>Ga0315270_10000133_pt1 | contig 42030 bp, 27 predicted proteins | sample C1_bottom_MG_FD_204932 | JGI IMG/M metagenome (GOLD analysis project Ga0315270, IMG submission 204932) | Sediment microbial communities from Yellowstone Lake, YNP, Wyoming, USA - C1_bottom | ecosystem: Environmental > Aquatic > Freshwater > Lake > Sediment | place: USA: Wyoming | collected... | reverse complement strand
GGCCGTCGTAAAATCAAGAGACGTAAGTACCTGATTTATCCTCTAGTGTGTTTTCACCACTGTCGGTATCCCAAGACTCGTGACAAAACATTAAATGGAGCTGAACGAGGTAGAGGTAATATCAAGGCGTGAAGTAGTGGAGAACCATTAACCTAGTCAACTGATCAGTGTTAAGATGCTTGTTAGTAAAGATGATGTAGTAAGTCTTGTAGGCAAAATTGAGAATTGATCAAAAAATGTTTGCTCCTATAGTCAAAGTTAAATCGCTTAGGTGAGTTGCACTCAGTGAGATACCAAGGAACACTATAATATGAAATCAAAAAAAGGCGTAACCACCTAAAAGTCATCCGTCAGACTCTGCAATTATATAATTCTTGATAAAGATTTTTTTTAAAATATGGAGGTAGGAGAGTACAAATAGTACGTCTACGCCTCGAACGTGCATGTAAAAGACTTCGACCCCAAATCTGGTGTCATTAAACATTTCCTCACGAAGTTCTATAACAAGGCCAGGTTCGGGGATGTAATATCAACCGAGGAAAAATCCCGATGTTAACTGCATGGCAATAGTGAGAAGGAGCATGAATCCCATAATTGAAGTTGTACTAGAAAATGGCAGTAGAAGTTTGTTTACATAATGATTCATATAAGAAATGATGTTACCACTTAGGTAAACGAGACTTCAAGCTCAGTTATTTATAGCATCGAGACCACCAAATGAAGGTAAAGAATGTCAAGTTGTATTTCTGAATTTAAACATGGTGGTTATGTAATAATATCCGTTTATAAATCGTTGCATTTATGCCTACGCAAAGCTGCGATTTAAATTCGCGCTAAGTTGTAAAAGCAGTCGGAGGGTAGTTTATTACCCATGCCTGGGCTCGAACCAGGATCCATTAAGGACGTGGTTTTAAGCCACGCATGTCTACCTATTCCATCACACGGGTTAAGGGGTTTGTGTTGAATTGGGTTGCATTGGGTTAAAACTTACTTTTATTGAGAGCTACTTTTTCAAAATAACATAAGAGTAAAGGGTCGTTTCGAGATACTCGTTATTTACATAATTCATTTTATTTAATCTAATTGAGTTATGGCGGTTAAAGCGGGATAGATATCACCCTTTTCTTTGCAAAAATCAGGTACGAGCACCTTCATAAATGTAGAAATTTAGTCGGGTGTTAAACCTCGCCACACCAAAAGAGTTTCGAGTGACAGCCCTACCCTGTCTTATACTGTCAAAAATCATTATAAAAAAGGCCATCATACCGGCAACACTTAACATGTGTCCGGCTGATACTATTGCATGTCAACCACCTAAAGCAGCTGGATAATCTAAAACCCGACGCGGCATGGCAGCATATCCTAATCAAAACATAGGTATTACTGTCATTAACTGACCAATTAGGTAATAGAGGCCGTGAATATAGCCGTAAATTCTGCTAAACTTAACTCCGAAAATTGCAGGGAAGTAGAAGTAAAATGCTCCGAATGAAGCGAACATCGCGCTACCTGCAAGCATAACATGGAAATGTCCAATGACGTAAAAAGAGTCGTGGAACAATATATCCATTCCCGTGTGAGCAACGGCCATACCACTAATACCACCGCTTACGAAGAAGAATATAAAAAGAAGTTGGAAAAACAAAGGTAGTTCGAATACGAATGAACTATTTACTAATGTTACGCATCAATGCATTAACTTAGTGGCAGCTGGTACTGAAATCATAACAGTTAATGTACTAAAAAGCATTCTAGTTGTATGTGCTAAACCAACCATATACATGTGGTGACCTCATACAAAAAAACCCAAGAAAGCAATTGTATACATAGAGTATAAAAGACTAGCTCGCGCAGAAACACGTTTACGAAGATAATATGAAAGTATAGTGTTATTGAAACCAAAAGCAGGTATCATTATCACATATACCTCAGGATGACCAAAAAATCAAAACATATGTTGGAAAAGCACAGTGTCTCCACCACCAGAATAGTCGAAAAAGGAGGTTTGTCAATGCCTGTCCGACAGTAACATTAGTATACCTATGGCAAGCATTGGGTTGGCTGCAATCATCATTCAAGAAGCAACCATAATTCCTTCCGTAAAGAACGATCGGGCATCCCTCATTTTTCTATTGTTTAGGGTCGAGAGGTATCGATAAGTTACAAGGTAATTAGCGGAGCTTACTATAGAAGAATTCAAAACTAAGAATACTCCCATGAGACCTATGTCCACCTTTCCGATAGCGGTGAATCGTGACCTAGCCGAGAACGGAGTTATCATAGCTCATCCCGGAAGAACATCCTTGGCATTTCGTTCTACAGCTCAGACTACGGAGTCTTCATTAAGGTAGCGTTTATATAAAGTATTTTGATGCCTAGATGCTAAAAGCTTGCAACGTCAGGCTTCTCTAGTAAATTTCAACTGACGTCAGTTTGAGTGTATTCGTTGCTGCATAGAGCTGGTAGCAAACATCTTATAAAATTTTTGGTCGAGTGCGCTTACGGCGAGTCATCGTGTATTTAAAACCTCTGACGAGGAAGACAAAGTCACGAAAAAGTTATAAAAACCGCCCGTAAATGTAACATTGGAAGAATGGGGTGTGTTAATAGAGAACATACTGTCTAAATCGGCATTTATACCAGCAAAGGTAGACCTGTTTGAACTAAATAACGCTGAATCGCTAAAGTAAAGCATGTGTGATGCTGTATTGCTTTTAAGCATTCGTGAGAAGTCCTCAGACGTAAATCAAGAAGACTTACGTAGACCAGTAGTTATATCTTTTATGGTATTAAACAAGTGTGGGTTCATTTTTTTTATGTCATCAGGCATATAATTTCCAACTTTAAAGTCGTACTGAAAAACCGGATTAGTGAGTCGCATAAACCGTTGGTCATCTGTACCCTCTTGTAATAAAGAAGAGGCCTGACTTGTCACATCATTCATCTCTACAGATGCAGTAGTGTAGCTAGCGGTGGTAGGTGTCAATCTGTTGTGGGTATAATGATTGGGAGTTAGTAATACTAAAACATAGAAATAAGAATCGGATATCGTGGAGAGGGCCTCATTAAGTGCTGGTAAGTAATTTAACGACGTAGGTACGACGAAAGTTAAGCCCTGTTTAAAGTTTAAAAATAACGCTGCTGGAGCAACAAACATATTTGTACTTATTAATTGTCATGATGATCATAAAAATTGTGTAAAGAAGTTCGCAGAAGTTGAAAGAAAGGACATCGCAGTCTTAGCAAAAATAAAAACTGATGCGTAGAAATTAGCTGCACCAGCCTGCTGTGATAGAACTAAGAAGTCTTGATGGTGATCGGAGAGAGAACTTTTAGCAGCAGTAGCGTTATACGAGCTGTTAGGAATAAAAAGTTCAGTAACAGTGTATACCTTAGGAGTACCCAAAGCATAGCTAATGTTTAAAGTCTCTTCATTGTACATAAATTTTAGAATGCTGAAAGTGGCGGAGAGCTTATTCATAAAAAATTTGACAGAATCTAACTCGACGATAGGTTTGTGTCAAAATTCATGGGCAGACTGATAACGTGGGTGTTTAATTATTGCGTTTTTATAAAAAGTCAGCATAGCTGGATCTAAAAAGTTGGGACCCCCTAAACTATATCTTAATCCTAGAGCAGTGTCGTTCAAATTGAACCTGACGTCTGAGGAACCTGATACATTTGGAGAGTATTTAGACTTTAGAATGGTTTGAATTTCTCTTATATTGTAGCAATTCATTCGTTGATACCGTCTGTCTAGACAAACTAGCTGAACCAGCATTAATAAACCGGCCGGTAAAAATCAAAAGGCAGCACTGTTTAATCTGGGGAATGCTACGTCATGTACCCCGAGTTGGGTAGGTAAAAGGAAATTAGCAAATGCACCAAATAGTAACGGCATAATCATAAAAAAGACCATAATTACTGCGTGGGCAGTAACTACACTCAGGTATTGTAAACTATCCCCAGCTAGTATTCCTACACCAGGATATGCCATCTCAAGACGAATAATTGTAGCTAAAACCATACCACAAATACCAGCAAATAAAACAAATCAATAGTAATTTACAGCAATACGTTTGTGGTTCGTTGTATAGATTCAATTGTTTACGTAGTAAATTACCCTTAACTTTATTCAAAGCAGTAGGCTAAATAGTAACATGAGTGGATTACTGTTCGCTATATTAGAAGATTTCTCGTCATCATGGTTCTCGGAGTGATGAGTCTGCTCGGTGACGATAGTGGTAGTTTGTGCAGAGTTTTTGGTAAACAAATTGCTTATTATAGCTAAAATATTTCAGACATTGGTCATGTAAATGCAGCTTAAAGTTTTCAGTTTAGCCTATTTAGAAACAAACCCCTTGACACACCGGCGGTGTATTTACTTTGAACACTTCCCGCAGTGTCTAAATTAAGACTTCTCGTAAGCAGGTGTTGAACCAACATAAGCACCAAACCAACCCCAAACTCGACGGCAGAAAATATTAAAAAGAAGAAGGTTAGCGACAGAATGTTTAAGTTGTCATAAGACAATCCAATTAGGAGAGTCACGGCATAAAGCATAATTCATAGCAGTTCCGCAGTCAATAGTAGGTGAAGCGACGTGTTAGCATTAGTCAGTAAAGTACTAAACGAAAATAAAAAGAGAATAAGTAACACGTTAGTATCGCCGAAAAACAAAGTTAAATTCACAGGTTAACTATTTAAATGGTGTTAGAGCTGTGGGCACGGGAAGTGACTGCACGTTTGTTTAGGATATAGCTATCTTCTACGTAGGATCGATTTACCGCATTAATTTCAAATATAAGTAGGTAAGTAACGTAAAGAGCCAAGCTTACCCGAGCAATTTCTTCAAGAATAAACATCCAGAAATAAGTGAATTTACCTCATACTATAAAGTATACGGTAAAAAGATCTCCAGCAAAATCCATTTCATCTTCAAACAAAAATGACCGATCATCATTGACATCAGTATCGAAGGACATTGTTGAAAATAAAGAAAAGAACGTATCAGAAAAGTACTCTTCTTCCTCGAAATCAGCCATGAATATATAATAACTATCCAAGATATCATCTACAGAATCGTACATGTTTAATCGTATCATCAAAACCATAAATCGCATTGTAAAGGCAACTGCGTTTAATGCGTCGAATAAAAATTGTGTGATTGGTGAAGTTGACTTAGTTTCCCCTTTAGCAGCTTCTAAAAACGAGAGATAATGGATAGAGTACTTATAAAGGTAAAAAACCATAGTAAACAAGAAAAAATAGTAACACATAGTGTTAAAAAACTCTAAAAGCTCCTCCTGATCATCATCAAAAGTAACAATCATCATAGAAGTATAAAGAAAAACAAAAAAGAAAACCTGTAAGGCAGCATCGAACTGGAATCGAACTTCGGTAGACATCGAATAGAGGTAAAAGTATGCCCGTGAAGCGTACGCATCTACAGCATTTGAAATGGCAACAATTCGGGTTATAGTAACCAGAAGGGTTATCTGTAGAATAAAAGGATAAAATGCGCTGATGTAATCTGTAAATTCTGCAGGTGCAGTACCAGTCATATCTTGGTAAGCATCAAAGACGGCAGATGGGGAACTTCCAAATGAGGAATTAATTCAGGAAGCAGCTATAGAGTCTCGAAGGCCTAAAGTCAGTTCAGGGGTAAAATAAGTAATTAACAGGGTTAGATCCTGGAAATCAGAATAAAATAAAACAGGTAATGAAAATAAAACGTTTGTGAATGCTAAAGAATAGTCTCAAAGAAGGCTATAAAACAAAGTTGTAGGTTGTATATCTAAATCGAATTCGTGGATAAATATTATATCCAGCATCGAAATCTTAACGCATCAATCCAAAAAATGGTGGGTATTTAAGAAAAAAGCAGCTGTAAATAGGCCAAAAGCATTGTACTCTGAGGTGGCTAATTCGAAAACGTCATCCCAATTTACTACGTCTTCTAATCAAAGCATATCAGTGTCTACGTAAGAGGTATATCAATTGTATTCGGTTGAGAATTTCATTTGGGGAATTGTTATGTATTACGTTAAGGTCAAATTTAATTTACAAAAGTTTGCCGAAAAAGTTGGGGTCATAAACAGGGTACGAAATTTCGTAGCTTTTAAGGAAGAGTAGGTTAGTTTCGAAAACAGGGAAAAGTTTTTTTGTAATAACAAGGGAGTGGGCTCCTTGCAGGATTGATGACGACGTCAGATGTAGAGTATTATGCAAAATAAATGAAAACTTGAAGTTGTAAAACTTAAACAAAAACTGCTCCTTAGAGTTTGTTTTATGGGCCATAGGTGCTTTAGTTAAAGTATACACTGAGTTTTTGGAAGGTAAAATGGCGACACGAGGCTGGGCTTTAGATTTCAAGGAGGGGTTTGCGGCTGTTAGATACATTAATCAAGATAGGATCAAGTAAGATCGTTTGACTAAAATTCTTTTTGGTAGCGGGCTGGTAATACTGTCTATATGGTGTGTCGTCTGCTCCGATGTTGAAGGTGCTATAAGTGAAATAAATCTGAACGAGTACCTAGTAAAACTGGCTCGTTCTAGTCTTTTAGTCGAAAGTGACGACGTGGAATCAAAAAATCATTGGTTTGGTATAATCAGGCTAGCAGGAATCGAACCTACATTATTAGTGTGAAAAACTAAGGTCCTAACCATTAGACGATAGCCTGTATGACTGTATGACTGTAAAAGCAGGGTGAAGACCTGTTGATCTTAAATTTGTAGAGAGACTGGGACTTGAACAAGAGTGTCAGTAACAGAATCATAAAAAACCTCTTTGACACCAACAGATGGGTAGGATTTTCGAAAAGGTGCACTAGCATCCCCGTATTGGAGCATAAGGTTTCTTAAGTCCTTTTTTCCTTCGAAGCATATACCGTGCATTTCCCCGACCTCTCTTTCAAGTCATGCTGAACATGCAAATAGTTCTCCTAGAGATTTAGGTGAATAGGTGCTATCTTTATTAAGACTTGTGGCGTAAATGAAAAGTCTATCTTGTAAAAACAAATTATGAAACTGGTAAACAGTAATGGGTCCAAATGATTTAGTGTTGGAGCCTGCTGTTGGTGTAACAGGATTCTCATACGCAAAAATTTCAACTAACTGGGAGTTGTTACTCTGACCAGAAAGTTTTAAGTGAACAGCTATGAAGTATAATAATTTGTCTGTAACTAGAATTGATAATCCTTTAGTTCGGAAAGTTTTATTCATTAAAAATACATGGGGCATTCCTTGTAAAAGCTTTGTTATAAATAACTTCGTCATTTTGTGTCTTAGGTTGGATTCGAACCAACGACCCCAGAGTTTTCAGCCCTGTGCTCTGCCAACTGAGCTACTAAAACTTTTAACATTACGAAGACCTGTTAAACAAATACGTCGATTTGTGATTGTGGTAGTACCTATTATTCTATTTATAGTATCTATTGTTCTAATAGATATAAGAATATCTACATCATAAGTATTCTATTTATAGTATCTATTGTTCTAATAGATATAAGAATATCTACATCATAAGTATTTTGGAATACTTATAACATAAATATTCTATTTAGCTCTTATAAATAAGAGAAAAGCAAAGAAAAGCAAAGAAAAAATTAATAATAAAAAAGAAACGAAAAGAAACGAAAAGAGAAGTGCCTCTTGTCTAAGCCTATCTCCACTACTTTAAAGTAGGGTTATTTTTTTTTTCTCGAGTTGTATCACTATAGTACTATCTAGACCCCCCCACCCCTAGATACGTCTACTTAGACAGTGCGAACGTAAGTAAATTCGAAAAGACTAAAAAAATAATTTGTCAAAGATTGGGAATTTAAACCCTATCTGTGAAAAGTTAAAGTTATAGTTCGAGTCGATTTTGTTAAATATACTAGGCATCTACTTAATAGATCTCTAGTATATTTTAATAGTACATCAACTAGTGCCAAGTTAGAAGAAATGGCCGAGTGGACGAAGGCGACAGACTGTAAATCTGTTAGTTAAAAGCTCACGTTGGTTCGAATCCAACTTTCTTCATATATAAGCCCATCCCTTAAAAAATTTAGACCTATTAGCCCTAAGCTTCTTAAAAATTTTAAATCAAAGATTTTAGATAATAACTTCGACTCCCCTACGGGAGACAAAATCCCGTCCCTGACAGTTTCTAAAAAGTTTGGGAGTTCTGACATCAGATTAGGTGCTAATGTCAATACGTCAGACTTGAACTATTTTAGCTCTCTTCGTTCTTTGCCTATTCGATCTCGGCCACTCTCTGTTCGCATTTCTACAAAGTCACCTTTTAGGAGATCGATCGTAATTCAACTACGGGAATGGTCTAAGTCCGGTATTTATATTAGCAAATCGCGTTTTCATAGCATGAAGTTTTTTCAAAACCTGGCGAAATCATCTTCAAGTCGATCAGTTATACACAGTCTTAAGAGGATTACCGACCGATTTAGAGTTACCCTTAACATTAGTCACGTACGTAGCCTGTTACCACATCTATCTACTTCAAGAGCTGTAGATGTACTTGCTGATATTTCAGCCCAACGAAACAAAACTTTAGTATTCCGAAGGTCAAATCGTGCTTTACCTCTTCCAAACGCCTACCAACTATCTAAAAAATCTAACAAAACAGCATCTACAGACGATTCTTCTAACGTTAGATTTATAAAATCCGCTGCGCCTAGTTATTTGGCATTTCAGCTAGGCCGTCAACACGTATATGATTATGTACAAACTCGGTACAAGGGGTTTACAAATTTAATCTTAAGTACTTATGCTTCTGGTCTTTATCCTATCTCTTTCTCAAGCATGCCTTTGTTACTACGAACTCGAATTGTTCAGATACCCAACTTTAGTCATAATTGACTTTCAGCTTGAGCACGATTTACAACACTTTATATGTATCTCGGGTTGACTCCGTTAACCGAGATATACGTACAGGCTCGAAAAGCAAAACCTATTGAAATAACCCACAACCTTTATATGCGATTTAATGGTCACCGTCTAATAATAACATTAGCAGATGATCGTGTAGGTAACACTCATTTTTTCCTTTCAACAGGTCTATTACTCAAATATTTTGAACGAAAAAAATCAATTAAAAAGAATAAATCTATGAAACTTTTGATGATACGATTTCTTAGGAAGCTTCTTATCCTACTACGCTTGAAAAATATAGTACTAAAAGTTCGTGGCGTACCTTTGTATATGGATATCTTATTAGCAATGCTTTTCCGACCACTTTCTCACTTCTTTACAGATCCATTTACGGGTTTGGAAGTAGATGAAATACAGAGAAAAAAAAACCACTTGAATTTTTCCGCTATAGTTTTCACCAAGTTTAAACCATTCGGTTATCAAAAAACCAAGAAACGTGGACGGATCAAACGAAAAATTAGGCGAAAACTTGTCAAGTTGAACGCTGTAATAGACTAACAATCACATTATTAATTCGTATAAAAATTTGATAGCTTCAACAACACCGTGGATTATACTAATATTTAAGTATTATGAGTTTGACTCTGGCTCTGAGTGAACGCGAGCAAAATCTCTTGACACATGCGAATTTTACTTAGTTAGTTTTTTAACTTGGTAGTATAGTGGTGAGTAACGTATAGATAGACTACCTGAAAGATTGCTTAAATAGTAAATAGTGCTGGTGCGAGTCGGGGTATCTCAGATAAGTTAATTTAAGTGCTGTAGCATTTATGTCTACTATTTTTACCCCAGTCATTGTTTATTGGCGATTGTACACAATACTAACTTTGTAGTTTGGCTCTTACTGGTTTATTTATAAACCTCTAAACAGTCAGTAATTCTACAGAGCGCTTTTTACATGGGAGCCGAATGCACAAAAAGGAGGACCACTTTCAGAGGACGCTGTACTAGGGTAGGTAGTTGTTTAACATAGATATAACAAGCCGTCAACCTTTAGCTGTATTGCAAGATGAATCAGTCACACGGGGAATGAAAAACACCCCGCCGTTGGCAGCAGTGGAGAATACTGGTCAATAGGCGAAAGCCTGAACCGGGGTTTTGCGGGGATGAGAGATTAGTATAATCGTGAAGGCTAAGGTAGCTGTAAAGTTCGTGCGCGGGTTAGAACATTGATATTAAACCTGAGGAGAATCCCGGGCTAACGACGTGCCAGCAGCTGCGGTAATACGTTGACGGGGGAGCGTTACTGGTCATTACTAGGCGTAAAGAGCGGCTAGATGGTCTAAGAAATTACTGTCTAAACAGAAGGAACAACGAAACTTTCAGTAAAACCTTAGTACTAGAGACCGAGGGAGGTTAGCAACACGTATAACCTAGGGATAAAATACTAAGAGGTTATAAGGGTTCTCAAGTGCCGCGGCAGCTAACCATCTCGTGTCTGACTTCGAACCGCTAAAGTACGAGTGTCGAATAGGATTGGAGACCCTAATAGTTCGTACCCTGAATCAATGGGCATTTCATGTCAGAAATTTAATTCTGGTGTGTCAGCTAACGCGTAAATGCCTCGCCTGGGGAGTAAGGCTGCAAAGGCAAAACTTAAAGAGATTGGCGGGAGTTTGAATGAACGGTGGAGCGTGTGGTTTAATTCGATAATCCACGTGGAATCTTACCAATGTATTGAATAACTAGTGAGGTCTCGTTTGATCCCAAATGCCGAAATAGTTATTTAGTGGTACTGCATGGCTGTCGTCAGTTCGTGTTGTGAAATGTAATATTAAGTTATTTAACGAACGCAACCCTTATCACATGTTTTATTTCCTATCGAATATTAAAGATACTGTCTTTACAAATAGTAAAGCTGCTTAATGTTATAGGACATTTCTTGTGTTACTACTGAGCAGGTTCATAAACTTCAAAACTGTTAACTATGCTAACCTTCGGATTAGTAGTTCTTATTGCTCTTAATGGTTTTTTGTATAACAATACGTTTAATAATTAAGTGTCGTAGCTTTGTATCTATTGTGATAAAAAGTTTGAGCACGGCGAATTCTTTTAATCAATAATGCAGAGAGTACAAACCCTCTCATTAAAGATTTTTTGGTAGCCGTAAGTATGTTATTGAAGCTAACCAGCTTTTTGGAAGTTAGGGAGAAGTCAAGTCATTATGGTCTAAATATGTTGGGCTACACATGCGCTACAAAGATGAAGACAGTGGGACGCAACTATGAAATTAGAAGCAAATCCCTAAAAATTATCTAAGTTCGGATTGTAGACTGGAACTCGTCTACATGAAGTCGGAATCGTTAGTAATCGTAAATCATGATGTTACGGTGAATGACCTATCAAACTTTGCACACACCGCCCATCACGCCCGGAGAGTTGTGACGGCTGGAAACTCTGTCCTAGTCTAGAAGGTTAACCCTGCGCCGTTTGTTAAGGAACTTCCTTTACTTCGGACAGGTCCACTAGGGTAATTGAAAAGGCGGAGCACCTTTATTTTGGGAAATGTAAAGGCCGTTGACCTCAGTTATTCTTTGATTAAGCTTAATACGTTAAGCTTTGGATGCCGGACTAGAAATATGTCTCATAAGCTAGTTTCGGGGGGTTGACCGTATGAGTTGAACCATTAGGGTACTGATATTAAAGCGGAGTGGTTTTTGCAACGTCTTAAATCACACCGCTAACTTAGGTTTTTTAATATAGTGCTTGATATGTGCTTTCTGGTAAGTAGATTTGTTGTGATACTTCACAGTATCCTTATAAAGTCTACTTATAGTTGGGACGCTGTTCTCAAAATCTAAGCTTTTGGCAAGTCAGAGACGGTATGATAATCTGGGCGAAGTTGACACAAGGTAATGGTAGGGGAACCTGTTGTTGGATTACACATAATTTATTTTAAACACGTCTACACAATTAAAAATTGGTGTGTAGGTAACAAAAAAAGCATGATATACATATCATAACGTTAAACGAGTAAGGATCGTCGCATTAAGTGGATACCTTGATATTAGGTTAGGTAAGGTGTGGAAGCCTCTTTATTAGCTATGAGTATCGGCACTACTGGGATTAGCTACTAAAATTTTACTAATAAAAGTGAAGTGAAATATCTCATTAACTTTACATAAAAAAAATCAACTGAGAATTTGAAAGTAGCGATGAGCGAAATTTAACAAACCCAGGTCTTATAATGTCGAGTAAATATCCCTGAACAGATAACCATAGGGGTGCTAGTCCCGTTAGTTCTCGACCAAATGAATAAATGAAGGGGTATGGTTTAATGGTAGAACAGCGGTCTTCAAAACCGTTTGCGTGGGTTCGATTCCTGCTACCCCTGTTTATAAAAATTTTCAGTATTAACATAGCCATAAGACTTATTAGCAACCAATCTAACTCAGCCCATTACACACAGTCTTCTATGTCTAGTACTAAAAAGCCTAGCTTTTTGCACCCAAATAATAACCCAAACTCCCATACAACTCGTCGAGCTGTACGTTTTAATAGTACTGAATCGGCTAATTTTAAGGGGTCATGATCTGGTATGCGTACTAATATTAGCCACTCAGACTCTTATACGAGACAAAAACTTGTGGGCTCACAAATCAATGGTTTAAAGACAGCTGCACGTCGACAATTTGTACGTCAAAAGTTTTCATACCACGGCGTACGTGCACATTTTAATCCCCGTAAAGGTGTGCATGTGGGTTTAATGTCCCACAAACCGTACCGCGTCTCGAACCTGACATTCGGACATAAACTGTTCTTTAAAATGTTCTCAGACCAGCTTATTACCAGAACACCAAATGTTAGCTATCCCGGAATTGTAAATTCATTGTTTTGGCGATCCGCATTTGGGGCATCTCAATTTGGGTGTAAAAGTTGATCTGTAAACGTTCTATTACATTCTAGTGGTATTTTATCCTATAGCTCTATAAAATGTATTGTCAATCACATTCCTTGCATACAAATCTCATCGTTTCTAAACTTAATCGAGACTGAGGCTTCAAGAAAAAGCGGCAGTACCGCTAAACTTTATACACAAAATAGAGTCTCAAATATTGCCCTACCTTCTACCTATACACTCAAGTTAGCTACTCAAATTTTAAGGACGAATTCTTTTACCGCCTTATTTCTAAAAGATCTAATGCATACTGCCTTTAAGAACTCTAATCCCTTCCAATTGGGATATTGATCACGCCTAGCTGGTATTTCAAATTTTATTTCTCGTAAGTTAGCTCTTCAGCACCTTAATATTACTTTAAAAAAAATCCACCGTCATTTCTTCTCATTTTACCTGTACGAAATTCCACTTACATTTGCGACTAGTCGTGAAAGGCGTAGGCTTATTCCCGAACTTCCACTCGCTTTACGGGGATCATTTTGGGATGATCCTGCATTAGAGTCTGGTTTAGCAATTTCTGATTTCTGACAAAATGATAACTCATATGAAGTTAGGCGTAATTCACCCCTACGATTACTTACACCCTACAGTATGATTAGATCCCAAAATAAGCCACATCTCGACGATCAATCGGCTACTTTTTACAGCTCCTCCTATTCAGATGTACTAAGCCGTAGCACAAGTAAACATTTTAAGCAGGCATTTCACGTATCCCACGATGACTTTTCTTCTCACCAAACCTTGTTGCCAGTCCCAAGTACCTCTCTCCCCAAAAATTTAACACAAACTCAACCTATTCTTAAGGGCTATAGACTTGCAAGAGACTTCTACACCGAACGTAATAAATCTACGTTAGCTAAAACCCTCCACACCTTTAGATCTTTAATTAAGAGTAACCGTATTGTTGGGTCTACCTCCAATGTTCGCGACCACTTCTCAATGCGATCACGTGGTTTAAACTTTTATTTTATTAGAAAAATTAAGCACTTAGTGCGAATACAGGGATCAAAAATAAGGCGTTATTTACGTCGCAGACATCGAGCTGATCGTACGTTTCAAAAAATTTTGACTAAGTTGGGGCGTGGTTCTTCTCAGCTTATTCGACTCTCAAAAACCAAAAAACGTCTCTGAAGACGTGGCAAAAAATATTCGAATCATGTACTATTTTTCTCAAAGACCAAGATTAAAAAACTTGAGTCTTTCAAGGCACTCAAAACTTCACAACACCTGTATTCGCAAACCGCTAAACAGTTCAAAATATATTATTCTAGTGACTATAAACCCACAATAGATGCTCTTATCTCAAATGACGTAGCCGTTACCAAATCTCTACGGCCTACGCCGTCCCACTTATCTTCTGACGCCATAGGATTATATACTAAAACTTATAGTAAAGGCACTAATTTGACAACACAGATGTCATCTTTAGGCTCGCAACTAACCAGTGTTTTAGCTGTCTGATCTTCTCCTATTTTAGTTAAGTATATTTTTTTGCGTCAAATTTTTCCAAGTAGTGAAGGTACTCATCGGCTTTGTCCAATGATAAGTGCAACTACCCAGAGGCTTCAAAATCAGCTGAGCTCCTTTTATTTCGGTTTACAGTCAAATCAGCTTCGAAAACTAAACGTTTGGTGCGCCCAGTCTTCAAATTTAACTCTTAGAAAACGCCTCTTGCGGATGAGCTCTAAAAATTTCTTTTCTCCAGATGTTACCATGTGATATTACAGATCTCTTGTACGATTTATAGAAAACTGTACCGGTCGACGAGTAGCTCTCCATTTCGGTCCTTTTGTAGATGGGGTTTTAACGTTTGAAGACTACGCATATCTTAGCATGTGATCGGCTCGAGTAGTTGGATTTCAGAAAATACTCGGCCATAGAATATTTGTACAAGAAGCATTGATGCTGATTGCTGTGTCAATACGGCTTAAGGACCCTACATTTTTAGCAAACTGAATTCGGGGTATGCTAAAACGTCTGAGCTTTTGAAAGTATAGACTAATTTTTAGATATATAAAGTACGTAATACGCCACCTTTTTAAGTCTAACTTTAGTCATTTTCAATTCAGGGGTTTTAAACTTCGTCTGAAAGGAAAAATAAGTGTAGCTGGAAATGCACGGACTAGGACCTTATGACTTAAGGTAGGGAATACAAGTCATTCTAAAATGGACAACAGAGTTGCTTATGATCTAAGTTACGTGGGCACTTTTACAGGTGCACTGGGATTTAAGCTTTGATTCTTTTACTAAATTTTTAGTTACCGGACGCACAGACACTTGTGTGGTTTAAGGCTACATCCTCTAAGGACCCTGGTTCAAGTCCAGGCATAAGTATATAACTCACTTACTATATCAAGCTTTTAGGTTTTTGTTTCCAATTTTTACCCTTTTGAGTCTTTTTTATCGTAATCCCTTTACTTCAACATATTATTTAATCTACAAACCCCTTGCTTTGATAATAGTCTCTGCGCATCTCTCGCATTTGTTTTTTCTTTATCTCACTATGGCTGTTATTATTGCTGTGTTGTTACGTTGTTCAGGCATTTTATTTAACTTTGTTTTTTACGCAATCACATTCCAAGGCTTTTAACGATGCAAAATGATCGCCCAGCTTCTATTTACTATTTTTGGTATCGATTCCATTTTTTATAGTGTACTTTTTGTTTACTTATTTTACGTTACTGCCTTACCTGCCAGCATCTGAATTTACTGGATTTCCAGTATACCAGACATCTATCTGAGCGCTTTTATATTTCTCCCACGCCATTTATACCTTGTTTTTTTTCTCAGCGGTCTTTTACCTTTTACCAAATCTTTCAACTTTTACCGGCGCAAGTGGCTTCGCGTCTTCGACCCACTTCACGTCAGTGGATGGGGTTGAGGTTATGAAACTTTTTTTAACACCAATACTTCTACTACTGCTTTTGCACTCATCTTGACATGGTCCTGCGATAGTTTCCTGATTCGGTCATGTCCTATTTTCTGCATTTCAGTACAAAATAACATACCTATTATTCATATTTTTTGTTACTTACGTTTCTATTTTCCTAACCAGTGTCCATTTTTCTTACGCAGGTGTGTATGACTACTCTGTAACAATCTTTAATTTTTTCATATGACTTTGACTTATGTTCTTTTCAAATAACCTTTTTACATTTGTTTTTTTTCTGGAACTTCTTTCCGCCCTTGTTACCCTAACTCTGATAACTTCAACGTTCTCTTCTTTCTACTTCTATAACTCACTATCCTACTCAAAACATTCCTACTTTCAAGTTTCTACGCCGACAGCACTTCTGCAAACTATGCTAATGTTTTTCTGAACGTCTCTCATAACCTCACTTTTATTATTTTTATTTCTTATAACCTTTTATCTTCAATTCTTAACGTTTGACTGAAATTTAGTAGATTCTGTTTTTTCATTTATAGTGTCAACTTCATCACTAAAATCAGTGTTTGCCGCCTCATTCTCGTGATTACTTATGCTCGTGTGCGTATTTACAAAATGTGGAATAGTGCCATTTTTTTTATGAAAGCCTGCATTTTTTAAGGGTATGACCCTCACAGCACTCTTTTTCTATGTCTATGTGTACTACTTCGCAGTGTTTTTATTTTTTGTGAACGTTACTTTCCTTTTTATTAATGAGCTCTTCGTTTTTAACTTATACTTAGTTATATTTCTTATTGTTTCTGGTACAATTTTGATTTCCTCAATATTATTTGAATCTTTTTACGTGAAGTCGTTCTTAGCTCTCAGTAGTATACTAAACTCTGTTTTAATATTCTACGCGCTGTGCGGTTTTCAGGCAACTGATCTTATTTTCATTCTTTAAGCTGATTTAGCGGGCGGGCAGGTAGATTAAACCTTTGTAAAAATGGCAGTTTTGAAAAGTCAAATCACTACTAGAAATAAGAAAAAATGAGCAAAACAATACGCGTTAAAGTCCTACAAATTAAATTACAAAACCGAAGAGCGAAGTCATCCCCGCAGCATGCATAGATTTCAGACGTTTTTACGTGGCTTAACACCCACATTACCTATAATTAGCCCTGAAAAAACTAATAAGCCGGCCGAACGTTTTGAAGAAACTTGTCCTCCAGCCGTGATAAAAAACGGCCGCAGCCGGTTTGATTCAACTATCATTAACCCTGTAATTTTTAGGAAGCATTTTAGTGTTAGCTCAAATAGAAAGCGGTTGTTTTTTATAGCTAGCGCCTTTAGAATCCTGAGATAACTATATTTAAGTAGGTTGAGAGGTAAATATGTTGCTTAGTTATGATTACACACAGACGATGATATTAGTTCTGTCATACATGATCCTTTATAATTTAACCTCATTTTTATTGTTTTCTACAATCATGCAAATAGTTAATACCAACTTTAAGACTCTTTACTCGTTTGCTAACATAGGAGCTTCAAACATTTTTACAAAGTTTTTAGGCCTAAGCCTCCTCTCTCTAGCAGGAGTACCACCGTTAGTTGGGTTTTTTTCGAAAATATTTGTCTTTGTACTGATCTCTAATTCTGCTCTTTTTGTTCTTTTCCCTTCCTTTTTCGCTTTACTATTTATAGGTCTCTATTTCTATGTACAAAATTTACGGTTTTTAAACTCAACTGGTAAATCTAACATATCTTTAGTGGTCGAGCTTCATAGCAGATTTAACTTTCTCTACTTCACATTCGCACTCCCACTCTCCTTTTTTATAATTTTTGGTTTTTGTTATGTAGACGATTTACTTCTATTAGTTGCTTGATCTTTACTTTAGCTTTATAGTACCCTAATAATAATCCTAGTAATGTAAAAATGATGTTGCAACCACGCAAATTTAAGTATAAAAGTAGACAGAAAGGTCGAACCACAACTAAATTTACAGAAACACAAATGTCATATGGGACAGTCGGCTTAGTACTTCTTAGGCCGTTTCGTATTTCAGCAAAAAAAATTTTCCGGTTAAAACTTTTTTTAAAACGCTCAGCTCGAAAAGCTGATTGAACTAGAAGGGCTTTTTGGGTTTCAATTTTTCCACACTTACCACTATCTAGAAAAGCTAAAGGTGTTAGAATGGGTAAAGGAGCCGGTAAACTTGCCTCCTGGTACACACAAATTCGTGGAGGTAAGGTTTTAGTAGAATTCAAAAATTTGAGACTAGGACGAGCCATCTACTTCAGTAAACAGGTTACCCACAAACTACCTGTTCCTACTACTATAGTACACAGCCAGGCCAAGAATATTAAGATTGTTGGAGGTAAGAAGACGAACCCCACTCTACTAACTTTTTGGTAGCTATCCTTATGTGATAGTACAATTAGAACGGTTAACTGTAACAATGTTGTGATACGGGTACTTTTACTACTTTTTATTTTTTAGCGTTCTTTTTATTTCTGTTATCTCCGCCCTTAGGCTCTCTTTTACGGCTTCAACTAACTCGTCTCAAGGCGCTTTAAGGTCTGCTCCGGCTGTTGTCTCTATTTTCATTTCGGTAGCATTTATATCCATCACATGTTTGTACTACTTATTAGATAATTTCTCTTCTTTTGATATACTGTTTACTATGTCCCCAGGAGAACAACTCTTAATTACGAATCATGCTTATTCATTTCTTCTTGATCAATCCTCAATCGGTTTGCACCCTACTGCGGTTTATTATTTTCCGTTCATATATATATTTATTGTTATAACTTTACTATCTATACTATTTTGCCTCTCCTACAATGTTAATGAGCTTACTACTTTTATGTTTTACTGCGCTGTTATTCTTTCTGCGGGTTACTCTATGTTCTTTACGAATTCCATACTTCTCTTCTTCCTGTCTTACGAGATGCTCTTAATACCATCCTTTTTTATACTATACAATTTCGCAAAAACTCGAAAATGTGTAGAAGCGGCTTATCTTATGTTTTTTTGAACCCAGTTCGGTGCTCTATTTTTAATCTTTGGGTTTCTATACCTTTTAATGGTCTCAGGATCGCATTCTTTCGAAATTATTGGTGCTGTTTACTTCTCGTCTTACGAACTTAATTTTATTTTTTTTTGCCTACTTTTTGGATTCGGAGTAAAATTGCCAATATGACCCTTCTACGGCTGGTTGCCTAAAGCTCACGTTGAAGCTTCAACGAACTTTTCAATCTTCCTGAGCGGTGTTTTGGTTAAATTTGCCTTCTTCGGTTTCTTAAAGTGTTTAATTACCATTCAACTTGAACCCACCTTCTATTTCGTTTATCCGTTTTTAACTATAGGAGTTGTAGACGCTGTTTTTAAACTGTTCTATCAAATAGATCTTAAGAAGCTGGTTGCTTATTCAACCGTCGTCGAAATGCACTGACTCACGATGTGCGTAATAAGTGGCCAGTCATCATTAATGCTAGCTAGTTTTTGTATGTTAATCAGTCATGCACTTTTATCGACAAATTCATTTCTTTTAGTAGATGCCATTGGACGTAGATTTAAGACAAGGTTAATTACAGAGATAAATGGGGTAAACTTTTTGTGTCCCAAGCTATTTTTAGTAAGCCTAGTTAACCTACTTATATTTTTAGGTTTTCCAGGTTCAATAATGTTCGTAGCAGAAATACTATTTTTTAGTTTCTTTTTTGACCTATACCCACTACTATGCTTAGTCCTAATAGTACTGTTATACTTGTTAGCCCCAACAGTCTTCTTTAGAAGTTGAATGAATGCCTTGTTTGGATCCTCGATTCATTTATTGAGGACAATACCTCTAGATCTTACGTCAAAGGAACTTCTAATTTATGGAGGTCTAATAGTATTAATGTTTTGACTTGGGATCTCATGACAGGCTTTTATTATATAAAGGTGGTCTGAAGTTTTCGTAAAAATGGCAACTTTAAAGCAAGCCGCATACCGAAGTAAAAATTATTGACGTCGTCACGAATCCAGAACACCAGCGCTACAAAAACGTCCACAAGTTAAAGGTATTGTAACAAAAGTAACAACTATGTCTCCCAAAAAACCGAATTCAGCTGTTCGACACGTAGCCAAGGTGGCGTTGACAAATGGCCTACGGGTAACAGCTCGAGTCCCTGGAGTGGGATACATTTGTTCAAAGTATAATCGAGTCCTGGTAACAGGCGGCCGAGCTAATGACCTTCCTGGAGTTGGTTATACACTAGTTCGAGGTGTTTACGATTTTTCACCAGTAATTTTTAAAAAAAAAAGGCGTTCTGTGTACGGAGTTTCTCGTCCTGAGGGATTCACTAAGTATATTAAAAAATCTCTGAGACACACGTTTTAGCACTCATTGTACGAAGTCCCATCCACATATCTTTAATAATGAAACTTGAATGAATCTCAACTAAATTAATTTCGGTTATATCTTGAGCGAGAGCTGGTTCACTGTGACCACTAACTTTTGGGTTAGCTTGTTGCGCTGTAGAGATGATACATGCGGCTATGAGTCGATATGACATGGATCGATTCGGAATCGTTATGCGGGCTTCTCCCAGACACGCAGATGTAATAATTGTTGCAGGAACTTTAACAAACAAAATGGCCCCTACCATACGACGCCTATATGAGCAAATGCCTGAACCAAGATGAATTATTTCTATGGGAAGCTGTGCTAATGGCGGTGGTTATTATCATTATTCTTACTCCGTGGTCCGAGGTTGCGATCGAGTTATGCCAGTTGACGTTTACGTCCCTGGCTGCCCTCCAACAGCTGAGGCCTTGCTTTTCGGTCTTATACAATTACAAGGGAAAATAGGGTTTGTTTTGTCTGAACTAAACGTGGCTAACGAATGGTACGGGGGTGATCATATATAAATATGATGAACGATGTACGGCCTTCAGCGTTTAGCGACGCTAGACGCGTAGCCTTTAGCGTTACTATGAATACATCTATGTACTTAAAAAAGATCTATACCCCAGCTACCACCCTTGTCAGACGTAAGTGATCCAGGAGACGCCACTTACATAATTGACTTGCTACAGCAAATGTGATGAAGGATTGGGCTCGTGGCTACCGATTTTACCGAAATTACAATAATTTTGTGTTTAATCAGTACTTTACACGTAACTCTTTCATAGCATTTAGCCTAGTAAGTGCCAAAAATTCTATACCGTGCATGCATGCTGGTTCAGAAAACGTTCTAGCAGCTTCTGTTACTAGACGAGTTCTTAAATACTTTAGTTGAGCCTCGAATACCCGATTGCGGTTTTTAGCATCAATGAAGTATTCGGCAGTATTGCTAGTCTCGTACGACAGTCTACACTCTAAATTTGAAGATTTCAATATTCATCCCGCCTTAGTGCCTCTAGTACCAGACTCGTTAGGTGACGTCGTGCCCCTTGAAGTATCTAACTCAGATGACACTGAACAGGAGCTAACTTTAATAACCGATACTTTTAGTCTAATATTTCAATTATGACTAACCAATCTAAAACTCATTTATCAGACATCTATATTATTAGTTTTAACTCGTGTTAAGCTACTCAACTTTGTTTTTAGTTCGAAAAAGAACAACCTCCAATGCCTCACGTCAGCTTTGAAACTTCACTTCTAAGTGATATGAACGCCAAACACATAAACACCTAACTTTACGTAAAAAATCCTCTGGTGGCCGATCTTCACTTACTGGACGTACTATAGTGTGGACGAAGCAATCGATACTGCATAAGGTGAAGTTACCTCGAATAAATTACAACTTTAGAAGTAAAGAACCTGGGTTTGTTTCCACTTTTAAACTAACACCTTTTTCGAACAAGCTACTGTCCTTAGTCGTTTTTGCATCTGGGTCGCATTCTTATTTCCCCGCCACAGATTCTGTTCAGATATTTTCATTGTTAGCCTTTAGAAATTCACGAGTAAGGTCGCGTACCTACTCTACAATAAAAACATCCCATTACTCTTTCATAAGATTATTACCCGCATTCAAAAAGATCTCAAATTTAGAGCTAAAACCAGGTTCTGGTGTTCAGTATGTACGCAGTTCTGGATGCTCAGCCAGGGTTATTAAGTTTGACAAAGCTGCACACGTAGCATTAATTAAACTACCTTCAGGGGTTCGGAAATTCTTCTCGATGCATTCTCTAGGGATACTTGGTTCTTGTGCGCTTAAATTAAAGCGAAAAATGATGAACACAAAAAGCGGTTTCTGGAGATCTTACGGTCTAAAACCCCGAGTACGAGGGGTCGCACGTAATCCAGTTGATCATCCGCACGGGGGTCGTACTAAATCAATTAAGTATCCTAGAACACCTTGAGGTAAGACAACCAAATACAAATAGAACGTCTAGTGTAAAAATGTCAGTCTTTGGTGAATCTAAGAAAACGTTTAAACTAACCTATGCCGCACCCAGTACATGGAGAAAAATATTCTTAGTTTACGATAACGAAGTTTTTCGTCCAAAAGAGAAAATAATATATGACAGACACTCAACTATTCCGATGTTTTTTGTTGGTTCAAAGGTGAAGATATATTCTGGATCAAAATTCCACTCTCGAATTGTTAATCGATGAATGGTCGGATATAAATTCGGTGAATTTTCCTGAACGCGTAAACTCGCTTTATATAAAGCTAAGCAATTAAAAAAAAAGAAAAAAAAGTAATGAAATTTGAACACGTATTACATATATACTGAACTAAGGGTTTTCTCTATAATGGAAAACTTCAAGGTTTTCAAACAAGCTTTAAGCACCTTTTTAACACCTCAGGTGGTTTTTCATACCCAACAAAAAATGCGCTTATAGCTCGGTTTGAGTTATATAAGCTCAAGCGTCAACCTGATCAACCTATCGTTTCAATTTTGCCTACACTGCCTTTGGGTCTAAATATAATGTTCTCGCAACTTACAAGTGTAAATAATACATCTGCGGACTTAACTCGCTATAATTTATTACGACTCTATCTCATAAAAACGACTCGAGGACGTTCCCATGCACTTGGAAAACCTTCTAGAGGTCAGCGAACGTGGTCAAATGCGTGAACAGCTTACAATACTAATAAAGTAACTCGAGCTTTTATCAGTGCTTATCAGAAAATGAAAAACGATACGGCGAAAGAAGAAAAGATAAACTTTCGTGTTGTTAAAAAGAAATCGTTGCGGAAAAAACGAAAAGAAACGGTTTCAAAGGTAGTAGTACGTGTGAACCACTGATTTTAAGATTATTACTGCAGCTACAGACTCTAAGTGAACACTCATATGAAAAATTACCCATATTTACTCAAACAATACATTCCAGGAGAGGTTTCACATACTTTACATACCTATCATTTTCCGACGTACATTTGATTTTTGGCCCACATTAAAAATCTTAAAATTGGACCATACCATCCTACACTAACAACTTTATTACTTAAAGTCCTAGGTACCAGTGCTGCAGTGCGGGGTAGATCCCCCTCTTTAGGCATCCGAAATGTTTTGGGCACGGTTCGATATACGAACATTCGATTCTATGCAAAATCCGCTGCTTTCAGTGCTCTAAAAAAATCCCAACTTAAGTCTTCTGAACGTCTAACCACTCAGTCCTCGATTTGGTTCCACACTGGGGTTACTTGAAGTGCTCACTATGTCAATACACTTAACTATTATAAAATGATAGGTATTGGGCCACAAAGAAATAGATTGGCAGACGAAATCGGCACTGTTAATGTGCTCGATAAGGCCGGCGAGCAGCAGCTTACCATCCGAAACTCCAGTAATACTAAATCAGCCGCTAGGCGCCTAAAAACTAATGTTATGGTACAGCAGTTTTTAAACTACGTAAGAGGTAGGGCCCTAGGTTTAAACTTCGCCCCTGCGATTAGGCTCCGAGTTGCTTATAAAACTTTGAACTCTTCAAAGCGAAACCTGGGAAAAACTAAAGGTAAGCTTTACCAGAAACCATACGCTTTTATAGGTTTGAAGAAGACTCCAAAGTCCCTGGTAAGAAACCCATTCCAAACAATGTTTAGGCGTGCATTACGAACTTGACTCGCATCTTCTAAGTCTATCAAGCTTACAAATCAGCGAGCAGGGGCTAGGTCGATTTACACACCCCTTAATACAGATCAATTCAGTAAATTAAAACGGTTTAAGAGTGTTTCTACTCAATATACATCTGGGACGCGCAAGTCTCTAGGCTACTGACCTAAAAAATTACTTAAGGTTTTTTTACGATCATGCGGGTCTCGTTTACCTGCACGATTGCCTAAATTTGTTACTCGTCGACCTGCTGTGATCTCACTGGTTCCTAAGCCGTATTCATACGTAAATTTCACCAACCTTAAATTACGGTCGATGGGTGTTCGTAACACTATTTGCTCCACATATGATAATATCAACCTACATGACACTAAGATTAAAAATCGTCTCGACGGCTCTCAACAAACTCAAAATAGCTACTATATAAAAACATCGGGTTCGGTACTTAGAACACATAGGCTGAGGTATTCATTTTGTAAAGCTTTGCCAAGACTTTCGCGTGCGCAACTGTTTCAGTTAGCATACTCACCGTTCGAACTCTCAAATCGTAAAGCTTTTTTGACCTTCACCTCATTATTAGTAGGCTGATGTAAACGCGTTAGGGGTGTATCTAGAGCTGATTTAAACGGCCTGAAGATTGATCAATACGTTCGATTATCTACGTTGCTTAGCCGTAGTAGTTATTTACTTTCAAAACTAGGTCGTATACGTTATCGTAAGTCTATAGGACCAGCTGTTATTAGACTGTGATTAGGTTGTTTTAATAAAGCTGAAGGGGTCTTAGTATCTGCCCAAAGTCACCTACTTTTACTTCCGACCTTGGGAACATACCCCGTCAATACTTCCTACAGAACGTACCGCACCGCTTTCAATCTGCTTAAAATATTGCGTTTAAACAAACGTCCACGCCCTTCTCGACAAACTCTACAGCCGTTAAGACGTGTCACTGCGTATGGAGGCCGACCAATATACTCCAAAACCCTAACATTGCTGCATAAAACGACAGGATCACATATTAAACTTAAAAAACCAATTAATTTAGCAGGATATGACCTCTGACAGCATGTCTCTGTGCCCCTCTGCACGAACCTTGATATGTATAAGAGTCTTTACGTACAGCCGCTAAACGTAAACGTTTCGGAAGATAAACTTAGACTACCTGTATTTCGTTCTAAGTTACCACTTACTTGAGAAATGTCGGGAGCTGGCTACATTCAAGATCATTTGAAGGTCCGACCCCTGTATACCACCAGCTTTACACGTTCCCTGTTTTTCTTTTACAACCTTTTCAATCTTAGAAATTTGAATACTTATGACCTAGTTACTGCGGGTAATGATTTGCACTCACGTTTTACTTTTAACGTATTTCCTACTGCCAATGATCTTAAGGTTTCTATATTTCGTCGATTAAACCACCAAAAACTTTTAGCCCAGTCAAGAATTTTAACTTTAAACTCAAAATCTTTATTTTACAAAAACACCATCTACAATCAACCACCCTTTACATGGCCCTTAAAGGTTGGTCAGCATAGTTTCTTTCGGGCAAATACAACTAATAACTCGAATTACCGAGCTATGCTGAGCAGCTTCAACCCTTCTAACAGAAAAAATGTACGTATAAGGCGCGTGAGATTTAAACCCGGCTATGGCAGAATATGACGCCAGGCTCGAAGCTCGATACGGGAAATACTAAATATTCACGCTAAATATCAGTATCGACTAACTCCTAAACTTCAGATCCGTTATTTTCAGGCTCGAAAAAACGAACGTAAATTTTCGACTTTTGATTTGAGCTTTGCTCTAATGACGACTAATCTTGCCCCTGACATTTGGTCCACTAATGAGTTTTTAGCTAATGGCTATGTATTTCTGAATGGAGAGTGTCATTCAAATCCATCAACTAAGCTATTTATAAATGATTTTATACAGCTTGTCGTAAATGTAAAGTTTTACATAGCTCTTCGTTGACTTAGAAACTGATCTTCACTAAAACTTAACCGAATTACTAAGGTGTTTTATAGAAAGTTCCGACCATCAGCATTTAATAGAAATGTAAAAATTGTACGCGAGCTTCCCACCTGATTTTACGGTCTCCAATATACGTATTGCGATGTTCCCAAGTATTTCGAGGTCGATTACTTTACCCTTTCCGTTTTTGTTATTCACAACAGACTAGAACTTGAGAAGTGAATGCCTACTAGAGCAGATCTTTTTAGTTATGAGATTTTAAATATGTATAACTGAAAGTATATAACGTAAGAGTAGCCCACTAAACGTAACTTTGGCTATCAATTTGCAATCAACAGTTTTCAACTTTTGACAACCGATATTTCCACAAAATTCACTCTCAGAACGTCGAATTAAGAGTTTTATCTTAAACTTCGGTCCTCAGCATCCCGCTGCTCATGGAGTACTACGCTTAGTTCTACAACTAAATGGTGAATTAGTCGAAAGAGCTGACTCGCATGTAGGTTTCTTGCACCGTGGAACTGAAAAATTAATTGAGTATCGAACTTATTTGAAGTCATTACCGTACTTTGATCGACTGGATTATGTTTCCATGATGACACAAGAGCATGCATTTTGCATTGCTATTGAATCTCTTTCTAAGTCGATCTCCCACACTTCGCTGTATGTACAAATTCGAGTTTTATTTGATGAATTAACTAGAATTATGAACCACCTACTCGCACTTTCGTGCCATTCTATGGATGTGGGAAATTTAGCGCCTGTGTTCTGAGCTTTCGAGGAGCGAGAACGTCTAATGGAGTTCTATGAACGTGTCTCGGGTGCTCGTATGCACGCGGCTTTTTATAGGCCCAACGACATTGATTGGACAGGACTCAATCATCAATTTTTTCTAGATGTTGCCCTTTTCGGCAGAGATTGTTTTAAGACACTAACTGAGATCTTCACTATTATGACAACCAATAGGATTTGAAAGTCCAGGCTTGTTAATGTTGGAGCAATTACGCACAGCGACGTTATTTCGGCCGGAGCTACCGGACCAGTTGCACGCAGCGCTGGAGTTAAAAAAGATATTAGATTTTTACGCTCTGAAACTTACGCCCATTACTGATTTCTATCTATACAGGGCTATTTAGGTAAACGTGGGGACAGCTACGATCGTTTTCTTATAAGAATTCGTGAAATGTACGAGAGTCTGAACATCGTTTTCCAGGTCTTAACGAATCTAACTTCGTTAACAGCTGAGCGGGTGAGCGCTACCTCTTCTAAACCAGTTAGCTTTTTCTCTTTTTTCGACTCTTTATATTCAGAAAAGTCATCGAAACTCAACCATAACACTAAATACACATCCATGGAAAGTTTAATAAACCACTTTAAACATTACAGTGAGGGTATTAGGGTGCCTCGAGGATTCGTTTATAAAGCTGTCGAAGCACCTAAAGGGGAATTTGGAGTCTCATTAATCTCTGATGGAACCTCAAAACCCTATCGTTGTAAGATTCGAACACCTTCATTCCACCATATGCAAATTATGTCTCGCATGGTACAAGGCCACTATTTAGCCGATCTTGTAACTGTTATAGGTTCCCTTGACATAGTATTTGGGGATGTAGACAGATAAAAATTTAGGACACAATATGACACGTCAAGACCAATGAAAATTCCTAGATAAACTAAGGCGAAAAAGTTATGTAAAGCACGAACTTCGAAGAATTCTTTTAAGAAGTCTCACACGATCGCATTATACAGCAACCGCGCACCGATATGCCGCTCATTTCAGTCTTTCACTTTTACCGAGACAAGCTTCCAGGAATAAAATTCAGAACCGATGCGTACTTTCAGGACGAATTTGAAATATTATGAGACGCACCCAATATTCTCGATTTGTATTTAGGACCAGATCTTACTTTTCTTTTGTACCCGGCGTACGCCGAGCTAGCTGATAGCAGCTTACACCTTTTTGACATATGAGCTTCTTAGCTTGAATTAACTACAATATAGCCTACTCTTGAGCTGCTATTAAACTCCCGCTTTCTTTGACCCTATGGCAGCATATCTACAACTGAAACTGCATTTTAATAATACAGGAGACTGCTGATGCTTATGGTTTACTATGCCTAGGCCTTTTATTCCTTTCTGCACAAATTTTTTCACGCAACTCACTTCTATCCGTATTTCTATCCTCTATTAGTGATTCTGCACGTCATCAGACTTCGAATCGAGTTAAGCCTTTGTCCACAAACTCTACTAGCTCAAACCATCTAAAGGTTCTATTTTCTTCCACCGTGTCAGCAATTAAGTCTCGAATGGGTATCTAGAAATCCCGATTGTAACTATGTGAGATAACTTGTTCAATTCATGGGTAGAAATGTCTTCTATGTTCTCCGAAGGTAAAATAATTAACGATGCTTTATTTCTCTCTGAAACTGCTTTTTCATTTTCAAAAGATTCTTTTTTTTACTCTTACTCAACTAACTATACATTTATATTTACTTCCAAACTCGCTCTGTGCCTAGTTTTTTTATCAGCAATACGTGGTGGAGTTCCTAGGTACAGGTATGATTTTTTAACTAAAATGGGTTGAGTAAAATTTTTAGGCTATATGCTGAGCGTGCTTTTGTCTGTTTTTTTCCTTTTTATAATATGATAGTTTTGGTTGATTAATCCTATGAGAACTTCTTTTATCATTCTGTTATCGAAAGTACGTGCTCTTTCTAACCCCATTAAGTCTTTAATGCAGTATATCGTACTGGGTCAATCCGCACGACTCAATAAAGCTCCCTATGCTGACTCGTATTGATTTATGTACAGTGCAAAATTAACTTACTACACCAGTAGATATCTACCGGCTAAGCGTCAATAATTCCTATGGAAACTAGCTTAATCGGTAAAGCGCTAGATTTTGGGTCTAGATAGTATGGGTTCGAGTCCCGTGTTTCCAACTAAACTGATTACAAACCATCATTCGTACTTCTTAAATCAGCTTCGAATGAGCTCAGCCAGGCGAAGTCTTTATTTTGACGTCAGAATCACTGTTAAGACTAAGGCCTTAGCTTCTCTCCTTGTCTCCTTGAATGTCTTACGTCGTTTTCACAAGGTTAACGATTTAACCTATAGAGTTTTCCCGTCTTACACTCGATACCGTCGACATACCAGAACTTTTAAAACATATACCAGGGTTAATGGTCGGATTAGAATGCAAAAAAAAGCACTTAGACTTCTCAACTTTCTTGCGCCCCACACTTATTACGTAATAGAAACAAGCAGGGGACTAATCACACATAAGGAAGCAATCCGTCTCGGTGTAGGTGGATCTCTACTTATGATCATTTATTAATGTTTTACTCTACTAAGCATCCATATGAAATATCCCGTAAAATTTAAACAGCATTTCAAAAGTTTAAACTACTATTCTATGCCCAAATCAATTCTTTTTGCGTTTCGAAAACGAGTTCATTTTGTCTGTTACTTTTTGTTCATGATATTTGCAATAGTGTTTACAATATTGTAAAATTTCAATCCCAACAGTTAGAAGACTCAGGCTCTGCACTACTCAAGAAAAACTAGACATATACTAGAGTATAGCCGAGCCAATAGTCTGACTTCGGACAACATCTATGTTTAATGAGCCTGAGATTAGCTTGTACTATAGTTGTTTTTATTTTACGTATTCCAAAAGATTTCAATCTTTCTAAGCCTAGTGACTTCTAAAGCTGGTGAGTTTTTTACTGCACTCCGATCGAACATAGTGTTAAAGAAATTTGCTGTCAAAAAATCACTGTTTTCTAGCGCTTTGCGCAAGCTTAATGCTACGACCACTAAATTTTCATCCGATGACGTCTGAGATCAGACCCTCTTCCCTAATTACGCAAAACTAAAATTTGGTACGTCTGGATCGCCCCAAAACATTTTTAGTACACTTACTAATGATGGCTCTACTATAAGTAAAGACTTACAGCTGCTAAATCTAGCCTTTTTGGCATACCCATACTCTTGGTTATCTAGCTTCTGAACTTACACCCAATTAACTTGTCTTTGATCTCTAAATGCTTTTAGGCGTTCAATAGGCGACGGTTCGATTTATTTAAGGGGTCTTTTTGTTTTATTTTTTTTCGATGCAGTTTTAACTGACGATGAACCCCTCTGAGATCCAGTTGAATGAAGTTTATTACAGTCTTGGTTATTGTTCATATTCGCCTTTGCATGAATTGCAGAAAATCTAATCAGCAGTCGATTTGGTAGTTATACAGGAAGGGACAAACGTGTTTGATTTGCATGATATAAAAGTTTTTGGTTAATTGAGGGTTACTATGTAATAACACTAGGTGCTGCTGCACTTTTTGTAATAGTACCTTTTTATCATGAGATATCATATACTATGCCGCTTGTTGTTTCGTGATGAAACTGATATTCTAGGATTTTCCTATTTAAGTTTATTAGTTTGTATTCCCTTATTTTATACCTAGCTTATTATTTACAGCTAAACCTAGGCTCATTCCATTGGCGTAAGTCGTTGTTAATAATCCTTGTTATCAATATTTTCATATCATATTTACTTTATACCCACTTCCTTATGTCGTTTTTTGGTTATTTTACTGACCCGAACTGATACCACAAAACTAGACTAGTTGATTATGTTCAGTTAAGTCATGAACCTAATAAATGGTCTTGAGGAAATTCAAAACGAGATCACTTTTCGTACCACAGATCGACCACCGTATTCTGATTTAAAAATGATGGGCCATTCGCTTCGGCATTTTTACTATTTAACATACTATTCTTTCTTTGTCTTTTTTCTCTATATATATACTGACTAACTCTTTTTCGGCGTGTCTACGCATCCCAAGAAGTTACCTACACCTATACTACGTACTGTGTTTCATCTCTACGTCAATTTTTTTACTACTTTTTGCTTCTATACCTATTAGTATTCTTTAGTTTCGTTGTAAATTACTGACGTTTACCTATTGAGTATGCTTGAATAGCCGGAACGCCATCTATTCTACAAACACTAGTAAACTGTGTATTTAGCTACCCCTCCTTTATTGTACATTTATTCATTTAATTAATTATCTCTAGTAATTGTTATTCGTAAAAGCAGCAAAAATCATCGCACTCGGTTCCGTGTTCGCACCCCTCGCAGGTTGTGCTGTAGGAACAGGAATTATCTATTCAGCACTTGTTCGTGGATGCGCCTATGCCCCTGAACAAGAAGAAACTATGTTCAATTATGCATCCCTAGGATTTGCTTTCGTAGAAACTTTCGCCTTTATTCTTATCGCAGTTGCAATCGTTATTGTAATTCTTTAGATATAGGTCGAATATAGTAAAATAATTGGGAAATATGAGTAATCCGTGTATCAATCGATGAGGTTTAAACTCCTTCTGACACCACTATTGGTATTCAGACTCTGCATACGCATCAAATTTAAAGCAGGACAAGATCTTTATAGACCTAATTCAAACTTATCTCGTCTATGGATCAAGTACACCAACTAATTTTTTTTGAAATAGCTACTGATACAAAACAAGCGTAGCGCCATCTCAAAGTGCTCTAAAAGACTATTATAGGTGGGTAACCGTTTCCAATACCGCATTCCAAATGACCAACACTTATCGACTTAGGATTGTAAGTGAGGAGATTTTCCAGACCAGAGTGAGTGTTCTCCGTTTTGGCGCCTGAATAATTATTAATTTCTACTGGTTTCAGCCAGATAAAAACAAAAAAAAAAGATCCTTGAGGGTGGTTTCTCGTAAGTACACGCATGCTGAATACAACATGAGGCTATCGACGTCATCTCTTCTAAAGTTCAGTTTACTAACAAGTGTCGTATCTCCCACATCTCTACGAAACAAGAATCAGTATAATTTCTAACAGTAATCAAGACTATGAGTAATCTACAATCTCAGCAAAACGTAACTTCACAGGTAGCCCAGTCATTTACAACCCCATTATCACCCGTAAATATAGTTACTAACTACGAATTTTGTATACTAACAGCAGTTACAGAGGTTTTTGAGTCTGAAGTTTTTTACTTTAATGCTCTCCACGAGTTAAACCTAATGGGGGGTCTTGGTGATACAATTCCAACAGATTTCCACTCGACTTATACTAACACTATTGTTGAGGACGAAACTACCGCACTTGAAACACAATTTTCGGAGGAATCTACAACATTAGTTTCATTTTTTGCTTTGCAAATGATTGACATACCAAAACCATTTAGCAGATCTAAGTCACTATATTCCATTAGTGCTGCAGTTCCTAAACTACGGTTGATAAACATGCTTATGAGGCACGGCCAAAGAGCTAAAGTCTCTATAGCCTTTTCCAAATCAATGCATAACCTATCATCACTATATATAGCATCTAGAATTGGTACAGGTAGTTCAGTTGTTTTTGATTGAAGACTATTCTATACTATCTTTAATCAAATGCTGCCAGTCGAACTAACCTATTCTAAAAATGGAAAACTTGTTTTCGAGGATCAACTCAACACGGCTTTTACTAACAAATATTCGCAGAACATTGAAGAAGAGGGGTATTTTATCGAACCTATTGATTGGTTACAAAAAACAATTTTCGATGAATTAGAAAAGCATATCCCACTATTTAGTTTTTACGTTAAGAAAGTTGATAAATTAAAGAGAAAGCATTCGCGTGGAAAAAGCGGAAAATACTCCATCATTTGGAAATACGTACCAAGATACAAGCGAATGCTTACCACCTTACGTTGATTAACAAAAGACGTACGGTTTCAAAAGTCAAAAACCTTTAGTTTACGACTTAACAGATCGTTTGAGGTCTTTATGTTTGACAAAGCTTCTCACCTCGTTCCACAATTGCGTCAATTCGTCCACAAGTTTGTTTTTAAACACCACAAAAAAACCCTACTTAAAACCCTAAGATCAACAGCTTAGTGATACTAAGCTGCAAACTAACCAAATGAAATTATCAACGGCCATCAATAAAAATTTAAATGTCACCCGAACGCTAAGAAACCTCAACTACAGATCTAATGTAAGAAGTCGTAATCTGGGTAAAGCATTAGTGCGCCGGAATATTAATCTTCGAACAACGTCAGCTTTCCGAATACCATTTGGATGAGAATTTAGTCTTTTACAAAGAGAAATTAATGAGTTCAACCAAAATAATATTTATGTCTATAACGACATATACTTCTTTAACTTTTCCATTATGCAGACTGTCTGTACCGTTAAATACAACCCCTGTACTAGGATATTTACGTTTTATCACAGGCACTCATCATATTGTTACTACTCGTATCTACGGTTAATCACGGATTTAACTAGGCGATTTAACTGTCCATTTTTCCTAAAAATCCGCTTTAAAGGGAAGGGGTATTACATCTATAAAAATTATAGGAACACCATAGCCCCTCAATTTGGGTTCGCTCATCGCGTTTATGTATACGCCCAGGCTGCTTCAGTCAAGTTCTTATCCAAAACTAAAGTTTTGATCTTCGGTTTGTCGAAAAATGACATACTGGAAGTGGGACATTGTCTAAAAGCAGTCCGGCCTATTAACATATTTACTGGTCGAGGTGTTCGTTTCGCTCGGCAAGTTATATACCGTAAAACAGGAAAAGTCAGCTCGTACCGATAAATTAGAATTTGGGTGATTTTGAAATTTTTTTTTCTACCATGTCGATAACCGTTTTGGGTTTTATAATTTATAATGTCGTTAACACGCTAAGCTTTAGGGATATATTGAAGCGATTCGGCTTTCTTAAAATTGCGCGTAGAGATTTTTACGAGTGCGGTTTTCGGCCCACTACCCAGAAACCGATTCGTGTCCCAGTTCAATTTTTATTAATATGTGTATTCTTTTTACTCTACGATATTGAACTTGTTTTTTTATTCCCACTAGTTTCAGCCTCTGCCTTTGTAGGTCTTTTTGACCTGGCCTTTGTATTCTTCTTTTTCTCTATTTTATTAGTCAGCCTAATAATTGATTTTAATCGCCACGCTCTTGTGTGGCAATATTAACTTGTTATGCGATTGTAGTTTATTAGAAAACACCTAGCAGAACGCTAGTACTTAGATCATAATTTGATCCAATCGTATCGTGCTTTTACAACTTATGATAAGGTATAATGCAGTGTCAGCTAGAACAAAAAGTTTTATACAGTTATTATTAACTTCAGTCACATTTAAAATTTCTTTTTTACAGAGCTATTATCGTATCAACGACTTGATGTGACAGGACGGCTTGCTGATCGACTTTTTGCAAAAAAAAGTTGTCGACAAGTGGCTTCGTCGATTTCTTGTTTACTCATCATACCTATTTAGTGAACGCGTTGTGTTTGAATTTGTTGTTAGATTCTACATTGATTTTATTGTATGGCCATCAACTAAGGCGTCGGTATTCGAGTTTTCGAATGTGTCTCTAACGCTGATCGGGCTGTTATCTCCTATGCTAGCTTTAGTATTAATTTTTAACCTAAACTACCTTTTTATACTTTGCCTATAGACAGACCATGAGTGAAACCGGACTAATAATATGCCTAATGTCTATTTTATTTCTACTTTTTATTGCACTAACTGAACGAAAAGTATTTGCCTACGTTATGAGGCGAGTGGGTCCTGTTCTTATGGGCCGAAATGGCGCATTTCAGATCGCCGCTGATCTAGTTAAATTTCTTTCTAAAGAACTTTTTTACATTCCTAGACCCACTTCTGCACTAGCCCCTGTATTTCTAGCCCTTTTGTGAAGTTCACAACTTTGATTTGCCCAAAACTTTGTATGAGGCCCCTCCATGTTTATCTTTGAAAATGTTGACTCTATGGTTCTTTACCACTTAATTTTGATTTTATTTGGGAATATATTTTTTTCTGTGGTAGGATTACTTAGTCAATCAAGGTATGCAATACTGTCTATCGTGCGTGCACTGGTACACGTAATATCTCTTGATATATTTGTCACTATCATTTACTCCCTTTTAGTGTTCAGCTCTCAATCAGCCAATTTCCATGATTTTGTTTTGACACAAAACATGTATTGATTTTTTTTCCTTTACAGCCCAGCAGCCTCGGGATTTGTTATACTGTTTATACTCGAGTCTAAAAGAACACCATTTGATCATGCTGAAACTGAAGCAGAGGTCGTAGCTGGTTATGCCACTGAATATAGCGGCGGTGCTTTGCTTCTAATATATCTGTGCGAGTACTTTCACCTTCTTATAGCCTCCGTGCACTTCATATTGTTTTTTATGGGTGGTTGGTATGCTATGGAGTACCTTTGATTTTTACCGGCATGCTTTGTAACTCCTCACGATAACTTCTATTGGTTAGAACTCTTTAGCTACTGAGTTATATAATATTGTTAGCGGTACTAGAACAGTATGCCCCTTTATTTTTTTTCATAGACCCCACAGTTTGAGTTATTGATCATCTAGTCGTGTGGTATCACCCACTACTTGATACTCTTTTTTAGGTCTAAAGTGTCTGTACTTCAGAAATTTGATACTGCAACTAGCCGAACTATTTTATGGTAAAAGTGGGCCATATGATTTTACGTGAACTAAGTCTTTTCAGTTCGGCCGTTCTAGCTGGCGGTATCCTTACTTTATTGTTATTTCCTACCTCGGCATTAACAGGTTACAATTCTATTTTAGATTTTAATACCAGATTTAATGCAAACGACACTTACGCAGGCTCCTATTACTTTCTCTGAACCAACATAACTTATTTACCTCTGTTTTTTTTTACGCTACTCGGAGTTACGTTATTGTCATGACTAGTTGTACGTACAAACGCTGCATTCTTACCACTAGCACTGCTTTTCATTGTTTATGCCGTTGAAACCTTAGACTACCTGTCCATAAATGCATGTCTACAAACACATGTGTATGGTTTAAACGGTTCGAACTCCTTACTAACCAATCCTTTAAATAGGTACCACCCCTTAGTTTTTTACTCCAGTTTAACTTCTGCAGCTTTGTGTCTGGTGATTATTATAATTTCTTCAGGGGTAAATTTATTTTTTTTTAACATATCCGCTTCGGTTAGGATTTTTGAATCTATCAGTTGATTTTCGTGTATTCTAAATTTAGTAGCATTGTGGATGGGGAGTTGGTGGGCTTTACAAGAAGGAACATGGGGCGGCTGATGAAATTGAGATTCATCAGAAACCTTCGGTTTGTTAATTAGTGCCACTACAATTTTGGCACTCCATGCAGTCCTATTAAACCGTTCTGTCAGCTTACTTATTACTAAGGTCTTGTTTATGTGATTACTAATTCTTATTAGTTATTTTTTCATACAACTCAACTTTGAACTGGTCTCACATAACTTCGGCTCAAAGTTCTTCTTCTTCTTTAATAATAATTTATTTTACCTGGAGATTACAGCTATATTGGTATCCTCACTTGTAGGCATTATCTTTATTTTGTTGTTAAATAAAACTCGTAGTTCGCTAATACGAGTCAACACACTACAGTTACCATCTCTAACTATACCTTTAGTTCGATTAGTGCCGGCTTTAATTGTACTCGTTTGGGTTATGTTGAGCTACAGACCACTCCTAAATTATTTTTTCTGAAATTTTCTAGGTATACATGCAATTAATATCGACCTATCTATCCAACCCACTAATTTAATTGCAGCTATCTCACTATTATTTATGCTCACTAAAGTAGTCCCCTCAAATCTATTTATGATAGTATTGTATCTTATTACTGCTACGAATTGAATGTGATCGATCGTGTTACTCGCCACCATATGTTCTATCGGTGGTCTTCTACACCTCTTTCTACTAATGTTTTCGATAATAAATTTAACCTCAAATAACCTAATTTCTATTTTATGTTCTACCGACTCACTAATAAACTATTCTGTTATAGGATCCTCCATAATCTTAGAATCTTCGGTTTCTTACCTCCTTGATGCAATTTCATTAGAGGTAACATGTTCACGAACGTCCTCTAACGGGTTAAGTGCGTCTAGTTGGGGTTTGTACACGGGTTCAAATTCTCAGGCAGTAAGTCATTCTTCGTTTTGCGTTGACCACGAGCTATTTCAAGTAGCTTACAGCCTTAGTTGCCTCTATTTAAATACCTCACTTGAGTTATTGTTGCCGCTAACTGGATCACTAAATCTATCTTTTTTAGCTTTCATATGACTGCTAAAACTTTTAGCATACCGCACCCATAGTAGAGGATCTTTCTAGACCCCTATACCCCTTGTTTTGCATAAACCAATGTGTTTGGTGACTATATTTGAGTAGGTCGTAAAATGAACTTCTGCGATCGAACAAAGGAAAGTCAATTTCTAAGGTTTTTAGACCTGATATCGATAGTGAATAGTAGTGTGAACAAACGGTGAAAAGACAAGTTAAATCGACCGCTCTCTAAAGAGGGGATTAAAAGATCTTGAAACTTAATGTATAATCTGTTAAAGCTTAAGCAATAGCGTACCTTTTGCATAATGGGCTAGTGAGTTAATAGTAAAAGCAAGCTTAACTTTTTAGTAGGCACAAAGAAACTATAAGAAAGTTTTTATTATTAGACCCGAAACTAGTCGATCTAATTACGAGCAGGCCGAAGGTTAATCTGGAGGGCCGAACTCGTGAATGTTGCAAAATTCTGAGAGGACTTGTAATTAGGGGTGAAAGGCCAATCAAGGCTAGTGATAGCTGGTTCTCCGCGAAAATTATCTAAGTAATGCGGGGAGGGGTATTTAACTAAGGTAAAGTAATCTTTGAACTACGCAATAGAATATTGAGCAACGTTTTCAGAAACTCTAAATGTAGTTAAATGAATCTCCCTAGGCAGACGTAATCGCGCAAAGGTGATACGTCAAGAGGGAAACAGCCCAGACCGTGTGTTAAGGTGTTAAATGGTTTTTAATAAGAAAGAAGTAAGTTTAGCACGTCACTTAGGGGATAGGCTTGGAAGCAGCCATTCATTAAAAAAAGAGTAACAGCTTACTGAGTTAACAATTCATAATGATGAAAAATGAATAAGTTAGATTTATTTCGATAATGTAAGGACAATTAAAAAGCCAACCGAAGCAGCGGAAGTTAAAACACTTGGTAGCGGAGTGTATCGTAGCTCATTGAAGATTAGTCGTTAGACTAGTTGGAGAGATCGAAATTAATAATACTAGCATTAGTAACGTTAAATAGCGTGAGATTCGCTATCGCCGAAAGTCCTAAAGTTTCAACAAAAGGGAGGACCTAGTTGAGTTAAACGGTCCCTAAGAAATAGACGAAAGTCGTAAGTTCGAAGGGGAGTCGATGAGATTTAATTTTACTTTAGAGAAAGTTTTGAAAAAATACTATAAAAGTTTTTAGGAACCCAATCTAAACTAGAAAAAAAATTACAGGTTACTGTACGGTACAGGTGCCTACCCTTAGCAGTTACTTCTGATGAACCTAAGCTTTAAGCTATGCACAGAAGTTTTTTGTTGACCGGTAAAGCACTGTAGCCTTTCGAGGATGTACTGACGTAATTAATTGCTGAAAAGCGCCTTTATAGGTCGGTAGTTGGGCAGTCTGTTTTTGACTCAGATAGTATCAGGATTAACGTCCCAGTATTAAGCTGAGCCTTAAACCCAAAAGGTTTAAGAAGTGGACTGTTAAATTATTGCTTTTCGGCGGACCGTATGAAATCTGACACTGGTGGACGGGTAGAATATACTAAGGCGATGGAATAATATGGTTGAAGGAACTCGGCAAATTAACTCTGTAACTTCGGGATAAGGAGGACAGCAAAGTGGTTAATAAAGTTTCAGCCCTCCCATAATGGAGCACCTGCTTTAGGTTCATGTCTTACAGAAGTGCTACTTTGTGGGAGCAAGCTATTAATTTCCCAGCTTGAACGAATATGCATACTGGTAATCCTAAGTTACTAGTGTGGAGCTTAAAATAATGCTCGGAATATGCTTAGGAATAAGCTTATTTATCTTTAGTAGTTCGGGAAAGATTTTAATACTACAGTGTTGTAACAAAAAAGAGGAGGTGGCGACTGTTTACTAAAAACACAGGACTCTGCTAAATTGTAAAATGATGTATAGAGTCTGACGCCTGCCCAGTGCTGCAAGATAAAATGTTACGAGTATTGCTCGTTGACCTAAATCCCAGTAAACGGCGGCTGTAACCCTGACGGTCCGAAGGTAGCGAAATTCATTGGCGGGTAAGTTCCGTCCTGCATGAATGGCGTAACGACTGCCTCACTGTCTCCAGCCATAATCCAGTGAAATTGAAAATTAGGTGAAAATGCCTAGAATGAACAGCGGGACGGAGAGACCCTATGCACCTTTACTAGAACCTTGTATTACTTTAAGTGCTTAACGCTGTGCGGTAGGTTTATACCAGTAACCGTATGTGTTAGCGCTTATTGTTTAATGATGTACAAACGTTTAACTAACTCGAAGAGTTATTTTCATTATCGTGCAAGGATGCTAGTTTTACTGGGGCGGTGACCTCCTAAAGAGTAACGGGGGTGCGCAATGGCTTAGAAAAGCATACGTGTATGCGAGTATCGTAATGGATAAAACTAAGCTTGATTTTAGAATCCACGGATTTTAAAAGGGTGAAGAAATTTGCCTGCCATAGTGACCCGATAGTTAAAATCTATTGATAGAGCTATCGATTAACGGATAAAAGGTACGCTAGGGATAACAGGCTAATAACTCCTAAGAGTTCCCATCGACGGAGTTGGTTGGCACCTCGATGTCGGCTCATCATATCCTGGTTGAGAATAATCTTCCAAGGGTCGGCCTGTTCTGCCGTTAAAATGGTACGTGAGCTGGGTTTAGAACGTCGTGAGACAGTTTGGTCCCTATCTGCTGTTAAGAAAAAAAAGTGTAGAACCTTGCCTTAGTACGAGAGGAATGGGATAGACTAATCAATGGTTTAGCAATTGTCGATTTACGGCACGTTGCGAAGCTACATTGGGACGAGATAATTGCTGAAATCCATATAAAGCGAGAAGCTCCTCTACAACTTTTTTGTATAGGTAAATCAGAGAACATGAGTGATACGTATTTTTTAAGTGAGAGGAGTGTGAGCTCTGGAGTTTAAAAACATACAATACCAAATCCTTTCTCGGCCTAGTTTGGAATACAACTAGAGACGGGGGTATAGCTCAACGGTAGAGCATTTGACTTTTAATCAAATTGTTGTAGGTTCGAATCCTGCTACCCTCATCATAATGACTGGAACTTCGTGATTAGTAATCAACAAACCGGGATCTCTAAACAGCAACAAAACTGAGTGGGTAGCCATCTATTTAACCTTCCTAAAACTTCAATTAGGTACTGGGAGACTTACGCCCCTTAGCCTTAAGATCTCATGAAGTTTAATTAAATTGTCGGAATTTCGAAAAGTTGGTTGGGATGCTACTGGCGTTAATCAAAAGTATATTATACCTGTGGTTAAAACTCACGCTAATCTACGACTAAACTCCCCAAAGTCTAACCACACTTCGCGAATTGAATTGCGTGAAAGTAAATTTCTATGGAATTCATTTGTAGGTTTTTGAGGCTCATCAAGACCCAAGTCAAATCTACAGTATTGCACTAACCGTGATTTTAAATTACTATTTGTATCGCACTCATCTGGTAACTATGATACTTCAATTATTAGTGCACGCAAATACTTTTCACGATGAGTTGACGCTAATAATTTACTCTTTAATCTTTTTTATTCCGGTGCATTAGTGCAGATGCTCTCAAGTAATATATTTATGGAAGAAACCCTCGTTTTTAATTGACAGTATAGTTCTCGAAACTATAAGCTATTTAAATACGTACAGCCTTATTTTATTTTTAAAGATTTTACGCATGGTGGATCTGTACATTCTTCAATGCTCATGTTATTTATGCGAAGCCTTGATTTTTGCATTGTCGTCGATGTTAATAACCATAAAAAATTACAAGGGTATTTTCAGAAGTACAGTCTATACACCATAGCTTTAATCCCAGTTAATTATTCACCTTGGGATGTGTCATATCCAATTCCCTCGTTTTCAGACTCAAAGCTTTCTCAATTCTATTTCTTGAGGTGATTATTTTCGATCCGTTCAAGTGCAGAAAGGCGTAAGTACCAAAACGTGTTGGATTCTTGGACAGCCCCAAACAGGTAATAAATTCCGCACTTTATCACTCCAGTACAATGTATTTATCAGCATGATATATTCATCAATATACGAATTACTCGAATCTGCTCTACTGCCCAGCACTAATAGCACTGCGAATCTTACGAACGAAACCCTAAAAACACTTTTGGAAGCTTCTGATTCAAACACCATTGATTCAAAAAGTTCAACCTCAAATGTACGTAGCCTCTTACAATACACCATACCTGATGGAAAACTTATGTACCCTGAACCTTTTATAGCATCGCCTTCTTACCTACACTCCGACCTAACTTACTTACATATTTTTCAGTACTGATACTGACTGTGGTTTATGTTTATTTTTCTCATATGCTTCTTTTTTATTAGTTTTTTGTGTACGGTCAGGTGATGTACTAATAGAGTTCGACCGCGTCGAGAAACTCGAGGGGTTAGCCGTTCTAAATGTGGCGACCTAATAACTGCTTGTGTACCTGTTTCGTGAGCCATTTCTATTATAGTACATGAATCCACAGATGCAACCGACCTAAATGACGGGTTTGGAACTGCTGAACTTGTTGTTGGAGTTCGAGCCTACCAGTGAGGATGAGAGTACTACTATCCCCGAAGTATCGATCTAAATTATAGCGTCCGGCCTAGTTATTCCACCTTCGTTGGAAATTCTTTAAAATACAATTTTTCATCGGGTAAAAACCTTAGTTCGAACTCGCTTTGACGAATGTACCAAAATAAGTCCGAAGACCGCGTTGTTACCCCAGCCCACTTACTTTTAATTCCATCTGATTCGGGCAACTCAGTAAGTTTTTTAAATTTTAATAACTTAGGGTTAAACACCCTACGTGAGTCATCGGCGTTTTCAAAAATAAGAAATTCTACAAAAATTTATAACTCCCACCTAGTTCATACTCCTTCATATTTTACTGGAAAATATTCGAAACTAAATACTCTTTACTCAGATGAGAATAGCTATTTGACCACCTCTTCATTCGGTGTCAAGAAACAACATAGCCTATACACTGCTTCCGCTGCCGGAAGTTCACCAGCTTTAAACATGTTGGATACAAACAGTTTTAATCAATTTTTAGACTCAAATCTTGGCGTGTCAGCAGGTGTTACCTCTGAAGCATTACAATTGGGCCCCTCACCACTATCATTGTCTAAGGTGAGTTCGCTAGACTATAGTGCAGATTCTACCCGACTTGCGTCTATC
>Ga0315270_10000132_pt1 | contig 42280 bp, 42 predicted proteins | sample C1_bottom_MG_FD_204932 | JGI IMG/M metagenome (GOLD analysis project Ga0315270, IMG submission 204932) | Sediment microbial communities from Yellowstone Lake, YNP, Wyoming, USA - C1_bottom | ecosystem: Environmental > Aquatic > Freshwater > Lake > Sediment | place: USA: Wyoming | collected... | reverse complement strand
CGAAGACGAGGATCGCGGAGAGGCCGAGCTTCAGGTAGACGAAGCGGTCCATGACGCCCGCGAGCAGGAAGTAGAGCGAGCGCAGGCCGAGGATCGCGAAGACGTTCGAGGTGTAGACGAGGAACGGGTCCGACGTCACCGCGAAGATCGCGGGCACCGAGTCGACCGCGAAGACGAGATCCATGCTCTCGACGACGAGCAGGACGAGGAAGAGCGGCGTCGCGAAGAGCCGGCCGTCGCGACGCGTGAAGAACTTCTGTCCATCGTAGTCGTTCGTGACGGGGAAGAGCCGGCGCGCGAGCCTCACGAGCGGGTTCTTCTCGGGGTGGAGCTCGGCGTTGTCGTGGAAGGCCATCTTGATTCCCGTCACGACGAGGAACGCGCCGAAGACCCAGACGAGGAAGTGGAACCTCGCGAGGAGGAACGATCCGGCCCCGATGAGCGCGCCTCGCATGACGAGCGCGCCGAGGATTCCCCAGAAGAGAACGCGGTGCTGGTACAGCGCGGGCACTGCGAAGAACGAGAAGATCAGCGCGATGACGAAAATGTTGTCGACGCTGAGGGACTTCTCGATCAGGTAGCCCGCGAGGTACTGGAGGGCGGGTTCCTTCCCCTCGAACCACCAGATCCCGCCCCCGAACGCGAGGCCGAGAGCGATCCAGACGGCGCTCCAGCCGGCGGCCTCCTTGACCGAGACGGCGTGCGCCTTGCGGTGGAAGACGCCCAGATCCAGCGCCAGAAGGGCGAGGACGAAGACATTGAAGGCGATCCAGGCGGTCGGGCCGTGCATACGGGCATTCTACGAACGGCTCGGCTTTTCGGACGTCCGCCCGTCCCGGATTCAGAACCTTTCGCCGCGGGCTGCGTCTTCTTCCTTCAGAGGAACTCATGCGCCAGCACCCGACCGCCCCCCTCGCTCTCTGCGTCCTGGCCGCCGTCGCTCTGCCCGCCGCCGCCTCCCTCCCGTCCCGGGACGTCTCGAAGACCCTGCCGCTGGCGGCGGGCGAGAGCGTACGGGTGGACACCTACAAGGGGAGCGTCACCGTGCGGACGTGGGAGAGAGCCGAGGTGGCCGTCGAGGCGCGGATAGAGGCCGACGACAGCTGCGGCTCGTCGAAGGACCTCGCGCGCTGGGTAGATCAGACCCGCGTCGTGATCGAGAAGAGGCACGGGGGCGTCTCGATCACGTCGGACTACGACGCGCTCGAGCAGATTTCGGGCTGGTTCGGCTCGTGCACGTCGCGCCCGTTCGTGCGGTACACGATCCACATGCCGAAGGACGCGCCGCTCCGGATCAAGGACTACAAGTCCGATCTCATCGTGAAGGACCTGGCCGCCGACCTCGACGTGAACACGTACAAGGGCCACCTCGACGTGACCGGGCTCTCCGGCGGGCTTCGAATCGAGACGTACAAGGGCGAGGTGAACGCCGGGATCGTCCGCCTCGCGGGCGACGTCCACGCCGAGACGTACAAGGGCTCGATCGTGCTGCACCTGCCGGGGGCGGCGGGCTTCGAGCTGTCGGCCGAGTCGGGGCGCGGAACACTGAACGTGGAGTTCCCCGCCGAGACGACGGGCCGCGGGAGCCACCGCCGGGGCCTCGTCGCCCGCGGCGCCGTCAACGGCGGCGGGCCGCACGTGAGCCTGAAGACAGACAAGGGCAGCCTCGCGCTCCGCAAGGGCTGAGCGCCGTCCCGGCGGCCCGTAACCTTTCGTCCGGTCCCCCGTCATACTCGCGTGGACGCTGTCCTTAGGGAACGGGAGGGGTGCGTGGAGGCGGACGGGATCAGCCCCGATCAGGAAGCCGATCTCGAGGCGCTGGACCAGATTCGCCGCGGGGACGAGGCCGGGGCGACGCGTCTTTTTCAGCGTTGGTCCGGACCCATCCTGAAGTTCACCGGCCGCATGCTCGGCAATGCGGCCGACGCCGAAGAGGTCACGCAGGACGTTTTCCTGAAGGTGATCGCGCGGGCGAACCAGTACGACGGCCGGGCGTCCGTCGCCTCGTGGCTCTTCGCGATCGCCGCGAACGCCTGCCGCGACCGCCTGCGCCGGAGCACCCGCCGGCCGACCGTCCCGCTCGACGCGGTCGCCGAGGCGGCGCAGCCCGGGATTCCCGTGGACCTGCGCCTCGTCGAGAGGCAGAGGCGCGCCGCCGTGCGCCGCGCGCTTTCACGCCTGTCCGACGAACAGCGCGAGGTCCTCGTCCTGGCCCGCTACCACGGGCTCCCGTACGCCGAGATCGCCCGCTCCCTGTCGATCAGCGAGGGCGCCGTCAAGACCCGGATCTTCCGGGCGATGGAGACTCTGAAGACCCTGTTCTCCGAAGGAGAGACCCCATGGAATGCCGCGAGTCACTGAAGGTCCGTGAGTTCGTCCTCGCCCGACTGGCGGGCGAGAGCGCCGGGGACGGCGCCGCCGCGCTCGCGGCGCACGTCGCCGGATGCGCCGCGTGCTCGGCGATCGCCGCCGACATGGAGTCCGTCTGGGCCCGCCTCGGCGACGACGACGGGTCCGACCTCGGTGCAAGCCCGTCCTTCGAGGCGCGGACGGGGGCGGCGCTCGCCGCCGAGGCGCGGCGCAGGACGAACGTGCGTCCGTTCGCGCCCCGCGGCGCCGAGTCCCCGCTCCTGAAGGTCGCGGCCGTCCTCATGGCGGGCGTCGCCGGCTTCTTCCTCGCCCGTGCCTCGGGCGGCGGCGCCCTTCCGGGCTCGACCGCCTTCCAGCCCACACCCGTCCCGTACCGGGGCGGCGAGAACGTTTCCCTCGTCGCGAACCGGACGCTGGACGCGTCTCGGGCGGCGCTGGACCTCTCGGGCAAGCCGCGCCTCGCGAACGTCGCCTACGTGCCCGCCGACGCGGCGGGACGCGTCGCCGTCTCCTTCGACGTGACCACCCGTTACACGGTCGTCGGCAAGCCCGAAGATCAGGCCGTCGCGAACCTCCTCGTGTCGCTCATGTCCGGGAGCTCCGGGTCAGAGGGCGCGAAGGGGAAGGCGCTCGACCTCGTGTCCGAGGGGACGCGCGGGGGCGCGCCCGTGTCTCCCGAGATCGTGACGCTCCTCCGGCGGACGCTCGAGACCGACAAGAACCCGGGCGTCCGCAAGAAGGCCGCCGAGGCTCTCGCGCAGATGCCGCCCACGCCGGAAACACGGGACGCGCTCGCCGCCGCGCTGAAGAACGACACGAACCCCGCCGTCCGCATCCTCGCCGTTGAAGGGCTCGCGAAGGCCGCGGCCGTCCTCAAGGACGCGTCCTCCATCGAGAGCCTGAGGCAGAAGGCGGCGGACGACCGCGAGAACGGCTACGTCCGCAGCCAGGCTGCGCTCGCGCTCTCGAAGATCGAGATCTGAAGACACCTTTTCGGTATTGGAGCGTCTCTTTCACATGAGCACGAACTTCGCCCCCACACGTGAACACCCGCGCCGCGAGGGCCGCGCCCTCGTCTGGGCGCTCGCGATCGCCGCCCTGGTCCTCCTCTCGCTCGCAGCCGGCCTGAAAGCCGAGGCCAAGGAGTGGAACGAGAAAGCGACCCGCACGGAGAGCTTCAACGCCTCGGGCGACCTGAAATCCCTCGCCGTCGAGACGGTCAACGGCCGCGTCGAGATCGTGGCCGGGACCGCCTTCCGCGCCGACGTCGAGGTCACGGCCTGGGGCGCGACGGCTCTCGACGCAAGGAAGAACCTCGGCGACGTCAAGGTCCGCTTCGAGAACGAGGACGGGAACCTCTCGCTTTACACCGAGGAGCCGGGCGTCACGGTCCGGCGCTCGGGCCGGGGCTGGAACGTGCGCAGCCGCGGCGACGACCAGTGGAAGAGCGAAACGAAGTACCGCGTCACCGTGCCGGTCTCGATGTCCGTGCAGGTCTCGGCCGTGAACGGCGGCGTGAACGTGACGGGCGTCGCGGCGCCGGTCGAGCTCACCACGGTGAATGGGATGATCACGCTCGCGGGGGGCCGCCGCGACGCGAAGCTCAACACGGTGAACGGCACGATCGTGGCCGCCTTCACGGACCTTCCGAAGGGGGCGAGCCTCGACCTCAGGACGGTGAACGGCGGGATCGCGCTCACGCTGCCCGCGCGGGCCGGGTTCCGCCTCGAGGGCCACACGATGAGCGGCGAGATTCTCTCGAGCTTCTCCTTCCCGACGCCGGCGCCCGAAGCCGTGCGCGAGCGCGACGAGGCGACGGCCGAGCGAGAGCGGATCCGTGCCGAGCAGCGGAAGCTCCGCGACGAGATCCGCAGGAAGGGGAAGGAAGGGGAGAAGTCCCGGAAGAGCAAGGACGGCGGTGAGGACATCGTGATCGACCTCTCGGAGCTGAACGAGACGATGGCCGAGCTCAACCGCGAGATGGCCGACCTCAGCCGCGAAATCTCGCGCAGCATCACGGTGAACCTGAACCGCGCTTACGAGGGAACGGTCGGGGACGGCGGCGCCACGGTGCGGGTCTCGAACCTGAACGGGAAGATCCTCGTCCTTGCCGAAGGCACCACAGAAGCCCAGGCCAGGCGCCTCACGTCCCCGCGCTCGACGCACATGGTCACGGTCCCGCCGATGCCGAGCCTGCCGCGCATCGTCGTGCGCGAGCACCCGATGGCGGCTCCGGAGCCGCCGTCGCCGCCGTCACCGCCGTCCGCGGGCCTCGCTCCGGTCGCTCCGCTTGCTCCGATCCCGCCCGACCCGTGGGGGCGCTCGATCACGGTCGGCGACGTCGCGGGCGACTACACGCCGGCGATCGCCTCGGGCGACGTCACGGTGGGCAAGGTCTCCGGCCGCGTCACGATCACGAGCCGCTCCGGCCAGATCCGCCTCCGGGAGGCGGGCAAGGGCGCCGAGGTCTCGACGGCCGGCGGCGACATCCGTGTCGAGGCCGTGACGGGCGACCTCAAGGCGACGACGTTCGGCGGCGACATCCGGGCGGGCTCCGTGAGCGGCGACGCGCGGCTGGAAACGAGCGGCGGCGACGTCGTCGTGCGCTCGGCGGGCGGCGCCGTGGTCGCGCGGACGGGCGGCGGCGACGTCGTCCTGAAGAAGGTGCACGGACCCGTCACGGCGCGCACGTCCGGCGGCTCGATCACGTGCGAGATCACGAGCGCGGGCGGCGCCGCCGGCGAGCTCACGACGAGCGGCGGCGACGTGACCGTGACGCTGCCCGCGAACGTCAGAGCCGACGTGGAGATCCACGTGACGGGAGGCGAAGTCGACGCCGACGCGATCGCATCCCAGTTCCCGGAGATCTCGGTCGCGCTGCGGTCCGGCCACCTTCTGGGCGAGGGCCGCCTGAACGGAGGCGGGGCCAAGCTCGTGATCCGGTCGACGTCGGGCGTCGTGACGGTCAAGAAAGGCCCCGCGGTCTGACCTTCCCGGGATCGGGCCCTGCCTGCGACTCTGTCCACGAGTTCCCTCCCGGCCCGGATTTGCGTAGAATTCCCTGACTCATGGGCACGGTCTCCACCCCCTCGAATCCGCGCCAGCCGGGCTCCCGCACCCCGTCCGGCGCGACGCCGGCGGGCGGTTCGCCTCCCCTCGCCGGTCCGGCGGCGAACACGACGTCGCGGTTCCGCTTCGGCGAGGACAAGCCCGTGTCGATGGGCCCGTCGGGCGCGGGGATCCTCCTGACGATCCTCGCCGCCGCCGTCGGGGCGTGGCTCTACTTCAAGGAGCCGTCCACCGTTGGAGAGCAGAGCCTCCAGAAGTACACGGGCTTCGAGGCGAACATGGAGAGCGTCGTGATGAGGAACTGCCAGCCACCAGGCTGTGCGGCGATCTACCTCACCCCGAGCGTCGGCAAGAAGTCCCAGGAAGCGCTTCAGGGCGCGATCGCGCTGTCGACCCAGCTCGCCGAGCAGGGAGTCGAGTGTGTCATCGTCTTCGGCGGGGAGCCGATCGCGGATGCCGTCAAGCGTGCCCGCGCAATCAGGCGGCCCGTCGTCTTCGATCCGGGCGGCGACTGGGGCCACGACTCTGGCATCGAGAAGGCGCCTTACTGGATCGCCTGGCGCACCGGCGGCAAGGTTCGGCTGCGCAGTTCGGAACCGGTTTCTGCGCTCGACGTGGCCTCCGCCATCCGCTGACGCAAAGGAGGAGCTCATGGCCGCCGGATCCCCCGGACCTGTCGTTCCCGACCGCTATCTCGAGGCCCTCGGCGGCGACGATCCCGTCGCGGCGATGGCCGAAGCCCCGGATCTCCTGAGGCGCCTCGTCCGGGGCCTCACAGAGAAGCAGCTCGCGACGAAGCCCGCGCCGGGCAAGTGGAGCATCCGGGAGATCGTCGCGCACCTCGCCGACAGCGAGGTCGTCCTCGGCGCCCGCTACCGGTTCATCGCCGCGATGGACCGCCCCCCGCTGCCCGGTTTCGACCAGGACGCGTTCGTTGCGAACCTCGGCGTCAATCGGGCGACAGCTGCCGACCTCCTCGACGACTTCGCGATGGCGCGGGCCGTGAACATCGGCCTCCTCGAGCGGGTCGGCGACGCCGCGTGGGACCGCGTGGGCATTCACGCCGAGCGCGGCGAGGAATCGCTCGGTCGCCTCGTGACGATGTACGCCGGGCACGACCGCATTCACCTCATGCAGGTCGAGACGATCCGCACGGGCCTCTTCCCGAAGGCGGGCCGGGGGGCGAAGAGGAAGGCCGCGACGAAGAAGGTCGCCGCGCGGAAGGCGAAGCGCCGCTAGAAGGTGCTCTCGGCCGTCCCCCGGTGGACGGGAACGGCGTCGCCCTCTTCCCACGACGACTCGGGCGCGAGCTCGAGGAACCCGTCCGCCTGCGCGTGCGTGAGGATGTCGTGCGAGCCGCGCGTCGCGAGAGGCTCGGCGGTCAGCCGGCCTTCGTCCCACGCGAGACGCGCTGGGTGGAACGCGAGGCGCGCGCCCTTGTTCCTTACCCGGGCCGTGAGCCGGGCGGGCACCGTCGGGGGCAGCGGAGGCAGGAGGCCGGCCGCCGAGCGCAGAGCGGGCCGCACGAAGAAGTCGAACGCGACGGCCGCGGACACCGGGTTGCCAGGCAGGCCGAAGACGAGCGTCGAGCCCAGCGTTGCGAAGAGGACGGGCTTGGCGGGCCGGATTGCGACCTTGTGAAAGCGCAGGTGCGCCCCCGCCGCCGCAAGGGCCTTGTCGACGAAGTCGTAATCCCCGGCCGAGACGCCGCCCGTCGTGAGGAGGACGTCGAACCTCGCGTCGAGCGCCGCCTTCAGCGCACGCGCGAGCGCCGCCTCGTCGTCGGGCACGACGCCCAGGGAGACCGCCTCGGCCCCGGCGCGGCGAAGGGCCGCGAGGAGGAGTGGTCCGTTCGTGTTGCGCAGCTGTCCGGGACCGGGGCGCTTTCCCGGCGGCACGAGCTCGTCGCCCGTCACGAGGAGCCCGGCGCGCGGCGCGCGGGCGACCCGAAGCGTCTCGCGCCCCGCTGCCGCCGCGAGGACCAGGTCGGCGGGCGTGAGGCGGCGCCCCGCGGGGAGAACCAGAGCACCCGCTTCGTACACCTCTCCGCGCCGGCGCACGTGGGCGCCCGGCCTCGGAGCGGCGTCCAGCCGGACGGAGCCGCCCTCGACCGGAGCGGCGTCTTCCACGGGAACCACCGAGTCGCTCCCGGGCGGCATCGGCGCGCCCGTCATCACCTTCCAGGCCGACCGGGGCGGGAGCGTTCCGGGCACGGCGCCGGCCCCGGAGGCGCCGGCTGCCGCGAGGAGAACGGGCGCGCGGCTCGCTTCCGCGGCTCGAACGGCCCATCCGTCCATGGCCGTCGTGTCGAAGCCCGGGACCGGCAGATCGGCCCGGACGTCCTCGGCGAGGACCCGCGAGACGGCGTCGTGGAGCGCGACCTCGCAGGCTGGAAGCGGCGCCACCGCTTCCAGCACGCGGGCGAGGGCGTCGTGGAACGAAATCACCGCGGGCATGCTAGCAAGGCGCTGCCGCCGCGTCGTGAGTAGAATCTGTCCGCCGTGGAAGACCGGTTCCAGTACACGGGGGACCTCGCGCAGGAACCACTGCCCGAGGTCCTCCGCACGATCCACTTCTATCGAGTCCCGGGCGTGCTCACGGTCGAGTCGGGCAACGTCACGAAGCAGGTGTACCTCCTCGGTGGAAACATCATCTTCGCGACGTCGACGGATCGATCCGAGTCTCTCGGCGAGTACCTGCGCCGGAGCGCGCTCATCACGTCGGGAGAGCTCAAGGCCTCCGTCGGCAAGCTCGACCTCGCCGAGGGGCAGGGCCGGCGCCACGGCGAGCTCCTGGTCGAGATGGGCATCCTCTCCGACGCGCAGCTCCGCCAGATCGTCACCGAGCAGGTGAAGGCCCTCCTCTACGCGGCGTTCTCGTGGGAGCAGGGGTCGGTCACGTTCGAGGTCGGCCGTTACAAGACCGACGAGCTCATCCGGCTCGAGGTGCCGACGTCTCAGGCGATCGTCGACGGCATCCGCCGGATGCCCGACCCGCGCCGGTGCGTCTCGCGGCTCGGCCCCTCGTGGACGATCTTCGAGAGAGCCGAGGCCCCGCCGGAGGCCCGCGACGTTTCCTTCACGGGCGCCGAGGTCACGCTCCTGTCGCAGGTGGACGGCCGGCGCACGCTGCGAGATCTCATCACGATGGGCCCCGGGGACCTCGGGGCGAACGCGAAGCTGCTCTATGCGTTCTGGGTGCTGCGCCTCATCACGCGGCGTGACATCCCGACGAGCGGCATACGCCGCATCCAGTGGAAGACGCCGGGCGGGGTCCCCACCGCCGGCGGCGACGGCGACGGCTGAGCCCGGCTCCGCGGACGAAAGGACGACCGACGATGCCCCTGTACGAGTACGAGTGCGCGAAGTGCGGCGAGAGGATCGAGGTGATCCGGAGCTTCTCGGACCCGCCGCTCGTCGTGTGCCCCGAATGCGGCGGCTCACTCACGAAGCTGCTGTCCTCGCCCGCGTTCACGTTCAAGGGCTCGGGCTTCTACCTGACGGACTACGGAAAATCGGGCTCGAAGGTCGGAGACAAGGCCGGGGAGAAGACAGGGGAGAAAGAGAAGAGTTCTTCGAAGGGTGAAGAGGGGAAGGGCGGAAGCGAGTCGAAGAGCGACTCGGCCGGGGAGAGCAAGAAGGAAGATTCGTCGAAGAGTAAGAAGGGCGGAGGTTCGGACGCGGCTCCGTCGTCGGCCGCGGCGCCGTCCTCTCCCGCGCCTCCTAAGAAATCCCCGGGCGACTAAACTGTCGCGTGCCGTCCCGCCCTAGGATTCTCGCGTTTGCGCTCGCGGCCCTGGCGTCCGCCACATTCGCGGCGGACGCGCCGCGCGGGGCCGGCGGCCTCTGGTACCGCTATCCGCTGCCGGGCGCCGAGGTGAAGTCGCTCGTGGCGGACCCGGCGGTTTCCGGGCTCTACTGGGCGGGCACGGCGCAGGGCGGGATCTACCGTTCGTCGGACTGGGGGGCGTCGTGGCAGAGCCCGCCCGAGGGCCTCGCGTTTCCCGGATATGCCGTCACGTCGCTCGCGCCCGATCCGCTCCGGCGCGGCGCCGTGTGGGCGGGCCTGACGGGCGTCGTGAAGGGCGGGCTGCTCGCGCACTCCACGGACGGCGGGAAGCGCTTCGACGTCGTCCGGCGCTGGGAGGGTCGCGCGGCGGCGCGCGTCGTTGCGGTTGCGGCGCCCGGCGGCCGGCGCGTCGTGGCCGTCGGCGGCGACTACGGCATCGAGATCTCCGAGGACGACGGGCTCACGTGGCGCGCCTCGGCGCCTGCGCTCGACCCGGGCAGCGGCATTTCGTTCCTCGCGTTTCACCCGTCGCGGAAGGACGTTCTCTTCTGCGGGAGCTTCCGCCACCCCTTCCGGTCGACGGACGGCGGGCGCACGTGGGCGCGGATCGCGGCGGGCATGGTCGAGGACACTGAGGTTTTCGCGATGGACTTCTCCGCCGAGTCGCCGGACGAGTTCTGGGCCGCGACGTGCGGCTGGGTGTACCGGACGGCGGACGGCGGCGAGAAATGGACGCGCTACAAGGAGGGCCTCCTCGACCGGCGCGCTCACGCCGTGCGCATGGACCCGCGCGACGCGACGCGCGTGCTCGTCGGGACAACCGGCGGCATTTTCGAGAGCCGCGACCGCGGCAAGTCCTTCCGGCGGCTCTCGCAGGACGTCGTCGTGAACGCGCTCGTCTTCGACCCGAAGGAGCCGTCGCGCCTCCTCGTCGCCACCGAGGCCGAGGGGATCCTGCACAGCGAGGACGGCGGCGTCACCCTGACCGAGTCGAGCCGGGGGCTCGCCGAGGCGCGCGTCTCGGCCGTCGCGCTGCGCGCCTCGGGGCGGGTCGTCGTCGCGCGGGCGGCCGACGGGCGGAGCGGCGGGCTGTGGGAGGTGGACGCCGTGTCGGGCGAGACCCAGCGGCTCGCCGTCACGCCGCCCTCGACGGTCCTCGCGCTCGCGCAGGCCGGCCCCGGCCTCCTCGCGGGGACGCCCGACGGCGTCTACCGGCAGGACGCCGCGGACGCGCCTTTCCGGAAGACGCTCGCGCTCGGGACGCGAGCCTTCGCGAACGACGGCGCGGGGCGGACGCTCGCGGCGACGGACGGCGGCGTCTTCGAGTCGCGCGACGCAGGCAAGACGTGGGCGCGCCTCGGGCTGCTGAAGTCGCGCGTGGAGGACGTCCGGCGCGCGCGCCTCGACGACGGGGGACTCAGGACGTGGTCGGCGGACGCCGAGGGCCTCACGCTCTGGTGGGACGGGCGTGACTGGGTGCGGCGTCCGCTCCCGGGCGGAGGCAAGAGCCTCTCGGGCGGGTTCGGACGCCCGCGCGTCGCGCCTCGCTTCGCGCCGGAGCCCATCGGCGTCGTCGTGGACGCGGAGAAGTCGATCCTCGTCTACCGGCCCGACGACACCGCGGACGGCGGAATCGCTCTCGCGATGCCGGAGACGGGCCTCAAGATCGCGGGCTGGGCGGGCGACCCGCGCACGGCCGGGGGCCTCTACCTCGCGACGATGGGCCGGGGCCTCTTCCGGTTCGTGCCGGCGCCCGCTGCGCCCGCCGCTCGCGCCGCGGCGACCTCCGCGCCCGCGGCCACCGGCGCCGCCTCGCGCTGACGACTCGGAAATTCAGGTCTTCTTCGAAAGGAATACGACGCCCGGGAGTCCTTCGAGGTCGGCATCGGTCGATCGGGTCAGAACCGGTCCCGCTTTTCGCGGAATCCGAAGGACCGCACGTGGCGAGCGAGGCCCTTGCATTTCGACACCGGGCGATCGGGGACAAGGGAGATCACGCCTCCACGGCAGATAACCTGCAACAACTGGCCCCTTCGAAGGCCGGTCTTCTCGCGGATCTCCTTCGGGATGACGATTCGAAATCCGGTTGTGACCACACTGCGCACCATCGCGGAGGATGGTATTACGCATCCCAACCTAGCGCCCCGGGATCTCCACCCACTTCAGCTTCGCGCCCGGGACCGCTCCCGTCGCGTCTGCGACGCCCGCGTTGACCTCGAGCACCGTGTCGGACTTCTCTTTCGGCGCGGTGTTCGGGCACGGTGCCGCGTCGGGCGGGCAGGGCGCCAGGGCCTTGATGACCTCGACGACCGTGCCGTCCTTCGTCGCGTAGACGAGGTCCAGCGGGAAGTGGCAGTTCTTCATCCAGAAAGGCCGGATCTCGAGCCCCTCGAACGGGAAGACCATCCCCGCGTTCCTCGGCATCGACTCGCGGAACATCAGGCCCTGCGCCTTCTCGGCGTCCGTCGTCGCGATTTCGACGGAGACGACCGTGCCGTTCGGCATGACGACACGGGGCCCGGAAACCGCCGGCGCCGCAGCCTTCGTGGGTGCGGCCGGCGCGGCCGCCGTCGATCCGCGGTCGGCCGCGCAGGCCGCCGCCGCGAGAAGGAGCCCCGCGAGGAAGAGCCGGGCCGGCCGCCTCACGACTCGACTTCCTCGACGACTTCCGGCGCAGCCGCCGACTCCTCGCCCTCCCGCCGGATCCCGTACTTCTTCGCGTAGTAGCGGAACGAGCGCTCGGACATCCGGAGCAGCTCCGCGGCCCGGATCTGGACGCCGCCCGTCCTCTCGAGCGCCTGCTGCATCAGCCGCTTGCCGAGCCATTCGAGATACGCCTCGAGGTCGAGGCCGTCGGCGGGCAGGTCGAATCCCTCCATCGAGGACGCGGGCGGGAGGCCCGCCGGGTGGAGGAACGTGTCGGGGAGCGAGGCCGTCGTGATGACGTCGCCCGGCTCGAGCGCGACCGTGCGCTCGATGAGGTTTTCGAGCTCGCGGACGTTGCCGGGCCATGCATACGCCTCGAGGAGCCGCATCGCCTCCGTGGTGATGCGCTTCTCGGCGATGCCCTGCTCGACGGAGACCTTCCGGAGGAAGTGCCGCACGAGGTGCGGGATGTCGTCGCGCCGCTCGCGCAGCGGCGGCAGGAGGACGGGGATCACGTTGATGCGGTAGTAGAGGTCCTCGCGGAACGTGCCCTCGGCGACCTTCTTCTGGAGGTCCTTGTTCGTCGCGCAGATGATGCGGACGTCGATCGGCTCCTCCGCGTTGCCTCCGACGCGGCGGACCACGCGCTCCTGCAGCGCCCGGAGGAGCTTCACCTGCATCGTGAGCGACGTCTCGCCGATCTCGTCGAGGAAGAGCGTGCCGCCCTCGGCCTCGTGGAAAAGGCCCTTCTTCTCCTTGACGGCGCCCGTGAACGCGCCGCGCTCGTGGCCGAACAGCTCGGACTCGAGGAGGTTCTCGGGCATCGCGCCGCAGTTGATCGAGATGAAGGGCCGCGTAGCGCGCGCCGACGCCACGTGGATCGCGCGCGCGACGAGCTCCTTGCCCGTGCCGGAGTCGCCCGTGATGAGGACGGTGGACGTCGTCCTGCCGATCCGGGCCACGAGCTCGAAGAGGGCGCGCATCTTCCGCGAGACGCCGACGACGGGGCCCATGCCGCGCCCGTCGGCGCGCTCCTTGAGCGCGACGTTCTCCTCGACGAGGCGCTTGCGCTCGAGCGCCCGCGCGACGACGTGCTTGAGCTCGTCGACGTCGAACGGCTTGGCGATGTAGTCGTACGCACCCTGCTTGAGGGCGTCGACGGCAGTCTTCGTGGACGAGTATGCCGTGATCATGACGACCGGCGTGTCGCGGTGGGATTCGCGCACCTTCTTGAGGATGTCGAAGCCCGTCCCGTCGGGCATCTTGAGGTCGGTGAGGACGAGGTCGGGCGCCTCGCCGTCGAGGAGCGCGAGTCCCTCGACGCAGCCGCGCGCCGCCGAGACGCGATAGCCCTCCTTCTGAAACACGATCGTGAGCATCTCCCGGATGCCGGCCTCGTCGTCGACGACGAGGAGATGGGGGCCGATTTCGGCCGTCATGAAACCTCCGCGGCGGCGAGCGCCGTTTCCGTGGGTCGCGCGCCGGTCGACGCGTCGTTGCGCGGGAGTGAGATGGCGACGGTCGCCCCGCGGCCGGGCGCCGAGTCGACCTCGATCGACCCGCCGTGCTCTTCCACGATCCGGTGCACGATCGCGAGGCCGAGGCCGGTGCCGCCGGGGAAGCTGTGGGCGAACGGAGTGAAGAGACGGCCGCGCTCGTCGTCCGTCATTCCGTGCCCCTCGTCGGCGAACGAGACCTTCCAGACGGCGCCCTCGAGCGTGGCGGTCACCATGAGCGTGCCGCCACCGGGCATGGCGGCGAGAGCGTTGCGCGACACGTTCCAGAAGATCTGCCGAAGCTGGCCGGGGTCCGCGGACAGGACGAACGAGTCCGGCGCCGTCCGCACGTCGATCGCGTGGCGCGAGGAGACCTCGTCGGAGTGCGCGAGAAGCGTCAGGACGTCCCGGAGCGCGGCCGGCGCGTCGACCGGCTCGACCGCCCGTTCCTTCGGCCTCACGTACCGGAGGAAGTCCTCGAGGATGGAGCTCAGGCGGTGCGACTCGGCGACGACGATCTTCATGAGACGGTGCTCCGGCGAGTCGGACGGCACCGAGCCCTGGAGCGCCTGGACGGAGCCCGAGATGGAGGCGAGCGGGTTGCGGATCTCGTGCGCAATTCCGGCCGCGAGCTCGCCGACGGCCGCGAGCTTGTCCTTGAGCCGCACCTCGCCCTCGAGGCGCTTGACGTGCGTGACATTCTGGAAGATCAGGATGCGCCCGACGGTGTAGCCCGACCCGTCGCGGAGCGCCGACGACGACACGCCGAAGTACGCGTCCTGGTCCTTGATGCGGCGGGTCGTCTCGAAGCGGAGGATCTCCGAGCCCGCGGCCGCGATCCGCTTCCACGCGGCCTCGCCGACGAGGCCGAGCGACTGGACGGGCCGGCCAACGATGTCGACCGAGGACACGCCGAGCAGCTCCTGCGCGGCGCGATTCGCGAACGTGACGAGCCCGTCCGGGTCCGTCGTGAGGACGCCGGAGGACATGGAGCCGAGGACCGTTCCGTGGAGAACCTGGAGCCGCGCGATCTCGGACTTGCGGCGCTCGAGGTCCGTGCGGGCCTCGCGGAGCTTGTTCGAGGAATAGGAGACGAGGAGAGCCGTCACGACGAACGCGCCCGCGTGAAGCGCGACCTGGCCCACGAGGCCGGCCGGCGTCCACAGGTGCGGCGTGCGCTCGGCGGACGGAACGGGCTTCAGCGCGCCGAAGTACATGAGGTCGACGAGGACGGCGTAGAAGACAGAGGCGAGGCCGGCGGCGACGAGGCCGCCCTGCCGGCCGAGCAGGATCGCCCCGGCCGCGACGGTGCCGAGGTAGAGGAAGGAGAAGCTCGAGTCGGCGCCACCCGAGATGTAGACGAGGCCGGTGATCACGACGAGGTCGCCGAGGAGCTGGATCGCGGCGTTCGCCTCGGGCGGGATCCTGTCGAGGGAGAGGATCGCGGCGATCGAGATCGAGTACGCAAACGCCGCGAGGTAGTAGATGTCGTTGAGCGGCAGGGCCGTCGAGAACGTGAACTGGATCAGAAACGCGGACAGGAGGATCGTCGACACGACGACGACACGCAGGACGACGAAGCCGCGCAACATCGAGTGCAGCGGTTCAAATGCACGAGTTCTTCCAGAGGACACCAAGGTATTTTAGTCCGGGGGGCTTCCGCGCCCCCCGGACCCCCTCGGTCAGTTGATCTTCGAGATCAAATCGAACATCGGCATGTACATCGCGACGACGATCGTTCCGATGACCGTGCCGAGGATCGCGATCATGATCGGTTCCATGAGCTTCATGAGGCCCGTGACCGCGTTGTCGACCTCTTCCTCGTAGAACTCGGCGATCTTGTTGAGCATCGCGTCGAGCGCGCCCGTCTGCTCGCCGACGCCGATCATCTGGACGACCATCGACGGGAAGACCTTCGTTTCGCCTAGCGGCTCGGCAATCGTGCGGCCCGCCTCGACCGACTTGCGCACGCCCATGATGGCGTCCTCGACGATCGCGTTGCCGGCCGTCTTCGCGGTGATCTCGAGGCCGTCGAGGATCGGGACGCCCGACGACGTGAGGGTCGCCAGCGTGCGGCAGAACCGCGCGACGGCGATCTTCTTCATGATGTCGCCGAGGACGGGCATCTTGAGCACGATGCCGTCGATCACGCGCCGGCCTCGGTAGGTCGCGTAATACCGCTTGAGGGCGTACATGAGGGCGGCGGCGCCCGCGACGATGAAGATGATGTAGCTCGCGACGAAGTTGGACGCCTTGATGACGAGGCGCGTCGGGAGCGGGAGCTCCGCGCCGAGGGACGCAAAGAGGGCCGCAAACGTCGGGATGACCTTCCAGAGAATGATGAAGACGACGATTGCGGCGACGAGGAGGACCGAGACGGGGTAGATGAGCGCCGTCTTGACCTGCCCCTTCAGCTTGACGGCCTTCTCGATGTAGGTCGAGAGGCGGCGGAGGATCGTGTCGAGAATACCGCCCGCCTCGCCGGCGGCGACCATGTTCACGAAGAGGTCGTCGAACGCCTTGGGGTGCTTGCGCATCGCCTCGGCGAGCGACGAGCCCGCCTCGACGTCCTGGCGCACCGCGAGGATGATCTTCTGGAAGAGCCGGCTGTCCTGCTGGTTTCCGAGGATCTCGAGACACTGCACGAGCGGCAGGCCCGCGTCGATCATGACCGAGAACTGGCGCGTGAAGATCGCGAGGCGCCGCGCGTTGACCTTGCCGATCCCGAGTTTCGGGACCGCGAGCTCCTTGCCCTTCTCCTTGACGGTCGTGACGTCGATCTGGCGGCGGCGGAGGTCCGCGATCGCGAGGTCCTTCGAGTCGGCGACGAGGACGCCACCGGTCGTGGCGCCCTGGCGCGTGCGGCCTTTCCAGACGAATTGGGCCATAGCTTCCTCCGGAATCAGGCGCGCCGCGCGGCGTTCGCCGGCGGGGGCGGTGGGTTCCCGCCGGCGGCTGTCGACGTCACGACGCCGGCGCCGCGGGCGATCATCTCGGTGAGCTCGTCCGGGAGCGAGGAGACCGTCAGCGCGAACTCCTGGGAGATCACGCGGCGGTGGACGAGCGTCGCGAGCGACTGGTTGAAGGTCTGCATCCCATACTTGCTCTGTCCGGTCTGCATCATCGAATAGACCTGGTGGAGCTTGTCCTCGCGGATGAGGTTCCGGATCGCGGGCGTCGGGACGAGGATCTCCATCGCCATGCAGCGGCCCTTGCCGGACGCCCGGGGGAGGAGGGTCTGGCAGAGGATCCCCTCGAGCACGAACGACAGCTGCGCGCGCACCTGCGGCTGCTGGCTCGCCGGGAAGACGTCGATGACGCGGTTCATCGTCTGGACCGCGCTGTTCGTGTGAAGCGTCGCGAGGGTGAGGTGGCCCGTTTCGGCGATGCGGAGCGCGCACTCGATCGTCTCGAGGTCGCGCATCTCGCCGATGAGGACGACGTCCGGGTCCTCGCGCAGGACGGCGCGGAGCGCGTTCGGGAACGAGTGCGTGTCGGCGTGCAGCTCGCGCTGGTTCACGATGCAGCGCTTGTGCGTGTGCAGGAACTCGATCGGGTCCTCGATCGTGACGATGTGCCGCGGCTGCTCGCGGTTGATCTTGTCGATCATCGTGGCGAGCGTCGTGGACTTGCCCGAGCCCGTCGGGCCCGTCACGAGGACGAGGCCGCGCGGCTTGTTGCAGAGCGTCTCGACCACGTTCGGGACGCCGAGCTCGCGGAAGCCGAGAATCTCGTAGGGGATCTGGCGGAAGACGGCCGAGACGGCTCCGCGCTGCAGGAAGCAGTTGCCGCGGAAGCGCGCGAGGCCCTTCACGCCGAAGGAGAGGTCGAGCTCGAGCTGTTCTTCGAAGCGGTGCTTCTGGACGTCCGTGAGGATCGAGTAGGCGAGCTGCTTCGTCTCGGGGACGGTCAGCGGCGGGTAGTCGAGGGGGATCAGATCCCCGTCCACCCGGATCATCGGGGGCGAGTTCGTCGTGATGTGGAGGTCGGACCCACCCCTCTCGACGAGCGTCTTGAGGAGCTGGTGCAGGGTCACCGCCATAGAGCTGTCCCTCCCGAGTACCCCGAAATGATACGCCAGAGGGCTGAGAAAACGTCGCGGCGGCGCGCGGGCGCTCGCGGCGACCTGCGCCCTACAGCACCGTCTCGCGGACGACTTCCTCGATCGAGGTCAGGCCGTCCTTGATCTTCTGGAGGCCCGAGCGGCGGAGGGAGATCATTCCCTCCTCGAGGCCCTTCCGTTTGATCTCGATCGAGGACGCGCCCGAGAGGATGAGCTCGCGGACCTCCTCGGTGATCTCGAGGACCTCGACGAGCGCGACGCGGCCCTTGTAGCCGGTGTTGTTGCACTTCTCGCAGCCCTTGCCCTTCATGACCTGCACGGTCTTAGCGTCCTCGGGCGTGAACCCGAGCGAGACGAGGACCTGCGGCGCGACCTCGCTCGGCGCCTTGCAGCTCGCGCACACGCGCCGGATGAGGCGCTGGGCCGCGATGAGGACGACGGACGTCGCGACGAGGTAGGGCTCGATGCCCATGTTCATGAGGCGGTTGATCGTGGAGGGCGCGTCGTTCGTGTGGAGCGTCGAGAGGACGAGGTGGCCCGTGAGCGACGCCTTGACCGCGATCTCGGCCGTCTCGAAGTCGCGGATCTCGCCGACGAGGATGATGTTCGGGTCCTGCCGGAGGAAGGAGCGCAGCGCGGCCGCGAAGTTCAGGCCGATCGCGTCCTTCATCTGGACCTGGTTGATGCCCGGGAGGTTGAACTCCACCGGGTCCTCGGCTGTCATGATGTTCGTCTCGGGCGTGTTGATGCGCGAGAGCGCCGAGTAGAGCGTGTTCGTCTTGCCCGAGCCCGTCGGCCCCGTCACGAGGACCATGCCCCAAGGGCGCAGGATCGCCTTCTCGAAGCGAAGCAGGGAGTCCTTCTCGAACCCCAGCCTCGTCATGTCGAGCATGAGGTTGTCCTTGTCGAGAAGGCGGCAGACGATCTTCTCGCCGAAGAGCGTCGGGAGCACGGAGACGCGGTAATCCAGCTCCTTGATCTTGCCCGCGAGCTTCATCTTGATCTTGATGCGCCCGTCCTGCGGGAGGCGCTTCTCGGCGATGTCGAGCTTCGCGAGGATCTTGATGCGGGACGCGATCGCCTCCTTCAGCTTCGGAGGCGGGTTCATGACCTCGTACAGGATGCCGTCGATGCGGTAGCGCACGCGGTACTCGCGCTCGTAAGGCTCGATGTGGATGTCTGACGCCATGCGTTTGATGGCGTCCGTCAGGATGATGTTCACGAGCCTGATGACGGGGGCTTCCTCGCCCTCGTCGACCAGCTTCTCGAGATCGATCATCTCCTGCTCGGTCTCTTCGACGACCTCGAGCGAGGTGTCGGCCGTGTCCACGACCGACATCTCCTCCATGACCTTCTTCAGCTCGAGGGCGTGCGTCGCGCCGTAGTGGCGGTCGATCGCCTGCTGGAGCGCGATCTCGGAGGCGACGACGGGCTCGACGTTGTAGCCGGTCATGAACTTGATGTCGTCCATGGCGAACACGTTCGTCGGGTCCGCCATCGCGATCGTGATCGTCGCGCCCGTCTTGTTGACGGGGAGGATGTTGTACTTGCGCGCGACCTCCGGGGCCACGAGCTTGAGCACGTTCGGGTCGATCTCGAAGTGCGAGAGGTTGATCGACGGGACGCCGAACTGCGCCGAGAGCGTCTCCGTGATGTCGTCTTCCGAGACGTATCCGAGCTTGACGAGGGCTTCGCCGAGCTTCATGCCCGACGCCTGCACTTCGACGAGCGCTTCCTGGATCTGCTCGGGCGTGACGAGCTTCGCCTTGATGAGGAGATCGCCCAGCTTCACAGCCATGCGGGGATTCTAGCGGGTTCCGGCGACGACCCTAGCGGGTCCCCGCGACCACCTTCGTCAGGCGCGCCGTGACCGACCCGATGGGCATCACCGTCTTGGCCATGACCGGGAGGCGGCGGTCGTCGTCGGAGAACCAGAGGAAGAGCTTGCCGCGGTTGCGGTCCTCGGCCGTCTCGTTCTCGCGGAGCTGCGGCTGGACCTTGAACGCATCGAAGACGCCCGCCTCCGTCTCGACCTTTTCCTTCTCGAGAACGGCGGCCTTGAGCTTGTAGATCTTCCCGCGCGAGAACATGTCCACGCGCACGTCGGCCCCGACGGCGAGGGGCTGGGCCCTCAGGAAGTAGAACGACGAGATGATGTCCTGGATCCGCTCCGGCAGAGGCGTCCGGTCCTCGCGCCAGCTCCCGATCTTCTTCCCGAGGTCGAACTCCTCGACCTCGTCGGACTCGTAGCGGCCCTCGCGCGCGTGCTTCTCGAAGCGCAGGGGCTGGAAGTCGCGCGCGTCGACCCAGGTCTCGTACAGGTCCCGCACGGGGTAGAACTTCGAGACGTAGTCGTTCGAGGTCGCCGTGAGCGTGATCCGGTGCATCGGGACGCCGTCGGAGGTCGTCTCGCGCGTGGTCTTGAGCGTCATTCCGCCGCCCTCGATCTTCAGCCACGCGATCGTGTAGACGAGGGTCTCGCCCTCTCCGAACGGCACGGCGAAGAGGCGGTCCTTCGGGAGAGCCTCCCGCGCCGCGAAGACGACGGGCGGCCGGTCGGCTCCGGAGCGCCGGGCCGGCGCGAGGAACGCCGCCGCGGCGAGCGCTCCGGCCGCAAGGACGACTCCCGCGCGGGCGCGCCTACGCGAGGAGCCTACGTGCGGCTTCACGGACGTCCTCGACTGGCCATCGTCCACCGGAACGATTGTAGGCCGCGGGAGATTCCCGGAGGACCGCGACGCAGGGCCCCACGGGCCCGAACCGCTCGGGCGGCGTCGGCCCGAAGAGGGCAAGGGTCGGCGTTCCGGCGGCCGCCGCAAGGTGCGTCGGCCCCGTGTCCGCCCCCACGAACAGGGCCGCGCGCGCCGCGAGGCGCGCGCTGGACGCGGGGTTCGTAGGAGGCGCGAGAAGGAGAGGAAGAGAAGAGGTTGAGGGGGAAAGAGAAGAGAGAAGAGAAGATTTCTTAGAAAGGTCAATGAGCGCGGACGCCCGGCTCTCCTCGCCGGGGCCCCATCGCAGGACCGGTTGGATGCCTTCGGACCCCAGCCATGCGGCGAACGCGACGACGTCGTCCGCGCCCCACTCCTTGTTCACCTTCGAAGAAAAAGGCTGTAGCACCGCGAACGGACGCGACCCACGTTGCGCGAGCCAGGAGTCGACGGCGGGATCTTCCCTTTCGACCAGATGCCGGACGTCCGGCACACGGTCGAAGCCCGACTTGCCGGTGACGTGCTCGGCGAGCGCGAGCATCTGGTCGACGACGTGGGGGCGCGCCGTGCTGTCGACGTCGACGTGCTCGTCCGTGAAGAGGCAGTTGATCCGCTCCGTGGTGGTTCTCCATCCGAACCCGACGCGCCGGCTGGAAGAAGCCGCGGCGGTTACGAGCGCCGACTTGAAGAGCCCCTGCGCATCGACCACCAGGTCGAAGGCGGCCCCTTCCCCTCTTACCCTTCTAAGAAATCCCCGAATTTCTTCTCTCGTGTCCGCCGCGCGCCACGCGCGCCGCCAGCCGCGCGTGTCCACGGGCAGGATCGCGTCGACGTACGGCGCGCCCGAGACGAGCGGAGCGAGCGGAGGCTCGATCGCCCACGTGAGACGTGCGCCGTCGAGATGCGTTCGCAGCGCCTTCGCCGCGGGCAGCGCGAACAGCACGTCGCCGAACGACGAAAGGCGCACGAAGAGGATCTCCATCCGCGCGCTACGTTAGCAGCCGTTGGGCTATGCTTGGCCATGCTCGACTCGCCGGTGCTGGTCCTGAACAAGGGGTTCGCGGCGTTGACCCTGACGGACGTGAAGCGCACCTTCACGCTCTTCTACAAGGGGCACGTGCGCGCGGTCCTTCCGGACTACACGACGTACGCGTGGGACGAGTGGCAGGACGTCCCGGTCCAGCCGGAGGACGACGTCGTGACGACGCCCAGCCTCGTCCTCAAGGTGCCGCGCGTCGTCCAGCTCCTCTCGTGCGACCGTTCGCCGCGGCACGAGGTGAAGTTCTCGCGCCACAACATCTACATGCGCGACGGGAACCGCTGCCAGTACTGCGGCCGGCGCTTCTCGACGTCGGACCTCTCGCTCGACCACATCGTCCCGCTTTCGCGCGGCGGCCCGTCGAACTGGGAGAACATCGTCTGCGCCTGCCTGCCCTGCAACGTGAAGAAGGGCAACCGCCTTCCGGACGAGGCGGGCATGAAGCTGCGCCGGCCGGCCGCCAAGCCGAAGGCGACGCCGCTCGGCCTCATGTCGCCGCACCGCATCCACCCGACGTGGAAGAACTTCCTCGACATGGCGTACTGGAACGTCGAGCTGAAGTAGCCCCAAAACCCACGCTTAGAGTTCAACCAATGCACGGTATCGTGCAGGGACAACCCGGTGAACCACCCGCGCTCGAAGTCGTGCCGCCCCCTAAACCCTTCTAAGCAAATCTCTTTACGGCTCTCCTCGGGCTTTCCACAAGGAGCTGGCAGCAGGGTTGCGCTAGGGTTTCTGTCGGCAGACCCCGGGCCGGCCACAGATGAAAGGGGAAAACGGAGGAAGAAATGAAGAAGACGCTTTCCGCTCTCGTCGCTGTCGCCGTCCTGTCCCTGGGTGCCGCGTTCGCGGAAGAGGCCAAGACGGCCACCGCGAAGCCGGCCGCCGCCCCCGCCGCTGCCGCCGCCCCGGCCGCCACGGCCACGACGGCTTCCACGGCTTCCACGACGACCTCGAAGAAGAAGAAGTCCAAGAAGTCGAAGAAGTCGACCGCTCCGGCGACGGCTTCCGCGGCTCCGGCCACGGCCGCTCCCGCGACGAAGTAAGCTTCGTCACACAGCTTCGAGCTTCAACGCCCGGGCCTCGTGCCCGGGCGTTTTTTCTTTTGGGCCGTGTCAGTCGAGTCGCCAGCGGTTGTGGAGCCAGAGCCATTGCTCCGGGTGGCGCCGGATCATCTGCTCGAGGATCGCGTTGAACCGGGCCGTGAGCGGCCCGACCTCGCGCTCGCCGGCCGACAGGCTCCGCACGTCCAGGACGGACTCGACGATCAGGCGGTAGCGCGACGGCGCGACCCGGATCGCGGCGGCAGGAAGGACGAGCGCCTCGGTGCGGTCGACGATACGGGCGAGGGCCGAGGTCGTCGACGCGGGCCTCCCGAAGAACGGTGCGGGGATCCCGTCGGGCGGGCCCACGTGCTGGTCCGCGAGCACGCCGAGGACGCCGCCGCTGCGGAGCGCCCGGAGCATGCCCCGGGCGGCGTCGCGCTTCTCGATGATCACGTTTCCGTTGCTCGTCCGGAACGCGGTGAGCCAGGCGTCGAGCAGCGGGTTGTCGAGCGGGCGGGCGACGACCGACGCCTTCACTCCGGCCGCGGCCATCCCGATCGCGGAGTACTCCCAGTTTCCGAGATGGGCGGTGAGGAAGAGGACTCCGCGGCCCGGGAGGAGCGCCGCGCGCGCGATTTCGGCGTCCGGGAACTCGACGCGCGCGACGATCTCGGGGACGGGACGGCCGGCGGCGTACAGGAGCTCGGTCGCGAGCCCGCCGAAGTGAGCGAAGACCGATTGGGAGAGCGCGTCCACCTCCCCGGCCGACTTCTCCGGGAAGGCGCGCGCGATGTTCGCGCGCGTGAGAGTGCGCCTCCGGTGGTCGAAACGGTGAAAGGCGAGCCCGATGCGGCGTCCGACGGCCTCCGCGCGCTCGGGCGACATCCGCGAGAGGACGCCGCGCAGGGCGGCGACGGCGAGCGCTTCGGCGCGGTTGCGGAATCGGGAGCGGGGGCGCGCCATGTCAGGACGGGCGTCGCGCGAGGCGGGCGAGCGCCTCGGCGACGAACCCGGGCTCGACGACGGGCATGTCGACGGCGACTCGGTAGACGGGCAGATGGAGCCGCCCGTCGAGCTTGATGGCGTCCTTCTCGGTCGTGACGACGGCGGTCGCGCCCGACTCCTCCGCGGCGCGCTCGATGCGGCCGAGAGCGGCCGGGCCGTACGGGTCGTGGTCGCGGAAGGCCCGGAAGGCCGCGGGGGCGATTTTCAGGCCCGCGAGGGTTGCGAGGAACGCCTCGGGCCGTGCGAGGCCTGCGACGGCGACACACGTAGCGCCCGGCAGGTCGGCGGGGTCGATCGCGAGGCCGGCGGCGTCGCGGATGCCGAGGACGCGCGTCGCGGCGTGGTAGACGGGCACGCCGGGAGCGTAGCGCGCCGCGAGCTCGCGGGCGCGCGAGGGGTCGGCCTGCTCGGTCTTCGTGACGACGAGGAAGTCCGCGCGTGCGAGGGACGCGAGAGGCTCGCGCAGGCGTCCGGCGGGCAAGAGCGCGCCGCCGGCGTCGGGTGCCGTCGCGTCGAGGAGGACGACGTCGAGGTCGCGCGCGAGGGCGACGTGCGAGAAGCCGTCGTCGAGGAGGTGAAGAGTCGTCGCGGGCGCCAGCGTCTCCGCGGCGCTCGCGGCCCGCGCGCGCCGTACGTCCGCCACGATCGGCACGGACGGTAGGGCCCGTGCGAGGAGCGCCGGCTCGTCGCCGGCGTCGCCGACGGACGCCAGGACGCCCGCGCCGTCCGAGACGACGACCGTCCCGCGGCTCTTGCGCCCGTAGCCGCGCGTCAGTATCGACGGCCGGAAGCCCTTCGCGAGGAGCTCGCCCGCGAGCCACCTGACGAACGGCGTCTTGCCGGTGCCGCCGGCGGCGACGTTGCCGACGGAGAGTACGGGGCGGCCGGCGCTCCGGACGGGCAGGAGGCCGCGCCGGTAGGCGGCGAGGCGCGCGGCGACGCCCGCGCCGTAGAGGGCGGCGAGAGGATCGAGAGCGTTCACGCGGGCGCGTTCCCGTCGAAGAGCTCGAGGGCGGCCGCCGCCGCGCGGGCCGCGGCGCCCGATGAGGCGGAGAAGAGGGCCGCGGCCGCCGCCACCGCCTGCGCCCGCGGCACGCCGCCGGCGAGGAGCGGCGCAAGCGCCTCGGCCGCGGACGCGGCGTCGGCGGCGGGGAAGACCGCCCCCCGCGCGGAGTCCACCGTCTCGCGGATGTTCTCTATGGACGGACCGACGACGACGGGCGTTCCCGCGCGGAGCGGCTCGAGGACGTTGTGGCCGCCCTTCGGCGCGAACGTGCCCCCGAGGAGCGCCGCATCCGCGAGCGCGTACGTCCCGGCGAGATCGCCGACCGTGTCGAGGAGGAAGACGTCGGCGCCGGCCTCGGGCGCCCCTTCGGCGAGAGCGCTCCTCCGCACGACGTTGAGGCCGGCTTCCCTGGCGAGCCGGTCCGCCGCGTCAAAGTCGTCGGGCTGGCGCGGCGCGAGGACGAGGAATACGGGAGCCCTTTCCGCGAGGAGGCGGCGCACGTCGAGGACGAGCGGAATCTCGTCGCCCGCCGCCGAGCCCGCGACGAGCACCGGCCGTCCGGCCGCGAGGGCGCGCACCGCCGCCGAGAAGGTGGGGTGGGCCGGCGCGGGGCGGTCGAACTTCAGGTCTCCGGACGCCGCGACGCGCGCGGCCGGGACGCCGATCTCGACGAAGCGGGCCGCGTCCGACGCCGTGCGCGCGAGAACGCTCGTGAGCGCCGAAAGGGGGCCCGCGAAGAGCGCCGATGCGCGGCGGTACCGCGCGGCCGAGCGCTCCGAGAGGCGGGCGTTCGCGAGGAGCACCGGGACCCCGCGGCGGCGCGCCTCGTTCAGCACGGCGGGCCAGAGCTCGGTCTCCACGAGGACGAGCAGCCGCGGACGCTCGGCGTCGAAGAAACGCCGCACCGCGGACGGGAGGTCGAGGGGAAACGGCCGCCACGGAATGGGGGTGGACGCGAGCCTCCGGGATAGAAGGCCGACGCCCGCGGGCGTCGTCGCGCTCAGGAGGAGGGGGATTCCGGGCCGGGTTCGGGCCACCTCGGCGGCCAGCGTGAGGGCCACCTCGACCTCGCCGAGGGAGACGCCCTGTATCCACATGCCCCCTTCGGCGAGCGCCTCGCGGGATGGAAAGAGGCGGGTCCGGACGAGCGGAAGGAGGGGGGCCCCGGCGGGGAGAATCGCGCTCAAATCGAGTCCGGACAAGAATTTAAGATGCGTCGCCACGCCGCGGCGGATTATACTGCCGAGCGGCTTCGGAGGCCTTTTCCTGATAGACGAAGACGATCCGGCAAACGTAACAGAGGCTGAAGCGATGCGTCTCGTCTCCGCCTCTGCGCGCCCCCTCGAACCTGCGCCCGACGCGCCGGCGATCGAGCGTGCGCTCGCGCTGAGGGCGCAGGCGGGCGATCTCGAGGCCTTTGCGACGCTCGTCCAGCGGCGGACGCCCGGCGTGGTGGCTTTCCTGCGGCGCATGCTCGGCGACGCCGAGGACGCGCGCGACGTCGCGCAGATCACCTTCCTCAGGGTCTGGGAGAACATCGGCCGCTACGACCCCGCGTGGGCGTTCTCGACGTGGCTGTTCCGGATCGCCGGCAACCTCGCGATCGACGCGCTGCGCGCGCGCAAGACCCGCCAGCGGACGGAAACGGAGAGCTTCCGCCTCGTGAAGGGCGCGCGGACGAGCGCCGAGTCCGACGCGCTCGGCGCGCTCCACCGCGACGAGGTGCGCCGTGTGTTCGAGAACTGTGCCGGCGTGCTGTCCGAGACCCAGCGTCTCGTCTTCGTCCTCCGGGAGTTCGAGGAAAGGGAAGGCAAGGACATCGCCGCGATCCTCGAGTGCAAGGAGTCCACCGTTCGCAACCACCTCTTCCAGGCCCGCCGCCTCCTGCGCGACGAGATCCGGAAGCGGTATCCCGAGTACGCCGGAGGCAGCCGATGAGGGTCCTTGTCTGCCCCGACTCGGCTCGCGTGCTCGCGGCCGTCCGTCTTTCCCTTTCAGAAGAAATCTCTTCCTCTTCTTCTCTTCCTTTTCTCCCCTCCGAGCTGAAGGCCCATCTCGCGGAGTGCGCGTCGTGTGCCGCCGAGGCCGCCGTGCTCGACCCGACGCTGGTCTTCGCGCCGCTCGCGGCGTCCGTCTCGCCGGAGCCCGCGTCCACCGGCCGGCGGCCCGCGCCGCCCGTCGCCGAGGACGCGCGCCGCGTCGCGGACGCGGTGCTCGAGGAGCTCCGCCGCCGCGCCCGCGTGACGACTCCCGCGCCGGCGGCGCCCGCCGCATCCTGGTGGCGCACGCACCGCGTCGCGCAGGCGGCCGCGCTCGTCGCGCTCACCGCCGGCCTCGCGGGTCTCGTCCGGTGGGAGAGCGCGCGCCCCGCCGGGCCGGCGGACACGATCGCGTCCGCTGTGACGCCGGGGGCCGACGCTTCCGCGCCGGCCGACGCACCCGCGCGTCCCCTCATCGAGGGCGTGCGCAGCCCGAACGCGCGCGTCTACGAGTTCGCCTCGGCCTCCCCCCGGGAGCCGGCCGTCGTGTTCGTCGCGAACCCGAACGCGGACCTCTGACGTGACGGCCCGCCGCCCGCTCCTCCCGCGCGCCGCCAGGGCCGTCCTCGCCGCGGTCGCCGTCCTCGCGCTTCTCGCCCCGCCGGCTGCGGGTGCGCCGCCCGCCGTGGTCGTGCGCGTCTTCGCGCTCAAGCACCGCGCGGCCGACGAGGCGCTCCATCTCGTGCGCCCGCTCCTGTCGGACGCGGGCTCCGTGATGCTCGAGCCGAGGACGAACGAGCTCACCGTCCGCGACACGGCGGCCTCGGTCGACCGGGCGGCGCAGGCGATCGCGGCGTACGACGTCCCCCTCCGGGGAGTCGACGTGGTGGTGACGCTCCTGAAGGCGACATCCGACCCGAGGGCCGCGCCGTCGATGGCCGACGCGTCCGCGGAGATCCGCGGAATCGGCGAGCGCCTCAAGAAGCTTTTCAACGTGACGGACTTCACCCGCCTCGACTCGGTCATCGTGCGCGGCATCGAGGGTCAGCGCGTCGCCTACGCGATCGGCGCGACATACCACATACAGTTCGTCCTCGACCCGTCGCGCGACGGCAAACGCCTGCAGTTCCGGGACCTCTCGCTCGAGAGGGTGCGCCGCGAGGGCGGCAAGGAGACGCGCGGCGAGATCCTCCACACGTCGATCAACGTGAACATGGGCCAACCGTACATCCTCGGTGTGGGCAAGGACGAGGCGGCGCGCGGCGCCCTCTTCCTCGTCTTCTACCCCGAGTGGACCCGGCCGGGCCCGGGAATCCTCCTGAACTGATGGCGACCTACGTCTGCCGATTGGGGCTGCCGGACGGGGCGATCGCGACGCGCACGATCGAGGCGTCCAACGAGGGCGCGCTGCGCAGCGAGATCGCGCGCCTGAATGCGCGGCTGTTCTCCGTCAGGGTCGCCGGGGACGCGCCGAAGGCGGCCGCGCCGGGCCGCCGAATCGCGCTTCCGCGCCTCTCCTTCGGCTCGCGCCGACCCGTGAAGCAGGCCGAGTTCCTCGTCTTCAACCAGGAACTCGTGGCGCTGCTCAAGGCCGGGCTTCCGATTGTCGCCGGCTTCGAGATCCTGCTCGAGCGCCAGGAAAACGCGCGCTTCAAGGGGATCCTCCTCGACGTCCGCGAGCAGCTCATCTCGGGCGTCGCGCTCTCGGACGCGTTCCTCTCCCACGGCGACGTCTTCCCGCGCCTCTACGCGACGTCGCTCAAGGCCGGGGAGCGCTCCGGCGAGGTCGAAAAGGTCCTGCGGCGGTACCTGTCCTACCAGAAGATCCTCGCGGCGCTGCGCCGCAAGGTGACGGGCGCGCTCGTCTACCCGGCGGTCCTGATCGGCCTCTCGATCGGCCTCGTCACGATCCTCATGACGTACGTGATCCCGCGCTTCCGCGAGTTCTTCGCCGGGTTCGAGGCGGGCCAGCTCCCGCTCATCACGCGCGTCGTGATCGGGACGGCGGATTTTCTCCGGGGGCACATTCTCTTCGTCCTTGCGGGGCTCGTCGTGGCGACGATCGCCTTCACGCGGTGGAAGGCCACCGAGAACGGGCGGCTCGGCTGGGATGGGTTCCTCCTGAAACTGCCGCTCATCGGCACGATCCTCCAGCAGTTCGCGCTCTCGCAGTTTTCCCGTTCGCTCGCGACGCTCGTCGGCGCGGGGACGCCGGTCGTTCCGGCGCTCGACATCGCGGCGGGCGCCGTCGCGAACCGGAAGATCTCGGGCGCCGTGGCATCGGTCGTGCCGCGCGTGCGCGAGGGCGCCGAGGTGTGGCGGAGCCTCGAACAGACCGGCGTCTTCACGTCGCTCGCGATCGAGATGATCAAGGTTGGGGAGGCGACGGGCGCGCTCGAGGAGATGCTCACGAACGTGTCCGACTTCTACGACGAAGCGATCGACGCGCTGCTCGGGCGCATCGTGACCCTGATCGAGCCGATCATCCTCGTCGTCATGGGCGCCGTCGTCGCGACGCTGCTCCTGTCGATCTACCTCCCGATGTTCACGATCCTCTCGAACATCAAGGCCTGACCATGAGCACGGCCCGCAACGACTCCGCCGACGCCGCGATCCCGCGCTTCCTCGACGCGGCGTCCGAGGAGACCCGCGCCCGGCAGCTCGCCGAGCGACTCGGCCTCCCGTACGTCGACCTCTGGACGTTCCGCATCGACGCGGAGATTTTCCGGTCCATCCCGCTCGAGTGGATGCTCCGGTTCGAGTTCGTGCCCGAGCACCGCGAGAACGGGACGCTGTCCGTCGTGATGGCCGACCCGTCGGACGTCGTGAAGCGCGACGAGCTGGAGGCATTGCTCAAGACGCGGCTGAAGGTGAAGGTCGGCTCGCGCGCCGCGCTCCAGGACATCCTCCAGAAGTCCGAGTCGACGCAGCGTGTCCTCGAGGAGGCCACCGAGGAGTTCCGGATGCAGGTGGTCCGCGAGGACGAGGAGGGCCAGGAGGTCCTCTCGATCGACCGGATCACGGCGGACGCGAGCCCGATCATCAAGCTCGTCGACTCGGTCCTGTTCAACGCGATCCAGCGCCGCGCGTCGGACATCCACATCGAGACGCAGGAGCACGTCGTCGTCATCAAGTACCGCATCGACGGCGTCCTCTACCCGGCGATGGAGCCGATCGACAAGAAACACCACCAGACGATCATCAGCCGCATCAAGGTCATGTCCGAGCTCGACATCGCCGAGAAGCGCATCCCTCAGGACGGCCGCTTCAAGGTGCGCGTCAAGGGCCGGACGATCGACTTCCGCGTCTCGATCATGCCGACCGTGCACGGCGAGGACGCCGTCATCCGCATCCTCGACAAGGAGTCGGCCAACGCGGAGTTCAAGAACCTGCGCCTCGACGTCCTCGGGATGGATCCCGAGACGATGCGGCGCCTCCGCAAGTTCATCCGGGAGCCGTACGGCATGGTCCTCGTGACGGGGCCGACGGGCTCGGGCAAGACGACGACGCTCTACGCGTGCCTGTCGGAGATTCAGACGGTCGAGGACAAGATCATCACGATCGAGGACCCCGTCGAGTACCAGCTGCGCGGGATCACGCAGATCCCCGTGAACGAGAAGAAGGGGCTCACGTTCGCGCGCGGCCTGCGCTCGATCCTCCGCCACGACCCGGACAAGGTCATGGTCGGCGAGATCCGCGACGAGGAGACGGCGCAGATCGCGGTCCAGGCCGCGCTCACGGGCCACCTCGTCTTCACGACCGTCCACGCGAACAACGTCGTCGACGTCCTCGGGCGCTTCCTGAACATGAAGGTCGAGCTCTACAACTTCGTCTCGGCCCTCAACTGCATCCTCGCGCAGCGGCTCGTGCGCAAGATCTGCCCGCATTGCCGCCAGCCCTTTGTCCCGACCCCGCAGCTGCTCGAGGAGTCGGCCCTCGCGCCCGAGCGCCTCAAGGGCGTCACGCTTTACGAGGGGCGCGGCTGCATCGAGTGCAACGGGACCGGCTTCTTCGGCCGGATGGCGATCACGGAGCTCCTCGACCTTTCGGACCAGATCCGTGTCCTCATCCTCGACAAACGGCCGGCCGCGGAGATCAAGAAGGCGGCCCAGAACGAGGGCATGACGTTCCTGCGCGAGAGCGCGATCAAGAAGGTCCTCGCGGGGGAGACCACGCTTCGCGAAATCAACAAGGTGACGTTCGTTGAGTGACAGGAACCCCTTCTCGCGGTCGTTCTGGCGCTCGCCGCGCCCGCCGCACGCCTTCGTGCTCGGCCGGGACCGGCTCGTCTACGTGGGCCCGCAGGAACCGGCGAAGAAGGCCGTGCTCGGCGCAGCGCCGGCCCTGCGCGTCGCCCTGCGGACCCTGCCGGAGGACGCCTTCACGCCCGGGCCGGGCGACGTCCCCGTCGCCGGGCCGGCCGTGGCGGGCGCGCTCCAGCGCCTCCTCGCGGAAGTCGCCGTGAAGATCCAGGCTGCGTCGCTCGTCGTGCCCGACGGGTTCGTGAAGCTGCTCGCGGTGGACGTCGAGGACGCCGACCGCAACCACCGCGAGACGGACGAGATGATCGCGTGGAAGTTCGGCCGCGCGTTCGGCGAGCCGGCGCCGCCGCTCCGTCTCTCGTGGTATCCGGCCGGCCCCGGCGCCACGGGGACCCGCATCCTCGCCCTCGCGGCGCCCGAATCGGCGGCGGCCTCCTGGGAAGCGCCGTTCGAAAAGGCGGGAATCCGGATCGGCGCGCTCGAGACCGGCGCGTTCGCCGTCTCCGCGCTCGCGAAGCCCGCGCCCTCCGGCGATTCGTTCCTGGTGTGGGCGGACGGCGACACGGCGACGGCCGTCTTCTTCGCGGACGGCGCGCTGCGCTTCGCGCGCACCCGCCCGGTCTTCGGCGACGCGGAGGGGGCCCTCCACGAGATCCGCCTCTCGGCGGCGTACCTGCACGCGGGTGACGGCGGGGACGATCTCGCCGCGCCCTGCACGGCCGGGCCCGAGGGCGCCACCGTCGTCGAGGCGCTCGCGGCGTTTCGGAGAACGCGGGGATTCGACGCTCCTGCGCCGCTCGCGCTTTCCACTCTCGTCCCGGGCGCGAGTGTGGCTCCGGCCGCGTCCGCCTCCGACCCGGCGATCCTCATGGGCCTCGGCGCCCTCGCGGGGGACCGCTGACGTGGCCGGCCGCTTCAACCTCGCCCGACGCCCGTTCGTCGACACGCGCCCCGCGAACCTGACGGCGGGGATCCTCGCGGTGCTCGTCCTCGGCGTCTCGTTCGTGGCCGTCAGGACCGTGTTCCGCTACCTCGACGATTCGCGGCGCACGCGCGACGCGATCACGCAGCTGAAGACCGAGATCGCGCGTCTCGAGGACGCGCGCGCGCGCGCCGAGGCCTCGCTCGCCCGCATCGACGTCGCCGCGCTCGCCGCCGACGTGGACGAGGCAAATGCGATCGCGCTTCGCCGCGCCTTCTCGTGGACGCGGTTCCTGACCCGCCTCGAGAGGACGCTTCCCGCCGACGTGCGCATCGCCGTCATCTCGCTCCAGAAGGCCGCGGCGACGTCCGGAACCGCCGGAGGGGTCCGCGGCGGCGTCTCGGGCGAATCGATGACCGTCGGCCTCACCCTGATCTCGCGCGACCCGAACGGACTGCCGAAGACGATCCGGGCCTTCGACGCATCGCCGTGGTTCGAGCGGCCAGCGCCCTCGAGCGAGGACCGGGGGGAGAAGAGCGTGCCGGAAGGCCGCCGCCTGACGCTCTCCGTCCTCTACCGCGACGTCGAGGGTCGCGTGGCTCCGGCGGCAGGATCGGCGGAAGGTGCCGCGCGATGAGCGCGCCCGCCGTCTCAACCGTCTCCACTGCGGGCGCCCGCGCCCTGGGCGTCCTGCGCTCCGCGCTCGACCGCGTGACGCGCCGGGGGTTCCGCGCGTCCGCGTGGCGGGCCCGCGCGCCGCTGATCGCGGGCCTCGCGCTCGTCCTCGTCGCCGGGATCGCGGTCCTCGTGACGTACCACGGGTTCTACGACGCGCGTGTCCAGGCCCTCGAGGCGACGCGCGTCGAGCTCGCCGCCAGGCGCGACGAGGCCGCGGTCGCCGCGGCGAGGGTGAATGCGACCGAACAGCGCCTGAGGAACGTCCAGAAGGAGCTCGAGACATTCAACAAGGACGTCCTCGGGACGCGCAAGGAGCGCCTCGCGGCGCTCATCGAGGACGTTTACGCCCTCACGCAGAAAGCGGGCCTCGTGCCGGGCCAGATCGGGTACGCCCTGAGCGACTCCGCGGGCGCCGCACGCCTCGCCCTGACCTTCTCCGTCCAGGGACGCTACGCCGACGTGAAGAAACTCCTCTATTCGTTCGAGAACAACCCGCGCTTCCTGCTCCTCGAGAACGTCGCCGTCTCGACGGACGACCGCGAGCCCGACATCCTGCGGCTCTCCCTCGTCGTCGCCCACTACTTCCGGCCCGACGGCGCCTCGCCCCGGCGCGGGGCCCGGGCGGTGGCCGGGCGGGCGCCCGCCGCACCCGTCAAGGCCGCGCCGAACTCGGGGGTGCCCGAATGAGCGCGCCCGCCGCCCCGCCGAAGACGAACACCCGGCTCCTTCTCGTTCTCCTCGCCGTCGTGGCGGGAGCCGCGGCCCTGGCGTGGTGGCCGACGAAGCCGGACGAAGCTCCCGCCGGGATCCCCGGTTCCGAGCGCGCGCGCCTCGTGCGCGGGCCGTCCGACGCGTCGGCCGTGCCGGACCTCGCGCAGATCCCGCCGCGCGGCGCCCGCGCCGGCGAGGTGGACCGCAACGTCTTCCGCTTCTACGACAAGCCCACGCCGACGCCGACGCCCGTCCCGACTCCGCGCCCGACGCCGATCGCGCCGGGCTCGCCTCCCTTCGTCGGGCCGATGCCCATTCCGCCGACGCCCACCCCGACCCCGATCGTTCCCCCGGTCATTCCGTACAAGGTGATCGGAAGGTTCGGCCACCGCGACAACCCGATCGTCGCGCTCGAGGAGGGGGGACGCATCATCAACGCCCGCGAGGGCGACGTGGTCGACGGGCGGTTCCGGATCCAGAAGATCAACCGCGAATCCGTCGACATCTCCTTCCCGGGCCTTCCGCCCGAGATCAACCGCAGGATCCCCATTCCGCTGCCATGACGGGCACGCCGAAGGACTTCGCATGACGACGACCCTTCCCGACCGCGACCCCCGCCGCCGCACGCCCTTCCGGGCGCTCGCGGCGCTCGTCCTCGCGATCACCGTTACCGGCTGCGCCGGCTCGCGCGCCCTGCAGGAAGCCCGGCGGGAGGAAGCGCGCGAGCACTGGGATCTCGCCGTCCTCGCCTGGGAGGAGGCCGTCGCGCTCGAGCCGACGCTGACGGAGCTCCGGGTCGGCCTCTACCGGGCGAAGATGAAGGCCGCCCAGATCCACTACGAGCGCGGACGCATCCACCGCAATTCGGGCCAGCTCGACATGGCCCTCGCCGAGCTCGAGCAGTCGGTCGCGCTCGACGCCACGAGCGACGCGGCGCAAGCGGAGCTCAAGAAGACGAAGGCGGACATCGAGGCGCGGGCCCGGGAGAACGCCGGGGGCACCCCCGTCGAGAAGGCGAAGGCCCGGACGCGTGGCGCGCGCGGCGCCCCGCCGATGCTCGTGCCGTCGTCGACGAAGCCCATCGACGTCACGTTCCCGCCCGACACGAACATCAAAAAGATCTACGCGGCTCTCGGCGCCGCCGCGGGCATCAACGTCATCTACGACCCGCAGCTCAAGGACGACCGGTTCTCGCTCGACCTGCGCGGCATGACGTTCCAGAAGGCGCTCGAGACGACGCTCCGGCAGGCAGGGCACTTCTACAAGGTCGTCGACGAGCGCACGATCCTCATCGCGCAGGACACGCAGCAGAACCGCAAGGAGTATGAAGACCTCGTCATTCGGACGTTCTTCCTCTCGAACGGCGACGTGAAGGACGTCTCGCAGATGGTCCGGTCGATCCTCGACCTCCGGCGTCTCGCCGTGATCCCGCAGCTGAACGCCGTCGTCATCCGCGACACGGCCGACAAGGTCTCGGTCGCCGAGCGCCTCATCGAGGTAAACGACAAGGCGAAGTCGGAGGTCGTCGTCGATGTCGAGCTCCTCCAGATCAACACGCAACAGCTCATCGACCTCGGCGCGCGGTACAACCGCACCGTCACGGCGACGGTCGTGCCCGGCGCGGGCAGCGGCGAGACGAAGCCCGCGACCCAGCTCCCGTGGAATGCGATCAAGGCGCTCGGGATCAACGACTTCATGTTCTCGGTCCCGGCCATCACGTTCAGCTTCATCAAGGACAACACGGACGCCGAGCTGCTCGCCAAGCCGCAGCTGCGCATCGCGGAGGGCGAAAAGGCCCAACTCGTCATCGGCGACCGCGTCCCGATTCCCGTCACGACGATCAACACGCAGCAGGCCGTCGGCGGGACGGGCGTCATCCCGATCACGTCGTTCCAGTACCAGGACGTCGGCATCAAGATCGACATGGAGCCCCGCGTCCACCACAACAAGGAGGTCTCGCTCAAGCTCACGATCGAGGTCTCTCAGATCAACGGCTACCAGACGGCGGCCGACGGGACCAAGCAGCCGATCATCGGGACCCGCACGATCACGTCCTCGATCCGGCTCAAGGACGGCGAGACGAACTTTCTCGCGGGCCTCATCCGCAAGGACGTCTCGAAGACGCGGAACTCGATCCCGTTCCTCGGCGACCTGCCGCTCATCGGCACCCTGTTCTCGGCCGTGAGCACCGACACGAAGCGGACGGACGTCTTCCTGACGCTGACGCCGCACATCATCCGGTCGCCGCAGATCACCGAGGAAGATCTCATCCCGATCTGGGTCGGCACGGAGAACAACGTCTCCTTCTCCGGCCTGAACACGCGCCTCGAGTCCCCGAACGCCGCGGGCTCGCCGTTCGACGCGCCCGCGCTCGAGGCTCCCCGTTCGGCGCCGCGGCCCGTGGGAGCGCCCGCCTCGACGCTTCCAAACATCCAGCAGGGCTCGGGCCCGAACGACCCGTTCAAACGACCGGCTCCGGCGCCCGTTCCGGCTCCCGGCCCCGGAGGTTCGAAGACCAACGCCATGGCCACCACGGCCGCGACAGCCGCCGAGGCATCGAACGCCGCCGTGAGCGCCGCGGCTGACTCCGACTCGCCCGCCGGGGCCGCGCTCGCACTCGAGGCGACGTCGGAGCGCGTCGCGCCCGGCGAGGTGTCCGTCGTGAACCTGACGGGCATCTCGGGCCTCGCGCCGCTGACGACGCTCGAGCTCACGGTCGAGTGGGACCCCTTCGTCGCCGAGGTCACGGGCATCGCGCCGGGCGCGTGGCGGAACTCCGAGGACGCCGCGTCGATCCGGTTCGAGGCCGACCGCACGGCCGGGCGCGCGCATCTGCACTTTGCGCGCGCGGGCTCGGGCGGCCTGCCCGACGGCATCCTCGCGAAGCTCGCGGTCAAGGGGACCGCGCCCGGGACGACCCTCGTCCGCGTGACCGCCGGCGCGGCCGCGACGTCCCGCGGGCCCGCGGCGCCGCCGGTCGTCGACGCCGCCTCGTTCACGGTGAAGGCCGTCCCATGATCCTGGCGCCCCGCCGGAGCCGTGGTTTTTCGCTCGTCGAGCTCGTGATCGTGTGCGCGTGCATCCTGATTCTCACGGCGATGATCGTGCCGGTGACGCGGTTCGGCCTCGTGCGCCAGAAGGAGATGGAGCTTCGCGCCGCGCTCCGGGGCATCCGGACGGCGATCGACGACTTCAAGCGCTCGTCGGACCAGGGGCTGATCCCGGTCGAGCTCGACACCGAGGGCTACCCGAAGACGCTCGACAAGCTCGTCGAGGGCGTCGAGCTCGTGGGCCAGATCAAGAAGAAGAAGCGGTTCCTGAGGAAGATCCCGATCGACCCGATGACGGGGAAGGCCGAGTGGGGGTTGAGGAGCTATCAGGACGATCCCGGCGGGCGCTCGTGGGGGAGGCAGAACGTGTACGACGTGTACTCGCTCTCGCCGCTCACCGGGCTCGACAAGACGAAGTACAAGGACTGGTGAGCATGAGACACGGGAAGGGCTTCACGCTCGTCGAGCTCCTCGTCGTGATGGCGATCATCGGAATTCTCGTGGCGATCGCCGTTCCACAGCTGCAGCAGGCGCCCATTCGCGCCAAGGAAGCCACGCTGCGCGAGGACCTCTTCACGTTCCGGACCTGCCTGGACCAGTTCTACGCCGACAAGGGGCACTACCCCGACACGCTGCAGACGCTCGTCACGGAAAAATACATCCGCAAGGTTCCGGTCGACCCCTTCACGCGGTCGGCCGACACGTGGCAGGTCGTGATGGAGGAGCCGGACTCGTCGGAGACCGCGTCCACCGACCAGCAGCCGGGGATCGTCGACGTCAAGAGCGGCTCGAAGGAGATCTCGCGGATCGACAAGACGGCCTACAACACGTGGTGACGGGGGAGCGGTGAGGGGGGCCCGGGGCTACACGCTCGTCGCGCTCGTCATGGGCATGACGATCATGGCGATCCTGATCGCCGCGGTGCTTCCGCTCGCCTCGACCGAGGCCCAGCGCGACAAGGAAGACGAGCTCATCTTCCGGGGCTTCCAGTACGCCGAGGGGATCCGCGGCTTCCGCCGCCGGTACGGGCGCTACCCGAACACCCTCAAGGAGATGTTCGAGACGCGCCCGCGCACGCTCCGCAAGCTCTGGAAGGACCCGATCACGAATTCCCTCAACTGGGGGCTCGTGTCGCTGACGACCGGCGCGCCGCTGCCCGGAACCACCTCGCCGCGGCCTCCCGGCGGGGCGTCGCCGACGCCAGTCCCGACGGCCGCCCCGACGCCCGGGTTCGGAGCGCCCCCGACGGCGGCGACGGGGCCCGTGACGGGCGTGTATTCGCTTTCGAAGAAGAAGGCGTTCCGCCTCTTTAACGGCCGGGACGTTTACAGCGAATGGCGGTTCACGGAGCAGACGTTGATGAACCAGGCGCCGCAGCCGCCGGCGGCGCCTCCCGGGCCGGGGATCGGGCGCTGACGGGCGCGAGCCCGGCGCGCACGGCGGGGGCGAGCTGCCGGGCCGCGGCGTCGTGCCCGGCCGCGCTCCAGTGGATTCCGGTCGGCAGGAAGAGCCGGGCGCCTTCGGCGGCCTCGCGCCGGAAGCCGGGCATGAGGTCGACGAACGGGATCCCGCGCTCCTCGCACGCCTCGCTGAGGCGCCGGAAGCCGTCCTCCTCGAACGCGTCTTTGGGCAGGCCGTAGATCTTCAGGAGGCGCGCGCCGACCCCCGCCTCGACGAGGAAGCGCGGCGGCACGGAGAAGACGCCGAGCGGCGCCCCGAGCGACGTGGCCTCGTCGCGGACGGCCCCGAGGAGCGCGAACGCGAGCGCGAACTCCGCCTCGCGCGAGGCGGGCGGGCTCTTCAGCGAGAAGTCGATCGAAACGGGGCGCTCCTCGGGAGCGTCGCCCACAATCCGCCCGGCCGACGAGAGCCCGTTCCGGAGGAGCGACCACAGGTGCGACCGGCTCGCGAGGGACGCGTCGAGGCGTGCGAACGTCGACGGGGCCGAGAAGCCGGCGGGCGGATGGAGGACGAGCCGGCCGCCCTCGAGCGTGAAGCGCGGCTTCGGCAGGCCGTAGATCCGGTCGCTCGAGTCCTCCATGAGGTCGTTCCAGAAGAACCCGAGGAGCACGAGGTCTGGTGAGAGCTTCCGGCCCCAGCGGCGGAGGGTGAGCAGCTCCTGGTCCGTCCCGTAGCCCGGGACGCCGAGATTCACGACCTCGAAGCCGGGCCCGAGGTACGCCGCGAGCCGCCGCGTGAGGATCGCGTCCTGCGCGACGCCGCTCCCGAACACGAACGAGTCGCCGAGCACCGCGATCCGGTACGCCCCCGGCGCTTTCGCCTCCGCGTGAGGCGCGTCGCGGAAGCCCGCCGCGTTCGTGGTGAGGCCGTTCTCCCACGGGGCCGAGCCCACCGGCCACGCGACGTCGGCCTTGAGCGTCCAGCCGAGCTCCGGGTCGCGCCGCGTGAGGGGCCCCCCCGCGTCCGCGGCGCGGATGGTCTCGAGGAGCGGCTGCGGAAAGAACGCCCTCAGCCCCGCCTCGGCCGCCCCGAGAACCGCGGCCAGGGAGACGGCGAGGAGAAGGGCATTCGTGAAGACACGCCGGCCGAGATTCAAGTCCGGGAACCCCCGCCCGCGATTGTCCGGCGGCGGCCGGTCCGGGACAAGCGCCGCCGACTAGAATCGGGCGTGCAGGTCGCGAGGCTCTCGGACGGGACGGCGGTGTGGCTGGACCCGATGCGCGACGTGAAGAGCCTCGCCCTCGGGATCTTCGTGGCGGCGGGCTCCGCGGACGAGGCGCATCACGAGCGCGGCGCGACGCACTTCCTCGAGCATCTCCTCTTCAAGAGGACCCGGCGGCGCTCCGGCGCGGCGATCGCACGGATCACGGACCGCCTCGGCGGCGACTGCGACGCGTACACCACGAAGGAGTGCGTGGCGTTCCACGCGCGCGTCCCGGCGGCGCGCGCGGCCGAGGCCGTCGACCTCCTGCTCGACCTCACGGCCGCTCCAGCGTTCACGGCCGCGGACGTCGACGTCGAGCGCGCCGTGATCCTCGAGGAGATCGCCGAGGCGCACGACGTGCCGGACGACCTCCTCCACGACACGTTCGTGAGGGCGCTCTGGCCCAGGCACGATCTCGGCGCGCCGATCTTCGGGACGAAGGAGAGTGTGTCGGCCCTGGCACGCAACACGCTCGCCGACCGGTTTCGGGCGATCTTCCGGCCCGAGCGCACGCTCATCGTGGCGGCCGGGGCCCTCGACCCCGACCGTCTCGTCGGGCTCCTCGAGCGGGGCCGCTCGCGCCGCGCCCACGCGCAACTCGCGCCCCTGCCGCGGAGCGCGCCTCGAGCCGCGCGCTGCGCCGTGGCGATTCCGCGCGCGGACCTCGGGCAGACGCACCTTCTCGTCGGGTCTGCGGCCCGCCTGTCCTGGGGCGATCCGCGGGTGCCGGCGGCGTGGATCGCCGCGGAGATCCTCGGCGGAGGCGTCTCGTCGCGCTTGTGGCGGGACGTCCGGGAGGCCCGCGGGCTCGCGTACCACGTCGGCGCGCACGTTTCGCTGCACCGCGCGGCCGGCCTCGCGCTCATCACGGCCGCGACCCAGCCGAAGAACCTCGAACGCCTCGTCAGGACGACGGGCCGCGTCCTCGGCCGGCTGCTCCGCGACGGCGTGAGTCGGGCCGAACTGGCCCGCGCCAAGAACCAGTTCGTGGCGGAGGCTGCGCTTTCGCAGGAGTCCACGGCCTCGCGCCGGGAGACGGCCGCGCGCGCGTGGCTCTCGCGCGGCCGCCCCTACGAGATGGAGGAGTACCTCGCGGACGTCGCGAAGGTGACGGCCGACGGCGTCGCCGCAGCGGCTGCCCTGCTTTGGGGCGATGCCGGCCGCATGGGCCTTGGCGTGTCCGGGCCGCTGCCGGACGCGAAGGCCGCCAAGGCCGAGCATTTCGCGCGCGCCCTCGCGGACGACTTCGCCGGGGAGGTCGCCGCGTGACGCCAGGCGAGGAAATTGCAGTGAGGTTCACGGTCGCCGAGGAGTTCAAGGATCTCGCACCGCCGCAGTACGCCTCCGCGGACGCGGCGGGGGCGGACCTCAGAGCCGCGGTCTCCGCGCCGATCGTCGTCCCGCCCGGCGGGCGCGCTCTCGTCCCGACGGGGCTCACGCTCGAGATCCCGCGCGGGTTCGAGGCGCAGGTGCGCGCGCGCTCGGGTCTTGCGCTCAAGAAAGGCCTCACGCTCGCGAACGGCGTCGGGACGATCGACGCGGACTACCGCGGCGAGGTCGGCGTCATCGTCGTGAACCTCGGCGCCGAGCCCGTGACGATCGCGCGCGGGGACCGGATCGCTCAGCTCGTCGTCGCGCCCGTCGCGCGGGCGGTCTTCACTCGCGCCGGCGACCTCGACGGCAGCGCCCGCGGCGCGCGCGGCTTCGGGAGCACGGGCTCGTGACCGCGCCCGCCGCTCCTTCCATCCTTTCCATCGCCTTCCTCGGGTCGGGGTCCTCGGGCAACTGCGCCGTCGTGCGGTGCGGGGGAACGACCGTTCTCGTCGACGCCGGGCTCTCCGCGCGCGAGACGAAGAGACGCCTCGCGCTCTGCGGGGTCGCCCTCGAGGACGTGTCGGCGGTGTTCCTCACGCACGAGCACTCGGACCACGTGTACGGGGCCCTCGCGCTCTCGAAGAAGGCGGGTCTGCCCGTCTACGCGACCGCCGGCACCGCGGATGCCGCGGGGTTTCCCGGACCGCTCTTCTCGGACGTCAGGACCGTGCGCGGCGGGCGCGACCTCGTCGTCGGAGACCTGCATGTGCGCGTCACGTCGACGCCGCACGACGGCGTCGAGTCCGTCTGCTACGTCTTCGCGGACGGCGCTGGCCGCCGCGTCGGGATCGCGACGGATCTCGGCCACCTGTCCCGCCCGGTGCTCGAGGCTCTCCGCGACTGCGACGCGCTCGGCCTCGAGGCGAATCACGACGAGGACCTCCTGCGCGAGGGGCCCTACCCGGCGGTCCTGAAGCGACGCATCCTCTCGGACGTGGGGCACCTCTCGAACGAGGCGGCGGCCGAAGCCCTGCGGGCGCTCGTCGGGCCGCGAACGCGGAGCGTGACGGCCCTCCACGTTTCGCGGCACAACAACACCTATCCTCTCGCCGAGCGCGTCTTCAAAGAGGCTCTCGGCGAGATCGGCTCCGGGGCCATTCTCGCGGTCGCGCGGCACGACGTCCCGACGGAATGGAAGACGGTCTCTGAGGAGGCGGCATGACGGTTCTCGTGAAGGTGATGCTCAAGAGCGGAGTCCTCGACCCGCAGGGCAAGGCGATCGCCGACGCCCTCCATCGGCTCTCTTACACCTCCGTCTCGGACGTGAGGGCCGGCAAGCTCTTCCGGATCGAGGTCGACACGGCCGATCCGCGCCACGCCGTCGAGGTCGGGACGCAGATGGCGGCCAAGCTTCTCGCGAACCCCGTCATCGAGGACTTCGAGATCGCACTCGAAACGGCCTCGGCCGCCGGAGGCTCCCGGTGACGACGGCGAGGGCGCCGCGCGTCGCCGTCGTCGTCTTCCCGGGGAGCAACTGCGACGAGGACGCAGCGATCGCGGCGCGCACCATCCTGGACGCCGACGTCAAGATGGTCCGCTACGACGAGCGCGCGCTCGGCGACCCGGACCTCGTGATCCTGCCCGGAGGCTTCTCGTACGGCGACTACCTGAGGAGCGGCGCGATGGCGCGCTTCTCGCCCGTGATGGAGTCCGTCGCGGCGTTCGCCGCGAAGGGCGGGGCGGTCCTCGGCATCTGCAACGGATTCCAGATCCTTTGCGAGGCGGGCCTCCTGCCGGGCGCGATGCTCCGCAACGCGGGCCTGCGGTTCGTCTGCCGGGACGTGTGGCTGCGCGTCGAGTCCAAGCGGACCCCGTTCACGCTCGCGATCAACCGGGGCGACGTCCTCCGGATGCCGGTCGCGCACGGCGACGGGAACTGGACGGCGGACCCCCCGGTCTTCGCGGAGATGAAGACGCGCGACCAGATCGTCTTCCGGTACGTGAGCGCGGACGGCGCCCAGGGCGGAGCCGCGAATCCGAACGGGTCCCTCGACGACGTTGCGGGGATCTGCAACGTCGAGGGCAACGTCGTCGGCCTCATGCCGCACCCCGAGCGCGCGGCCGATCCGCTTCTCGGCGGCACGGACGGCGCGAGGCTCTTCAAGTCGTTCGCGACGACGCGCCTTGCGATGCAGGAGCGCTGACACTCCGCACGACGGTGCCATTACACCTTTTTGGTAGACTTACACCATGGCGCTGAACATCAAGGACCCGGTCGCCGAGAAGCTGGCCGCCGAGGTCGCGGCGCTCGCGGGCGAGAGCAAGACGCGGGCGATCCGGGTGGCCCTCGAAGAGAGGCGCGCCCGGCTCGCGTTCGGTTCCCCCCGGCGCGACCGCAGGGAGATCATCGACGACTCCCTGCGCGAGTTCTGGGCGACGCTTCCGAAGGGAGTTCTCGGAAA
>Ga0315270_10000131_pt1 | contig 42318 bp, 77 predicted proteins | sample C1_bottom_MG_FD_204932 | JGI IMG/M metagenome (GOLD analysis project Ga0315270, IMG submission 204932) | Sediment microbial communities from Yellowstone Lake, YNP, Wyoming, USA - C1_bottom | ecosystem: Environmental > Aquatic > Freshwater > Lake > Sediment | place: USA: Wyoming | collected... | reverse complement strand
TTGGGTAAAGTATTTTGCGGGGTTTAATGGTAAAGAATAAATATCCTTTCGAGTTATTTGGATCGGTAGTTAATTTATGTAGGGTTGATGAAAATTTATCTCTTCGTCAAGCGGCTAAAAAATTAGGAATATCTGCAACATATCTTTGTTTAATTGAAAACGGAGAAGTAAAGCCGTCTTTAAAAATAATAAACATGGTTTGCAACTCGTACAATATACCTAATGAGTTTGATAACTTTTGCGCTCTAGCAAGAATACTTCCGCCAGATGTAGAAAAAATTATCTTTAACCAACCTCATAAATATTTTAAAAAGATTCGATATGAAAAATAACGAACAGAAATTTATTGATTTAAAAGATTTAGATAAATTAGTGCCTCACTACTGGAGAGACAGAATCAATTTACTTGTTAATAAGGATATTCCTAAGCGACCAAAAACCTCTGATGATACTCTAATTATTAAGTTTGCGGCATTAAAAGAAAGCGACATGCAACAATATTTTTACAAATTGTTTAATCTAGTTGCTCAAGAGATGAAGTTTAGGCATAAATTTAATGAGCTAGAATTTGTGCAGAATGACAATGGAGACACCGCTGGCGGCAGTTTAACTCAGATCCAAAGAATGGTTCTTTACAAAAGAAAGAAAGCTGAAGGTAGTCGCAAAGGTTTTCCCGATTGTTCAATGCTGCTTTTTAATCAAGGTCTTAATCTCAGAGATACCATATTTTGTGAGGTAAAGAAGATTGCAGCACCAAGCTCAATTCATATCAGAGAAGAGCAACTAGAGTGGTTCTTAAAGCTTAACGGAATGGGATTTAATGCGTATATCACTAATAACCCGATATTTTTTCGAGATGTAGTTCTTGGAGAAGTAAGAAATTTTTTTAACTAAACTAATAGAAAATGAAAACACTTAGATTCTTCTTCTACTACCTACAAGAACTTATCCTACAATGTGCATACAAAGTAAAACTTATGCTTCAAAAAGTATGTTGTGGATTTAACGAGCAAGAAATCAATCAGCTCAACGGAACTATGATTGACTTGATCCTGCCGCTCCTTAAAGCTTTTCAAAAAGATGATAAGATAGGCAAGAAACTATCCAAGGAAATTGACGCAATGATTTGGAGTTTGGAGAATCTATTTGTTCCTGAGAGTTTTGTCACAAAAGAGGGGATTGATGAAGTTAAATTTATTAAGCACCAGAAAAAGCTTGCAAAGGGTTTGGCTTTATTTGGCGCTGCTTGGTGGCGATTAGAGAAATAATCATTTAGGCTATTGTGTATTATAAAAGGTGTGTTTAAAGTGTGTTTAACAATTAATTCTAAAAAAATGAAAGCAGAAAGAAAAAAAGGGATTAGACGAAACATTTATCTAACTGAAAATCAAAATGAGAAATTGCTAGTTTTATCAAAAAAAGCTGGGTTGTCAGTTTCTGGCTTTATTAGGCTTTCAATGATTAAATTGTTAGCAAAAAAGAATACCTTATAGCCTAGATATTCTGAGCGTTATGCTTGGGATAAAAATTCGTAAGGGAAATTTGTAGGCTATGAGGGAAGGCCCCACAGGTTAAATTTATAATTTTGCTATTCTAAATTTGCAGGGCTTGTGGGGTTAATATTCTCCAATGGCTCCGTGAGCATTTTATTAACTAAAGAATATTATTTTTCTCACGGGGCTTTTAGAGGGTGTTAATTAGAATTGAGGGGGGGGATAATGGACAAAACCTTTTACGAAGAACTAGCCTTGCTATTGGAAAAGCACATTCCAAGCCAACACTCTGGTTGCTTAGAGTTAAGGGTGTTATTTTACAAGAAAGAGGCCGAAGAAGGTGGAGGAGTAAGCAAGATCTATTCCGTCGAGCTTGAGGCGGTCCCACTTTTTTCTAATCTTAATTCATTTTAACGAGGGGGGATAACATGACACAGACACTAGAAGAGAGAATTGCGGAATTTAAACAGATTTACACAGGCCTTCCGAAGGCAAAAGATGCGTTAGAAATAATTATTGAGCTTCAAGCAGAAAACCAAGCCCTCCTAGCTAAGGTAGAAACATCAATAAATTACGGCATGCTTAAACTAAACCAAAAGCTTGCGGCTAAGGTTAAGGAGCTTGAGGGGAAAGTGGAGAGGCTCACAGTGCTAGTTGAAGACTTGAGAGATCCGTTTAATAAAAATAGAAGAGGAGAAAAGCATGGTGAATAAAATACCAGTAGTGGGGAAGAGATATAAATTGAGAAATCAGCTTGGAAGTGGCAACGGTGACATAGTGATGGTTGTTAGCGTGGATAAGGATTTTTCTTGTAAAGTTTATTTTGAAAAGAATGACAGTGTTTCTAGTGATCCGCTACCACTAGCATCTTTTTGTAATATTTGTGAAGAAGCTATGGATAAACTCAACAAACAAGGAGAAGCACATGACGAATAAATTACCGGTAGTGGGGCAGAGATATAGACACCAAGATGCACCGAACCTGATTGTCAAAGTTTCTAGTGTTGAGGGAGGTATAGTTTTCTTTGAAAAGCATGAACCACTTTCTCTGACTCAATTTTATTACAGATACGAAGAACTCCCAGACTCTAACTCGCAGAAACCAGAGGAAGTGCCAGAAGTTGCATCAAAAGATTTCATGGAAGGCTACAATGCTGGATGGAATGACTTTAGTTTTAAAAAAGATTATCGCTTTAAAGAGCCAGCAGATAATGAGCCGAAAGCAAACGAAACCCCCAATCCAGTTGACTTTAAGAAGGAAGAAGTCAACGAAGTTGAAAGGGCTTTGGAGGAGTTGAAATCTGAATTAAAAGATTGGTTTGAAAGTTTCCCTGATTTTTTCTTGTCAAAACCTGAGTGCAATCACACATGGGCGGGGAAAAGAATAGGAGATACTTGTGAAGATTGTGATGATAAATTTTTCTCTAAGGTAAGGCCTTTCTGCCAGAACGGCGTTTATTACACTTTGCGAAAAGCGCAAAACTTAATTAATGCTTTGGAAACTGAGAAAGAAGTAACCCAAGAAGACTGGGAAAAGTATCATGCCAATCACAAATACAAATCTGAATATCAAGAAGATATTATGTCGAAACCAGAGCTTAAAATCGACATGAAAGAAGAACTTGTCGAGCCAGTGAGTATTTGGAAAGATGTTAGCGAGTTGCCAGAAGATTTGAGATGGCAGGAGCTTTTAATAAAAAGAGCTGACTTAAGCATTGGACTAGCAGAAATCGGATCGTACCCTCAAGATATTATTGGTTGCCTTAATTCAAAAGAAATAATTGATTATTGCACTCTAACCGATTTCATTAACTCCTTCGAGCAAATGCAGAAAGATATTGAGGAGCTTAAGAGAAAATGATTTATTTGATTTGCTTGTAAATCCAGTAGCCAGCAAAACCAAAAACAGCCACGATCCCAAATTGAGCAACAATCTCAATAACGAACTGAAGAGAGCTTTTAAAGAAATAAACCAACAGAACTACGATAAGCAAAGCAAAATACTTCCAAGTTTTCTCTAAGCCTAATCTAACCCAGTTTTCAGAGGCAACAGGTGCATCTTTTAGGGCTTCGGCTATGGTTGGCTTAAAGATTAAAGAAACAAGGCTAGGCAAGCGTGTTTTATTGATGAAAGTTTTAAAGATTTCTTTTGCTTGATCTAAAAGCTGAGTGGCAGTATTTTTGAGATTTTCCATAATATTTAAGCTTTGCACAGAGTTTGCTCTGAGGTAATTAATAAATTAAATTCTTTAGGCATAGCAGCTTTGAACTTAGCAAAAGCATCTTTAGACTGAGATGCTAACCATTTTTGCTCTGGCGCAACCTTACCTTCATTTTTCGGGTCCATGTTTTGAATAGATGACGCGGTAGCAACGCAACCCAGAAGTTGAGAAACATAATTAGCTGAATGGAAAAGGATGGCGCCGCGATTAGCAACTCCTGTGATTTCCCATGTGTCGGGATATTTTGCGCTTGAGTATTTTTTACATTTGTAAATCCCCTCTGGGATGCAGGAGCTTTCATTTTGTTTCGTATTCGGGTTGTCTTTTTGGTTGTTTAAGTTGGGGCGCTCAAGGGTCTTACAAACTTCTTTCCCTTCTTTTAAAATGCGTCCAACTGTCGCTTCTGGGTGATAGTCTGTTCTGATTAATTCGATTTGCAAGTGTCTCTCCAAATATCGTTATGGTTGACAATCTTCTCAATAAACTCTCTTGAGACAGTTGATTGTTTTAATGCAGCTTTATCCTCTAGGTTAGCAGTAATAGGGCTAGAGATAATGCAATAATCGTGGATGTAAATGGTTTTTGCCTTACAGCTTGTCAATGAGCGCATCCCGCTCAAGAGAAGCATTATTTTTAGCAATAACTTTAGACTTTTTAACGGTTTGGATTGTCTCATGTTGAGTTTGGATTGTTTCAGCTTGCTGGATAATTACTTCGGATTCTTTGCCAGCTTTTTTACCCGCAAAGAATACCGCTGCTAAAGCTGCAATTAAAACCAAAACAGCAATTATATAACGCGTCATTTCTTTTTGCCGAATATTTTTAAAAGTGTGTCAGAAGTTACCATACCTCCAAGTAAGCTTGAATAGGCACAAAATGCAACAAAAACTTTATAAGCTATTTTTGGTTCAGTGTGGGCTAGATGCTTAATTAAATACAGCGCAACTAAAATGATGAAAGGCTGGCACACTAAAAAAGCTAATCTCCTTGAAGAGTTAGCGCCAGACGCGGCTTGTAGAAATCCTATCTTTTCGGTCATTTCTTCATCTCTTTAAGAGTAAATTGGCTTTTACTTTTTTTCATTGTTTTTGGAAATTGCTAAATCAATCCGAGTTTCAACAAGCTTTTCAAAATTTTTAAAATTCTTGTCCATGTCTTCAAATTTTATCTTTATTAGCTCAAATAAACCTTCGACAGTAGTTTTATATTTGTGTCTAAAAGCTTCATTATCTTTTTGCTCTTTAGTAGTTCGTCTATCAACTTCATCAAGTTTTAGCTCTACTCTTTTAAAAGTTAAATTCCAAAAAGTTTTAGCTACAATCACAATAAAAAAATTTATAAAAGCAAATATAAAAGAAATTAATCCAGCTATTTTATAAAAAGAATCTAAATCCATATACTATTTTGAATCTTCTTCTTTTTGGATTTTTCTAATGTAAGAAACTATTCCAACAAAAAGGTCTTTTAATAACATACTTTCGCCAATACCTTCTCCAGTAATTGGATCAATCAATTCAAAAGTCTCTGAATCAATTTGTGAAAGACTTATCATTTTATCAAGATTGTTTGAGTAGCCTTGAATAATATTAGTGTCACCTTCGGAGTCAACAATGGCTTCGACTTCGCTAATCGTCAACCTAACTCTTTCAGATTCGGAAATTCCGTATCTAATAATGATTTCTTTACTTCTGATAAATGGTTTTCCTAAAGTAGTATTGTAATTTCTGTTAGTCATTTTGTTCCTTGTTTTTTTAGTTAATTAATTAATTAGAATGATTGGTAACCTTGAGCATTGAAATAAACAGCGCCTGTGGCTGAAGCTGTTAAAAGAGCCACGTTTAATTGAGTTGCGGCTGCGCCTTTTAATGGCGTTGGAAATTCTACATGTGTCAATGGCAGTCCAGCTAACGGGATTTTTGTTCTAAAAATAACGGTAGCGCCTTCTTTAATTACTAATTCCGTTGCCGTTGTCAATGCTTCTGACATAATAGTTATTGAAGTTATGTAGTTTCTAATGTTGGCAGCACCTGCGGTTTTAATTGCTACATCTGCGGTGCTATTTGTAATACCACCAGCAGCCGCTGCATATTGCCAATCATTTTCTGCTGTTCCAAATGGTTTTTGCACTTGTTGACCCGCCGTAGTCATAAACGCATCACAAGCATCGCCTTGGATTAAAGTTGTGTCCAAAGTTGTATTAACACGACCACCAATTCTAATAGGAGAACCTGTTGATGCAGAAGAGTGCGCTGTTTGTCCGTTAGATAAAGTTGTAACGGCTGTAACTGTTCCAGAGTTAATTACAGTGCCGCCAGGGATAAGAACAGGAGTAACATTGGCGCTGCCCTGAGGCTTAACATTGTAACTACTTATAGGGGTGGTAGCGTAGTTTTCTACAGAAACCGCTCCAATCGTAAAAGTAGTAGTAGTGGCTGGGGCTGTTGAACCGTTCAAACATCTGATTTGAAGATAGAGCGTCGCAGATTCGTCAGGTAAGTTTAAAACACGAGAACCGCGTTGTGTAACTGCGGTGGTTGCTCCTGACGCAACAAGTTGATCTGCTACCCAAGCGTTCGTGTCCTCGTTGCCCATAAGCAGCATATGTCCAGGAGCGGCAGTAGTTTGTGTAGTTATTCCAGTATCACCAGAGTTCCACCCTTTTCTTTGCGCGTCATAAAAAGCGCCGTTTACGCCTACTCCGGAATATGAAGTATGGTAATAGTTCCAGCCAAATAGTGAGCAAGTACCCGTTGTTACAGAAAAGCCTGCTACTGTAAATGTGACATCATTGCCAGACACGGAAGCGATAGCGTATCTATTCGGAACTCCTACTAACCCACCAGCTAAAGCCCCTACATACATAGATTGCCCCACATTTCCAGCGGTAAATGGATTGTTTGGGATAGTTACAACAAGAGTAGTGGCGCTTGTCGCGTTTGCTACTAGTCCATCACCTATCACATCGACTAACTCAAGGAAAAATGTTTGGTTAACAATCCTTTGAGAAAGAATTGTATGCATTCTAGAAATTGTATTACCAGTAAAGCTAGAAGTAGAACGCAAGATCGTTTCTGAGTTAACAGTGATTCCCGATGTGATTAATAAGTTACCCGAAGCCTGAGACACCCCTTGACCAGCTCCGGTGGCAATTGTATTAAAAAAAGTTGAATCAGCACCAGCTTGCGTGTTGGCAAAAGTGCAGCGGAATAGCTTTTGTTGTGCTGGAGTTACAACAATTCCTGCGCTACCTCGAACTGCCGGTGTTAAAGAGGTTTGATCTGAAGAAATAACAACTGGGATTGAATCTGCAGCAGAGGATTGACCTCTTGGGTTGGTTGAATTGTATACCGAAAGACCGCCTGACATATAAGTAAATGAATTATAGCAATAATATTTTTACATTTACTCAATGTAATAAATCTTGCCGTGTTAATAAAAAAGATCAAGTGTTATTTTAATTCTTGATACATGCTCTGAAAAAAATTATTCCAGTTTCTACCGAGTTTTTCTTGCGCTGAAGGAATACCAAAAGTTGCCCCAGTTGAAGAATAGCTTTTTTCAAAAAACGAATACCATGTTCTATTAATTTCTCCCTCACTATTTACCAGTGGCTCCTGAATACTTGGAACTCCAATATCAATAGTTAGGTCGGTTTTAATGGTTGCTTTTATTTGTTGAAAAAAAGTATTCCATTCGGGTTTAGTTATTCCGTTTTCTTCTGTTATTGGTTGTTGAATATTTGGCAGATTAATCATCTTCCGTTTCCACTTCTACAAATGCCCCCACAACATGAAATTTAGTTGGTTCGCTGTAATTAAGTTTGGCAATAAAAGAACGAGCTTTGCCGCCAATCTTAGTCCAGAATAATTCAGTTAAAAAAGATCCTTCAGCTCCGATTGGTTGCCATAATTCGTCAGTGTAAGTTTTTCCACCATTATCAGAGAACCTTCCAACTATTTGAGGATCAGACCCTTGACCAGTGGCAATACCAACCCCAGTGTCCATCATAACCACAAATTTATTCAGGTTCATTCTAGCAAAGTTTTTAAACATAGTTGTCCCGATAATTTCTCTTTTAATTACCGTGCCATTTTCTGTGTAAACATCTGGATCTAGTTCGTAAATAATTCCAGTTTGGAAATCTCCAACTAAGTTTTTGCCAGCAAAATACGCTTGGCAATTAGCCCGCCATCTGCCATCTCTGTTTTGGTTATCAAGGCTTTCTCTTTCGTGCCAAAGTTCAGTTGTGATGTCGTATTCCCAAGTTTTGTTTTCAGAGGGAAATGATAAGCAATATTGCTTGTGTCCATCTTGAACGTAGGTAAAGCCAATAGCATCGTTTATGACTTCGTATTTTTCTATTTCTTGAGAAAGAGGAAAGGTTGAGATTGGTTTTAATTGATAGCCAATAGTTTGATAAACGATTCTATCATTTCCTAAAAAGAAGAATGAGTTGTCTAGTGTGGCAACTGAGTATTTTGAAGCGCAACCTTTCTCGATGTAAACGCCTTCTTTTCTTTGGAATAAAGGGCTACCAGTTCCTGTGTTATAGTAAACTTGTATGATGTCCTCTTTAAAGAACCAAAGCTCTAAATTGTTCTGATAAACCCTAACAATCTTAGACGAGTTAGCCTCAACAGTTGCTGCGTTTGAAGCGTTCCAGTTTTGGGTATTATTAACGTCTGACCACTGAAATTGATTACTATCTATTAGTGCCGAGATAGTGAAGCCATCTAAAGTGGTGATTGATCCAGAGTCATTAAAATCACCATCTGTAATCTGAGTTAGCGAACTTGCTGTTGCTGTGCAATAGTAGGTAGTTCCATCTGGTAATTCGATAGTAACTTGGTCTCCATTATCAGTCATTATTACACGACCAATTTCAGAAGTTATTTTTCCCAGAAGAGTCTGTGTTTTACTTGAATCTATTTTATAAACTTTATTACCAACTACTACAAATAGGTTTTCACCCATAACTCTCATGCCGTAAACAGGCAAGGAAACCGAAGTATCTTTCCAGACAGTCAGCCCAGCGGTTCCTAAAACCATATTTGGAAAAGAGCTAGTCTGCGGAGTAATTTCAGCATAGCAATTAACTAACCTTTCAGCAGAAACTAAGCCACTTTTTGCTTTGTATGAGTTAACGCCGAAATGAATTTGCTGCAACATTATTGATACAAATTATAGGTTGGCACGAAATAAATAGACTCTTCGCGATCATATCCTTTTAGATTTCTCAACATTTCGTCAGCAGTTCTTTTGATTAATTCTGCTTTTGTTTTGTCAATTCCATAATCATAACAAAGACGAGAAGCTAAACCAAAAGCTAAAGTTTCAGCCCATTCAATCGGGAAATCAATGCTATCAGTTCCAGAGGAGAAATCAAAAAACATTTTTTGAAATGTGAATTTAATTGTATTTGTTGCATCATCTGGAGCTTGGTATAAATAAAGCGTTCCGTAAGTTAACTGCTTGTCATAATAATATTGAGTAGGCTGGCCAGTATTTGTTTTTTGCGCTAAGTTGAAGTAATCACTTCTTGCCATCTCGGTCATTGGTGTGTCGTAATCAGAAGAGTCTCTTCTCCGACAAGAACTTATTGCCTCTGGTCGATTAATCTTGGTTTGATAAACGTAAACAGTTGCTGAACTTGAAACGTCATCTGTTAGGGCGACGGTTAAAGTTATAGTTGTGCCTACGATGTTAGAAATGGTTGTCCAAAATAAATCGCCGTCATCTTGCATGATTCCAATATTGTATCCAATAACAAATCCTGTCGCGCTTGTCACTACAATAGAAGAAGCTCCACTTACCGCTGCTGCACTAGCAGTGGTTTCGACAAAAGATTCTGAGGCGTTAGCTGTTGAGCCATTTAGGGTGTAGCTTTCTTGCCCTACGGTTAAAAACAAAGTTCCTTCTGCGTATTTCCAAAGGTAAACCCCTTCGCTTTTAAGACCCTTAACAAACAAGTTGAGGGCATCAGAAGCTTCGTTTACTTCTTCGGCTGTTAATGCTCTGCCGCGTGTCTTTACTCCAAGAATTGATAAAGCTCTGTTGATTATATCGTTTCTTGTTTGAGAGAATGTATTGGTTCCACTTACTGCCATGATTAAATCTCAAAAACTTGATTAATATCGAAAGCTTCCACTTCTGCCAAGGTAGAGAGTTTTTCTAAAGCATCCTTACATTTTCTAGCTTGAATCACTGCTTGCGTGTCTCTGTCTCTGATATGAGTGCAGATTGAAACTAAATCATTTTGGTTAATATCAATTATCTTATTATCAGCAGTTACCCAGTTAGTTACGACAATATCTTTGCTGCTTTCTAGGTAATTAACCCAAGCTAGATTTGCGGTGACATTGCGTTGGAAATAATAGTCTTTTCCGTTTACTTTGCCTAGAATATCTTTAGCCATGCGAGTATCACGCAAGGCATTAATTTGCGCTTTTTTAATAGCCTTAACATTTTCCAGATCAATATCCGCTAATTTTCTTTCGATTTGTTCCCAAGTCGGTTTTTCTAATTCCGTATTTTCCCAAATTAAACCGTCAATAGGATTATCTAAAGGAGATCCGCAAGGTTTTGCGTAACAATATGAATAGTTTGTAAAGTCTGGGTAAATTGCTTTTATTGCTTTATGTATATTTTTCATAATTTTAAATAAATTCCTCCACTTCAATTCCGCTGGTCATTGTAGAGTCTAAGATAAATCCACTAGATAACATGTTAATATAAGCAGTATTGCCAGATGCGCCCCATCTCATTCTATAAGTTCTAGCTGTAAGTGTGGTATTAGCTTCGTAATAGACCAACTCAGTATAAGCTATTCTGCCACTAGATATGAAAGTTGGAGCTGAAGCTAAGGCATTAGCTGTAGAATCTTTGAACAGAGCGATAGTGGCGTATTCGTTGGTATCTTTCGAGAAATTACCTCGCAAGGTAACTTTAATAGTGGAGCTAGTAGATTTCGGAGTGAAAACCACAGTGGTATATTCAACTCCCTCAGTAATTTGAGGCTTTGTATTATCAATTGGAATTACTGCGGTAGTAGAGGCGGCAGTAGTAAGCAAAGATCTTTGTGATTGTAAAAGTGCGCCTTGCACTGGGCTAGAAAAGATTTGTACCCATAAAGCTAAAGATGAATTATATCTAAGACCAATTATAAAAGAAGTAGCAGCTAATGAGAAATCCTTACCTAATGTCAGACTAAGATTTCCAGTGCCATTCTTCACAGTAATTACGCGAGCGGCACTTGCTGGAGTTATAAAAACAATCTGCCCATCTTGTCCGCCGCTAATTGTGTCTAAGTCGTCAGTAGCCGCAGCTCCTTCCGTATCTAAAATATAAGAGCTAGAATTATTGCTTAATGTTACAACACCAGTTGCGATTGTTAATGCGGTATTAGAACCAGCTAGCATTGGTAATGAGTTCGGATTTAAACAAACAATATCAACGCCATCATTTATACAAAAATATCTTTGGGTAGCTCTTAAGTCATTAGCCTTCATTGCGACCTTAGTGCCTTGCTGAGTGTATTTTTTCCAATTTAAAGCAGACAAGCCGTCAATTGCTAGAGTTGGATCAGCCCCACAATCAACATGCACTTGCACAACAAAGGTTTGAGTGTTAGCATATGCGCTGATTGTTGGGTTAGCAATCAAAGTAAAAGCTGTTGATGTGCCAGCAGTTAAACCCCAATAAGAAGTTGGGCGCACGTCAAAATCATTCAAAGAAACAGCTGAAGCGGACGCCCCTACTGGGTCAACAGTTTCTAAAATATTGTCAGAAGAATCTTTAACAATCAATTTAAGCTGAGATAAATCAGAATACCAAATCTCAGGAAAGCGACCATTTGCGTCGGATAAAACTGGGTTAGTATTTGTAACAGTTAGTCCAGCATTTTGATAAGTTGTGACGGGCGTTGTGGTTCCAGTTGCATAGAAGTAATATTTATAACCAACGCCAACCGCTCCAGCATTAGTAAATATTCTTGCCACTGGTTCATAAAATCTTTGTGCCATAGTTAGTCTCTGTAAAAGCGTTGTTTAATTTTTTTAGATTCTTCGTCAATATTAATTCCGTCCATTAGAAGTGGCTCTTTTTCGCGCTGGCTTGAAAGTTGTTGGCGGATTTCATCTTCACTCATATTCGGCTGAGACGCTTCAGAATCATTAATCCCAAAAGCAGATAAAAACTCTAAGGCATCTTCTCTGATTTCAGGATTTGCAGCAGTGATTGCTGACAGTCTGTTTAAATGCCTTGGTAGTTCTTTTGGAGTAGATTGGGAGGTAATTGCTAGCCAGTTGATGAACTTAGGGTTTGTCATTAGATTAGCTGAAATTCTCGCCGCTCCTAGTGCAGGAACCAATCCAGCGCCACCAGTTGAAACACCAACGCTTGTCAATCCGATTGCTTGCATTAATTGCCTTTGTTGTCCTGCTTGTTCTGTGTTTTTAGTTAGTTCAACAACTTTATTTAAGCGATTAAACGCAGTCACTTGCTCAGGGGTAAAGATGGCTTTTTCTGTGCCGTTCTTTTTAAGTGTAGAATACTCAGCCATGAATTTTTGCGGACTAAATACGTTAGCTTCAGCAGATTGCGCCCCTTTTTGAGCCAAGCCTAAATCACGAATTAAAGTGCCTCTGATAAATTCTTTCTGATTATCATTCAGAGAGCGCATAATTTGACTAACTCTTGTGCCACCAAGTCTAGCTTGGGAGGTTGCGTATTTGTAAACTTCTTCAGGAGTTCCTTTATCTAGCAAAGGTTGGATATTATCTTTAATAAAATTAGTTCTTAAGCGGTGAGAAGTGTTGGCTTTTTCCCAAGCTTGCAAAGCACTTTGTTTGCCAATTTTATCTAAATCAGAGCGTTGGATATTTGTTTTAATATCATTAGTAAGGCCGCCATAAATCTTATTCAAAGCAGCTCTTTCTTGTGGCTCTAATTTACCTTGTAAGGCTGTGCCGACTTCGCTTCTTAAAGCTGTCAAACTATCATAAGGAATTTGTTTGCCTTGTGATAATTGATTTTGGGCGTCAGTGATAAATTTGTTATATCCAGCAACTTTTCCACCACTAACGGCACTAGTGATTTGCACTTTGCGATCTTGCAAGGCTTTAAAGGTATTATCCATTGAAACGGGGCTATCGGCAGGAATAAACTCATCCACTTTACCGTAAAGTTGCTTGTCTCTTAACTTAGATTTCTCGATGATATTTTCTGCACCTTTTACAATTTCTTTACCAGCTTGGTTATAAGATCCGCCTTGAGATTTAGAAACATTCTGAATCTGCCCAGAAATATCATTAACTTGTTTTTGTAGAGCTTCTGTAATTGGCTTGCCAGCTAAAGGCACGTCTTTGATAAAGTTTTGTAAGCCAGCAGAGTTTGAGACATCTGCAAGAGTTGGCTCAATTCCTAATTCTTGAAATGTTTTTACTGCTTTTGGATCAATCCCAGTTATTTTTTGTAAGAGTTTTTTAGGGGCTTGAGCAGCAGCAATTCCTAATGATTGAGCAGCTGGCACTATCTCTTTAATAGCTTTTCCAATGACAGGAGCGGCAACAGCTCCAATGGCAGCAGATCCTAATCTTTTGCCAGCACTTGAATCCTCCATTAATTCCGAACCACCAGATAATCCGCCACCAACAGCCAAGCCAGTTGCGCTACCTCCCCCTACTCCAAGAAAAGGAGCAACTTTACCTGCAAATCTTCCTGTTTTATATGCCAATCCTTCTTGTTCTGTTGCTTTAGAATCTTGAGCTGCTTTTTCTCCTAAAATACTAGAAATATCTTGTGGGGTTAAGCTTTCAATCTCATTCTTTAGATCAGGGCGAATTTTACTAAGTATTGCTTTAGCTCCTGAAAAATCAGCACCAAAATCAGCAGCAGTTTGATAAATACCCGACCCAACTTCTTCTAAACCTTTTACTGCACCTCTTGCTAAATTAGAAGGAGTTTCAATCATGCCAGTCATTGAAGGGTAATCTTGCCTAGCCTTATCTAGTTTAGCTCTTTCAGCAGTTCTCGCTTCTCTGTACAAATCGCCAATATCAATATCTTTAGTTGCAGCTCCACCAAATATTTTAGCAACACCAGCAGAAATACCTGCTTTGATTTCATCACCAAAACCAAGGGGGTTTGTTGCGGTTGTGAAGGCTGCTTCGCTCATTGACATTTTTGGAGTTAGCCACTCTTCATCCCCAGACAGCATGCCAGAACCTATAAGCTTCTGTTCAATCTGTTGTTTGGATATTCCTTCAGGAATGTTTTTTACAATTCTTCCATCAGGAAGCCTTAAATCCGCCATTACAAAGACCCCCAATCGATAATATTGCTTTCGCTTTCAGGTGTATTTCCTGCATTTTGCATTTGAAGACGCTGCCCATTATATCCAATTCCGCTTTTCATTCTTTCTAAACCAAGCTTCATTACTCTTTGATATTCTCTAGCGGCTTTTTTAAATTCTGCCTCACTAGTAGAAATACTCATTGACGAAGCAGCATTTGTTGCATTTGTGCCTTCTAAATTTGACAACGCACCAAAACCTTGTAATTGTCCTATTGATTCTAAGAACTGCTTACCTTTTAATTGATCGTATTTAGCCATAAAACCAGAGGCATCTGTTCCCGGAATAAATCTATCAACTAAAGTAATATTTGTACCTACAGCAGATTTAAAACCTGGATGTTTCAATAAATCATCAACTAATTTTACAGTAGTTTGAACATTTTGCTCTGCTTGAGGCAATTTAGCCATTGTGTCACCTCTAAACTCGCCCAATTTATCTTGTTGTTTTTTAAATGCTCCTAGAGTTAAACCTTGTTGAGCGGCAGCTTGTCTTTCTTGCTCTGCGCTTAATAACTCGCCACGAGATTTCATAATATCCAGCGCGCCTTTTTGCAAATCTTGCTTACCTTTCTGAATATCAACGCCATATTTAGTTTGTTGGAAACCTTCGGTTTTAATTTGCGCTGATTGGTATTGTTCTTTTAGATCTTGTTCTCTGCCTTTTAGGCGAGAAGATAGGCGTTTAAATTCCAAAATTGCTTCTGGTGATTTATCGGAGGGCAAAGGCAATTCTTTACCTGTTGCTTCAAAATATTCATTGTGCATTTGTTCCCATTTCTTTTGAGAAAAGGCATATTGCGGCATTGAACTATAAGAATCTAAAACTCTAGCTCCTTGAGTATCATTATAATCTTGTTGCTTTCTTATTCCTTCCGCACGAACAGGGTTTAACCCAGCAAGTCTTTGAAGGGCGTTTCTATCGCCCATTGAGGCTGTTTGTGATAAAATATTTTCAGCTTGAGTCTGTGCAAATTTTGCTTTGTTAATATCCATCTCTTGCTGAGCAGCAAGCAAGGTTAATTGATTAGCTTTTGCTTTTTGGGCAAATTCATAGCCCTTAAGGATGCTGCCTACATAATCTGGGGTTTGTTGTTGAATTAATTCTGGCATTAATACCCCATTGAAGATTGACTAGAGTTCATAAATGCTCTTGAATTATACTGTCCACCACCTGTTGAGGTAAAGCCAGAAGGTGATTTTGGTTGCCCACTCATGCCTTGCATTCCCATACCTATCATACTACCGCCAACTTGGCTCATTCCGCCACCAATGATATTTCCCATTTGTGCATCACGGTTAGCCATTGCTTGACCTTGACCTAGAATACCTTGTTGCATAGAGTTGGCAATATTAGATCCAGCTTGCATCTCATAGTTACCCATGGAAATTGCTGCGTTTTGTCCGATTCCAGCTAATCCTTGAGCATAGCCAACTTGGTTGCCAAATTCTTGTGAGGCTGTTCCTTGCGCGTAATCACTTAATGCTTTCATTGCAGCGCCAGATTTAAGGCCGCCCTTAGAGGCCAGAAGATTTTGAACGCCAGTTTGTCCTTGAGACATGCGGAATTGATAGCCCGGAGTCGCTTCTAAGCGCGACATAACATCTTGAGGATTGCCAGTAACTAATTGTTGAAGCATATTTAAACCGCTTCTTCCAGCTTCTTCGTATGGTTTTTGGTAGCCAATAGCTGTGTTGCTTCTTGCGCGCATTTCTCTGATATACGCATCCATTGCGTTTGCTTGGGCTTTTGCTGCTTTTTTAGAAGATTTGTTAGCAAAATAGCCTTGAGTAGCCATTCCACCACCAACCAACGCTGCTCCACCTATTGCTGTTGCTGCGAATGTCATTATTTATCTCCTAATAAATTTTCTTTATTAATCCACGACAAATCGCTTTCATGAACTATCTCTTTTTCTAAGTCTTCGACAAGCGTATTTTCGCTTTGATGAATGGTAGCCCAAATTGTGTCTTCATGCACATAAATTAAGCGCTTTGTGCCTGCTTTTGAAATCCATGTTGCAGGGGCTTTTATGCGAGTAACGCCCTCATCGGTCATGATTGTTACATCACCTTTAGATAGGATGCTAGTATGGTCGAAATTATGAACTTTGCCAGTAAGGACTAAGTCTTTAGGTAGGGTTATCTGTCTAACGTAGGTTTTGTTGCAGATAAAATGCTCTAGGGGCAATTCTTTTGCTGTTTGCTCAGTGCCTTCAAAGTAATTTTTGAGATAATACTCGGTTAGCTCTATCTTTTCCATATTGGATAGAGTGGCGAGGTCTTTATCGTATTTTTCTGCTACTGCTGGCAGGTTAAAGCAATCCATCTTCTTTTGAGAGTTTAGTTTTTATATCTCAGCTTAACTACATTTACTCAAAAGAAGCTGTATTATTTTTTAGATCTTAGTTTTTATTGTTGCAAGCGTTATTTCTTTTTTCCGCCTTTTTTAGTTCCGCATTTTTTCATATTTAATCGTAATCAGGTACTGGCACGTTAATAAAATTGTCCGTTGTCTCTGGTCTAGCATCTGGTATTGGTTGGGCTGGAGGATAAACAATCGGCGTGTCCTGCGGTTGTCTTCTCCTCCAGACCTTACTCCAAACTAATTTGCCATTCCATTCATAGCGACATTCTGAGCGCCATTTCTTGAAGCCTGTCCTGTCGCATATTACTCGGTAATCCATATTAGTTGACTTGAATTTTTAAAGCTGCTCCTGAAGAGTAAGAGTTGATTTTAACTCTCATCGCTTGAGGAACAACAATGTAGTTTCCGTTTTTAGAAGTAGTGGCATTAACCAGAGCTGAATCATCCTGATCTAACCAATCAAAGGTTCTGTTGGTCAAACTTTGAACATTGTCATTAGTTTGTTGAACAGTATAATTGATAGTTCCAGTCACGATAAAAGTCAAGCCAACTTGTCGCTCGTTTCTGTCGGAATTAGTCCTAGCGATAGGAATAATTTGAGAAACAGCTTCGTCAACTGGGCCAGCTTTAGTGTTAGTTCCAACGGCTCCACTAGCAGCGATACTCTGAATTGAATAAAAGTAATTCGTAGTTTCTACTGTGTTGTTGTTTGGGCCAGCCAATGCTTCAGAGATGAAGATTGTTTTGTTTTTGTCTAAATAGCCAGAAACAGTAAAAGTCACCGCTGAAATATTGCCAGTCGAAGCAAAACCAATTTGTTTAGCAAATAGATCTGGCGTAACCCATTCGCCGCTAGAAACTCCAGCTCCGTTAAGAGTAAAGTTGCCAGCGCCGCCTAGTGTTTGATTCTGGAAAACTCCATCATCATCAACGTCCGCCAAATCCATGTCGATTTCTATTCTACGCATGATTGCTCCTGATTTATCTTTCTTTAGCTACAAAGATGTAATCAACAGACAAAGTTTTAGCTACCGCTTCGCCGTTTTGAATACAAAAAGAGATAGTCAATTCTTCGTCATCAGGAAGATTGGTAGTTGCTAATTTACCTAAAACAGTTGGATTCAAACTATTAGTTGAAGCAGCGTAAACCACTTCATCAACACCATTGTAATAAAAACCTACAGTAATGTAGGTTGCAGCAACAACAGTAGTAATTGCGGTTGCAGTCGATGCAGTTGAATCTTTTACAACAACGAAATCTAAGTTAGCATCGCCATCGTCTTTTCTGAAGTAAACGCCATCAGTTACAGCCAAAGGAGTTATGTCGGTGATTTGAAGACCAATAACAAAATCGCTTTGAGTCGCATCAGAAACGGCAAATTTAGCTTTAAAAAATAATTTTTTACCTGCTACAAATTTGTATGATTCTCCCACTTTTTGCAAAGCAACTATATCATCATCCGCTGCTGAGTTAGTAAGCAAAAGAACGCCACCATCAGCATTAGTTAGTGCTTGAGTTGCACCAGCTTGCGTTTCGGTTACAGTCCAGTCTGCCGCAGCATAAGTGTCGAAGTCGTTAAAGTAAGTGTGCATTTGGGTTGGATCCAATTGAATCATTTGTCCCAAGATGTTTTGAGCGGTAATGTTATTAACGCCTTTAGTGAAATTATTAGATGTCATAATATTTAAAATTTAGTTGTGGGGGGAATCTCACCCCCCTTTACCCATTAGGACAACAGTTGATAACTAAACTCCTTCAGAAGCGAAATAGCCGCGTGGATCAGTAACACCAATTGAGTAAGAAGTCATAATTTTGTATTTATGATCTCCAGATTCAAAAGCACCATCGTTGCTAAATTCACCTTGAACAGCAGTGATCATTTTAGCACCTTCTGGAGCGTCAGTTTTGATGAAATAAGCATCATTTGACTCAAGGTGTGGGTTAACCACGATTCCTTGTGCAAATAGACCCATATTTTTTAAAGCGTTAATGTCGTTATTAGCGGTATTAACACGAAGTTGAGACTCAAGAATACGAGTAGCTTCAAACATCAAAGCAGAAGGAACTTGAAGAAGAACTGGTTTAATTCTAGCTTTAATTCCTCTGTCGTTGTTAGTTTCTTTGATTTGAACACACAATTCTTCCAAAGCTTCTTCACAAAGATCTTGCGGAGTTGCAAGAGTGTTTGAAAAGTTGCCAGCGCGAGAAGGGTGATCAGTTGCAAAGAACTTTTTACCATCGCCAAAAGTGTAGTTAGTATCAAAGCCGTTGTTGAAAAGGTCAGCAACATCCACTTCTTTGGTCTCACGAAGAGATGCAGAAAGGAATTCGTTACCTTTAGAAACCACGTTAAGATATTTACCAAACTTGCGAGCTTCCCAAGAAACTTGGTAACCCAAAGCGCGAGTTCTTTGTTGGTATCTAGTCACATAGCCTTGAGTCATTGAATCGTAATCAACGCCCGCGCCTTCGTTTTTAGCGGTTAGTAAGCCAAACGGGCTAACTAACACATCTTCATCGAATTGCTCGTCAGTTGTTTCCATTTTAAGGAGTTTAGCGGCAAGAAGATCGTCTTCGGTATAAGAACCCCAGAAAGTTTTTACTCCTGGTTTTAGTGCTTTAGGGATAGTACCTGTTACAATTACAGACATGATTTATTTATTTTAAGTTAATAAGTTAGATTCCAGCAACAATGTTTGCTTCTGTATGGTTATTGATTTTAACGCGCCATTTAGCGTGTTGACCAATAGCATTTTCAGGAGCATCCAACAATCTTAAGATTTTAAGTTGAAAAGTTGCATCAGTAGCAGGAGTTGAAGTGTCCAATTCTACACCAGACAAGCCAGTGACAGTTGAGCCAGATTCAGCGAATACTAAGTTTGCGTTCAAGCCAACAGAAGTAACAGCCAAAGGAGTGCCAGCAGATTCTTCTTGAATTTCGAATTCTTGGAATGGGCTGTCGGCAACAATAGCAACTCTTTCAGTAGAAGCTGCGTTGTAAGCTATGTTTAAGTTGGTTGGGATAGCCAAGAAGCCAATAATAACACCAGTGATTTTATTAGCATCACCAGCAGTTGCTTTATTGATTTCTGGTAAAGAACCAGCCGCGAAAGGTCTTCCATCGCCTAAAACAGCAGCGGTGTTAGAAGTTCCAGTTTTGATTACAGGATCGCCAATAAACAATGCAGTTGCATAGCTTGAAGGGACGTAGTAGTAGTTTTTAGGAATCTCGTTGAACGGAGAGTTCTTAATTGGTCTAAGACCAGAAGGGATATTAGCGTTTGCCATATTTTTTAATTTTGTTTAGTTACGAATTTTGTTGTATCTTGCCCAATGTAGGTCGAAGAACTATAACCCAAGCTCGCGCCTTTCATCTTATCTAGATGTTCTTGACGATTTGCTTCAGATTTTATTTTTTTATCTCTCTCAATTTTTGCGTTCATTTCCTCAGAAATTTCCATGGCGTACCTCATGAAGGTTTCGCCCTGTTTATTCGTACCACCGCGTATTGGAGCAATTTCAATGCCGTTTTCATCGGTAGCTGGTCGGTAGCCAAGATCGATCAAATCTTGGATTCTGCCGGGTATATTAGACGAAACCCATCTGCGTAAAAAACCTGCTTTTTGAGGCAAGTCAGATAGCGCACCGGCTCTTTTTAGGGAGGTGCGGGGGCTGCTAATAAATTCTCTTCCATCAGGCATTTTGACAACCTCATGGTCTCTAGTAGTTGGTCGTGATTCTCTTGAATCTTGGATTTCCAATCTTTCTTGAGAGTGTGATTTTTGTATTCTAGCTGATTCTTTAGTCATATGATTACCTCAGTTTAATTAAAATATTCTTTGATTGCCTCTTGTTGCATTCTAGCAACTTGGTCTTTTGAGAAGTTATGTCTTTTAGCCATAAAATCACAATTCTTACGAACATCGGCAGGAAGGTCGTTGTAAGAGTGTTGGGCTTTTCCAGTCTTGATTCCTCTTTGACCAGATTCGACTCTAGGAGCTTTTGAAATTCCCAGTTTGTCGCTAAAGCGTTTCTCTACTTCTTCAGTGACCATTTCTAACCTTTCTTGAAGAGGGATTCTTTCGGATAAATCCCCGAAATACGCCGCTGCTACTGCTTGCAATACTTTGTCTTGATGAAACCAAGTGTTGTCAGCAGTCCAATTATCAAAAAGCGCTTTTTCATCGCGATTGATTTGATTTCTTGGTTGCTCGACTTCTGGCTCATCAAAAACAACTTTTGACTTAGCTAAGTCATCACGCTGTTGACGAATAGCTCTAACCTTAGCAACGTCACCTTCAAGAATAGCGTTTTCTTCTGCTTCGTCTAAAGAAGCGTAAGATTTTGTGAACTGGCTCTCTTGGGCAATCTTTTGAACATTTAACAGAACTTGCATTTGTTTGCCCAGTTCAGCTACTTGTGTTTCAAGGACTGTTTTCTCTTTAGCTAGTTTTCTGTTTCTCTCATTTAAGATTGGAGTTTCCTTTTCCTGCATAGCCAAAAAGTCTTCGGCTGATTTATGCGGTTTCGGAGTACCATCCTTATATTTTCCTTTGAAGAATCTGCCAGTTCTCCAGCCTCTGTCCCAAGCTTCCTTTTCAGTTTCAGAAAGAGACTGATAAAATGCTCTTTCCTCAGCTTTCGGATCAAACCTTGGAGCTTCTTCTGCTTCTTCCTCTTCCATCTCTTCAAAGATTGGATTAGGAGCGATTTCTTTCTCAGGAGCTTCGTCTTCGATTTGGACTCCAATGTCTAAATCAATTTCTTCAGAGCGGTCGATTACTGGCATATTTCCTCACGTTTAATTGCTAGAATATCTCTATCTAAAATGATGCGGTATTCTTTGCCGTCATCAGTTTGTTTTTTGTTCAAAATGTATCCCGCGTATGTTGGAATTACTATTTTGTCTCCAACCTTAGGCTGGTCTTTCCAAGTGCTAGAATCAAAAGCTTTTGCCCCACAAGAAATTATGGTTGCAATTGTTTTAGCACCCTGCATTTCTTCTTTCGCTTTATCGGGAATAATAATCCCGGCTTTTGTGGTTTCTTCTACTTCTTCAGGCAAAATGATTATTCTGTATTCAACGGCGTTAAAACCAGAAGTGTTTAAATTACTCACTCACACCTCCGAAAAATAACTTTAGTAAGCTCTCTAACTCTTCGTCTGTTTTTGCGTCAAAGTAATTAGAAACTTGCTCTATTGCTTCACAGCCTCCAAGACTACTTAGGATGATGTCTTTATTAAATTGGTGGTCTCTGCCAATGTAATTATGCGACACGTCATTCAGCAATTTAAGTCGAGAATTTGCTAAAATTGTCTTAAACTTCAAAGCGGTTGGATTACCTAACCACTCTCTTAACTCTTGTACTTCTAATTTACTCATTTGTTTTACTCAGGTTATTAATAAAATATCAGCGGCCTATTCCTCCAATTCGATTTCAGTTGAAGGGATTTTGACTTGCTGATTCTCTAGCTTTGCTAGCTCTACTGCCGCTCTAAATCTTCTGTCTTCTTTGCGGTCTTGCATCTCACTCTTTCTTGATTCTGCGTCAATTATATTGTCGAGAACGTCTAGTTTCTCTCTACTCTCTGCCATCTCAGTATCTTTCACTAATTTACCAGCTTGTGCGTAGTTGACTAAAACTTTCGAATCGGTTTCGGCTGATTGTCTTTGCAACTTCATTTGCTCTAGTTCCAATTTAGCCGCTTCAATTTGAGTCTTAGCTTGGATTTCCATGCGTCTGGTTTCTTCTTGAAGAGTTGCCATTTGCACAGCAGGATCTGGTTGTGGTTGTGGTTGAATTATGAACTTGTCGAAGTTTTCAATGCCGGCAGTTTCAAACACTGTTCTGTGTAGTAAGTTTTGTTCAACGTAAGGCGAGTTGATAAAGCCCATCAAGAATTGAGCCTTGGCAAACTTTTGCATTGAGACGACATTCTCAGGGTTTGCGACTGGAACGATGTCATATCCTTTCATGCTAAAATCTTCTTTAACATTCGGCACTTCGTTTAGCTTCATGTCTAAGATCTCGGCGTACTTTCTTTGATTTAGATATTCAGAATCTAGCTCGTAGAAGATGTTGATTTCTTTTCTAAGTGAGTTGTAGATCCGCATGAACACAGCTTTAAACTGCTTCTGTCCTTGTTCAGCCATTCCCATGTAAGTCGTGGCTGCGATATTCCCTGCGTTCTCACCAGTTAGAACGTCTCTTAAGCTTCCAAGCTCTTTCCCAGCGTTAACCAAGAACTGCATCAAAACAAACAAAGTCTGAGAAGGTTCTGGAACAGGCAGAGGAACAATTGCATCGCGGATATTCCCACCAAACGAGTCGCACATCTTCCATTCAGCAGGGCGGAAAGGCTTCATGCCGCCAGAAATGTTTAGTGCTTTAGAGATAAACCCGCCACCAGTGTTTTGTAGTGTGCCAGCATCAGTTAATTGATTGATTGAGCTGTTGATCGCTGAGTTGATGTTGAAAAGTAAGTGACCTAGACCAACACCATAGAACGAACCATCAGGTGAAGGAATGAAGATGTACCGCACGAAGAAGTTGATTGCTTCGATGCATTGGATCTGTCCTTTCTTGTTTCTTTTAACACCTTTTTCTTTAAATCTTTTAACCAGTTTAACTAGTTTATTTGTAGCTTTGTGAACAACTGCAATGTAAGGCTCAGCATAGCCATCACCGTCTAAGTCAATCCAAGTATGTTGCTCTAGGAAAAAAACCAATCCAGCAGATGCTTCGTCACCAGTGCTTTTCTCATCATTCTTGTCTAAAGCATTGTCGAAAGAAGCTGAGTCTTGAGCGTTTGGGTCAAAATCGAAATCAATGTAATCACCAGAACGAATGCAAGAAACAACATCTTGCGGGTATTTCTCAATGATATGGGTGACGGGCGCTGCAAAAGAAGGCGCAAAGTCGTTCATGATTAGCTTATCTGGATAAATCAAATCAGAACAAAGCTTTTGATCTTCAGAAGAGTAATAATCCTTTTTAAACATCGTTCCTAGCGCACTTAATGCACCAAACAACGCGTCCATGTCTTCTTCGAAGTTTTCGATCTCTTCATTTAGCTGATAGTTAAGAACTGTGGCAACTCTTTGGCCTCTCTTAAGTTTCGCCCCTACGTTTTGAATAGCTAATAAGCCAGTCTCATCAAGGGCAGCAATCGAACCGTCTTCATTACGCATCTCATTGCCTTCGATGTCTTTCATCACTTCGCCATCATCGTTTCCAATTACCTTAGCTTTAACAATGTTACCATCCTTAAAGATTTCAGGATAACATTTAGCGGAAAACTCAACGCAAGCAGTGGCGATAAGTGGAAAGATTACGTTAGAAGCACCGTCGAAAGGAAAGGATCTCTTCTCAGATTGTGAGAGGACGTATTTAATGATTTCTTGAAGTTGTTTCTGCTTCTCAGTGCGAGATTGTAAATCAGTTGTAAATCTAGTGTTGACTTGGGTAGCAACAGACGCGCGCATCTCTTCAGACAAAACCTCAGCAAGGTTGTCTGTGCTTAGAATGATTCTGAAGTCTAAATATTGGGCAGCGTCTTGAGTAAGCAGCATTATTCGCGCGTTATTTTTCTGATTCATTTACTCAAGGTTGGTTGATTGTTAGATTACTGTTTTTTAATTGCAAGCGTTTTATTTCTTACAGATATTCTATTTTAGAAAAACCTAAATTGTCTTTGTAGTTCCGAGCCAGCACAAGAAAAAAAGAGCTTTGTTTAGTTTGCTTGATTCTATCAAATTCTTCTTGGCTCATGTTGCGTTGCATCTTCACAAAGTTTAATTCTTTGCCATTGTGAATAACTTTTCGAGTGTCATAATAACGCTGTCTTTCTTCTTCTGTTTCAAATGTTGCCATCTTGCCGAACGTGTTGTCGCAGAATACCTCATAGCAATGTTTACAAATCATTTAACCCCTTGGAAATTATTCTGTTTATATCCTCGTTAGGAATGTTTAACTTTTGCAAATTAGTCATGATAATCTTGCTCAAGATTTCCTTCTGTTCGCTGTCGAGATCAACTTCATAGTTGAACTCTTGGCAAGTAGTGTAGCTGGTTTTCCTGTCTCCAATTCTAAACGTAACTCTAACTTTGCCCGAATCGTCTATTGTATATTTCATTTAATACCCCGCTTGTTTTAGAAGAATTTTATCGATAGTCTTTGGATTGTATAAACCTCTCTTAAAGAGATTTAACCTCCATTGCAAATTGCTTATATGAACTGCGTTTTCAGGATGGTTTTGAAACCGATTGTATCTGTTCTCTCTGCAATACCTTATGTTTCTCAGGATTTGGATGTAATCAAATTTAATTGACTCTCCACCAAGATATTCATATTTGCCAGCCCATTGCGTGCCATTAGTTCCACCTTGCTTTCTGTCTCTTAAATAAGTCCAAGAGTTGTGCAATACTAAAAAACGCCAGAAAGTTTTTGTTCTCTTATGAAGGGGGATAGTATCGTAAATTACAGCCCCTGAAACTGGCTTCTCGTGTAGCTCTCTCATTTTCTCAAAAATTAAATTAGTATCCAGTGATCGAATTGCGATTGCTCGCGTTTAAGAACTCTTCGTAAGCGTACTCATCAACGTAATTGTCTTGGTTCGTTAGGTTAGTCTCTAACTTATGAACCGAAGCAGCAAACGTTTGGAAAGCATCAGCCCCGTTTGAGTTAATATCATGCAGAGGTTGGTCAGAGAATGAGCCAAGCTTTTCATTAAACTTCTTTCTGTATTCTCTCAGTCTTCCAATACCAATCTCACACTTCTTTTGATCGAACCAGCAACGGTTTATAATTGACCGAGCTTGATTAATTGAATCCATTTTGTTCTGCGCTCTTACAATTCTTTCAAACTTAAAGCCAAAGTTTCTAGCAATCTCTAGGCCGTCCTTTCCATCGTAATAACTTCTCTTGTTGATGTCATGCGGTGCGAAGTGATAGCCGTAGTTGTACCCTTTCTCTTTCAGGATCTTGAAGTAGTGCGGCAATGGCTCTTCGCACATCTCGTAATAGTCGACCAGAGTAAAATCAAAGCCTTTCTTCTGATAGAACCAAATACAAGTTGTGTCGTTAATCCCTAAATCCCAAGCTGTATGAATAGGCAAATCAATATCAACTCTCACTCTGCCAATCCTTCCGTCATTCTCCGCTGTTATTAGTTCCTTTGACCAGTAAGCGCCAATAATAGCCTTTTGGAAAGCTTCTTTGCTGTTGCTTGGAAACTCTTGCTTCATTAGATCGCCTTGAGTTTCTTCTTTCTTACAATACCAAGTCTTTTGCTGCTTGGTGAGTTCAATCCCTTCCTTATCAAGCTCTAAAAAGTAATCGTTTTGCTTGTCGTTAAAGTGATAGTCAGCAACCATCTGATACTTTCTGTCTTTCCACCATCCGAAGAAATGAAACTTCCAGTCGAGCGGCGTCAGTTCTTCTTTCATTCTCATCTTTCTTTCTGCAACATCACACAGGGTAAAGAAGTGTCCGCTTGCGCCTTGCGCTGTTGATTCAATTACAATCTGTTGGCCTTGATGAACTGTGTTAAGTGAACCAGACATGATTTCTTCAGCTTTATCTGGTGACTTCCTGCAAATCTTACCAAACTCTGTGATGTGTAATCTTTGAACTGTGCCTGAACGTGCAGAAGTGGTGACAGAATAAGAAGAACCATTGCTAAAGCGCATGATTTCAGTTGAATCAGTCACAAGCTTGCGATGCTCTCTTATCTCAAGCGGCAAGCGATCGTAAGCATAACGAACTTTATCTCTAAGTAGCTTCTTCGCATCTTCTAAATCATCACCAATCAGAACCGCTGTGATGTTTGAGTTGAACAAGCAATCATCTAAGAAGTTGATGCAGTAGAATGTTGTGATACCCATCTGACGAGCTTTCAACACAATATTGAGCGGGTGCTTCTCTTCTATTAATTCGCTTTGTGCTTCGTTGCAGATAAACTTAAACTCTTTGCCGTTTTCATCTTTGCAATAATACAAATTTGACATGCGCCAAGCTTTGTCAGCAATGTTCTTTTTAAACTGATCTAATGCTTGAGTGCTATGCTTCATTTACCGGTCAATTTTAAAATAAGGATTTTGTATTTCTTCAAATTCCTTCTTCAAATCCCTGTCATGAATTCTAAAATCGTTGCGGGGGTGCTTGAATAGATAAAGTCCAGCCAATTGCTGCAGTTCTAGTTCTAAGTCTATAATCTCGGTCAACGGCCTTGAATCATCGCAATGACCGATGCTATAAAAAACTTTACCTGATTCCTTTTGACGATAAACATTCCCGATGCTGCTTACTTTTATCTCGCAAGATAGTGATTCGTCAGTCACCAACTGTCTCAATATCTTCAATGCACGCTTCTTGTCTTTAGACAAAAGATCTTCCATTTCTATTTTCATTTACTCAAATTATTAAAATTATTTATTATTATCAATCTCGCTTAACACTTCACCGAGCCAAGAGCTGGTTGCGCTTGTGTCTTTGATCTCAGCTTGAATCTTGTGTGAATCGCTAAACTTGTTTTTATTCTTAACTGCGGCCTTTCTTCTGAAGTGATGGGCAAGCTCTTTCTGTCTTGCAACCGCTGCTTGTGTTGCATCGTCTTGAATCTCAAGTATTGCTTCTTCTGCTTTGTCGAAGGCTCTATCTGCGCTGTTTTGTAACGCTTCGCGTGCGCGCACGGAATGTTGAGAATGATTAACGAAATTACTCACATCAGCTAAATCAACTCCAATCTTCTGTGCAATGTTCCTATAGTTCACATCATTTTCAAGCATATCAATTACTTCGCTTGCTCTCTCGTGCAACTTCTCTGCGCTTGTTTTCTTTCCCTCTTTCTTCATTCTAAAAAATCTTTAATTAAATTTGGATTGATTCTCTCTTTAGTAAAGTCACTCTTTTGAGAATCATTTAACTTACTCATAGCAATCTCAAAGCTTAATCTTGCCAGTTCTTTAAGAGCTAGCTTCTCAGCTTTCTTGTGCCTTTTTTTTATGCTTAGCACATTGTATTTTTTCACGCGGGGCATTTGTCAAGTGATTCGTTCTTAAAGTCAAGCGCTTTCTAGCATTTTGTTAGTTAGTTCAATCAATTCATCTTGTCTCCAAAACTTACTTTCCCACTCATGCAAGGGCGTTTCGTGTATTGCCTCGCCTTTTCCCCCTCTTGTGTGATGCCAATCGCAAAGGGCGCAGGTTTTTAGATCACTTACCTTTAGTCCTAAGCCTCCACCAATAGAATGATGGGCGATTGTTTTTGTCTTCTGTTCTATTCCTTTTGTAAAACAAACAACGCACGGGAGCGAATGAATCTTAGCCAATCTCTCCTTGTCCTTAAATCCGTTTCTTAGTTCTTTGGGTGCCTTAAGATAGCTTTTCATCTCTCTTCTTCTTTTCTTCTAGCATAGCGTCAGCTAAGGCAAAAGCCAGCACGGCAATCTTGTTTACTCTGTACGCATCACTCTCGCCGCTGGTGCAATTATGTCGTTCTAAAAGATTCATCGCTTTAATAGCGCATTCATCTCTAAATTTAATCTTTTCTTCTTTAGTCATTTTCCCCTCAAATTAATAAGTTATATTATCCGGCGCAATTAATCCATTTTCTACGATGAGGCGGTCTGTAATTTCTTTTCTTTCTTCTGTAGTAAATGGCCTCATAGCAACCCAGTTTAATAATCCGATTGCCGGAAATGCTCCGGAAAATTTAACTTTGCCCGAATCGTAATCAATATTCATGTGTCTCATTAAGTTCCCGCTTTTAGTAAAGAACAATTCCCCTTCTTTCATTTCCCCTCATTCATTAAATTAAATCCTCGCCCCAACTATAAAACACACAATTTTATTCTTCAACCCTTTTCTCTCTAGTGTCTAAAGTATTTACACCATATTTACTTTGTACATACATTTTCAGTACTTAAGCAATCCTTAATAACTGAACTTAGCCCGAATCTTTTTTCATTTATTTTTAAGCCTTTCCCTCAAAATACCCCCTCAACCCTTCTGGCTCTAGTCTCTAATTTATTTGCATATTCTTTTAAATAATCGCTTTACAATTAAAATCATGGCTCATAAGATGATGTCACACCAAAAAACAAATCGAAACAAAATTAATCAGGTAACAAAATGAAAACTTTAATCTTAAACATCTCAAATAACGAACTTCTTTCATTCATCCGCAAAAATTATTTAATCGTTAATTTCACTAAAAATCTTCAAACTTTAAAAATTGAAACAATTGACGGTCTTTCTGAACTTTCAGAAGTTATCAACAAATTCAAAAAATTCGACAAACTTTCAATCCAAGAGCAAGTGAAATTTCTTGCTCTTTAATTAATAACAAATGAGGGCGAGAAAATGAAAACAAAAAGATTAGAAATTTTGCAAAACTCTCTTTTAAAAAAAGAAGCAGTATTGAATCAAAAATTCGACAATCATTTTGCGGACGTAAAACGTGGTAACGGTCAGCCAATGAATGACAAAAGAAACGGGCAGGCAACTCTTAACCGTTGGGAATCACAAAACGATTCAATCAGAAATCAGCAAAAAGAAATCGAGAAAACCAAAGCAGCAATTGAATTTGAACAAGGCAAGATCCTTGACTGCCAAAGCGTTTTGAAAGATTTACCAAAACCTTTTTTGGATGCTTTAGAAACTGGTGAAATAACCCAATGGCGCAAATTCCCTAACCGTTTTTTTGTAAAAGATGGCGGACGTGGCAGAATTATCTGGGAGAAAAACAAACTTCTTTGCTCTTATGTTCCAGATGCAGGCACTCCTGAACGTGTGGCTTTCGCTGCTTGTTTCAACAAATTAAAAACTCAAATCAACTAAATGAGGGCAATAAAAATGAAAGAATTTCAAAGCGTAACAAAAATGAGCGAAGCTGACTTAGCGTTAGAGTTAATTCAAATTTCATCTGGTTCGCATGTTTGCGCTTCAGATTGTTTAAAAGAAAAAGGTTTCGCTGAGTTTAAAAATGAACATGGCAACCCACGCTTTTCTAAAAACGGTGAAGTGTTTAAATTCAATCACCCAATCTGGGACATTAAAAACAAAAAAGTTCTTTTAAGAAAAATTAACTAAAGGAGATAAAAAATGAGAAAAATAAAATTTAGAGCTTGGGATAAGCAAAACAAAAACATGATTAAGAGTTATGCTCACGGCGGGGCAAATGGCAGACTATACACCATCGAGGGAAACGATCCGATTGGGGAATTAGAATTAATGCAATACACTGGCTTAAAAGATAAAAATAGAAATGAAATTTACGAAGGCGATGTTTTGGCGGCAGAAGGCTATTCAAATCTTATTGTTGCATTTGATCGCGGTGGATTCCGTTATTATCATCGCGGTGATGAAATTTGTGACAGTCATTCTCTTTATGATGTTTGTGAAGGTTATGAGGTAATCGGCAACATCTACGAAAACCCTGAATTATTGGAGGATTCTTTATGATAAATGACCAACCATTTAAACAAGTTCTACTAATCAACCAAATGCTCGACGGTGAAATTGACATCTACCAAATCCACACCGCACCTGAAGGCGAAGCACAAAAGCAACTTAGTAAAGAAATCGAGACTCTTTACAACGAAGCGGCACAAGACGGTCATCATTTAGATGATGATGTTGAGGCAATTTACAAATCTATTTTAGGTCGATACGACAATTTTTAAAACATTATTTAAGCAGGTAAGAAATGTCACCTTTCCAATTCATCGACAAATATTTGCAAAAGACTCTAACGATGTCCGCCAGCTTCTAAAATCAATTTTAATCATGGCTGTGGGTGCGTTCACGCTGATTAGTTGGTTCACTTTTATTCAACTTTAATTTTTAAGAATATGAAAACACTAAAAACATTTCTAGAAAAACACAATGCTTGCCAAGATGGCTTTGACTTTGCGAAAGATTTAACCCTTGAGCAGTTTCTAAATACTTGTGAGCGTGGTGACTGGATTTTATGGCTCTTTAGAAGAACTAATCCACAATCTTTTCGTCAGATAATATTAGCAAAAGCTCATTGCGCTAATACAGTGAGGCACTTGATGAGAGACGAAAGAAGCACTAAGGCCGTGGAGGTGGCCATCGCATTTGGTGAGAATAGAGCGAGTGAGAATGAGCTAAAAGCTGCTGCTGCTGCTGCTGCTGCTTATGCTGCTGCTGCTGCTGCTGCTGATGCTGATGCTGCTTATGCTGCTGATGCTGCTGCTTATGCTGCTGCTGATGCTGCTGCTGATGCTGCTGCTGATGCTGCTGCTGATGCTGCTGCTGATGCTGCTGCTTATGCTGCTGCTGCTTATGCGCGAAAGCAAAATCAAGAATTAACGGCCGACATTTGTAGAAAATACCTACCCCTAGAAATCTGGGATCAATCCGAAATTTAATCTTATGAACATCAAACAACTCTACGAAAAGAAAGTTGAGGAAAACCTAACTAACGCACAACTAGCTGCAATGTTAATTCCAAAACTAACGCACCAAGGCTTACGCTCTCACCTTGTGAAATACTGCAAAGACAATGGCTTGGAAATGCATCGTGTTAAATGCGGAAGAAAGCCAAAAGAGCCTAAATTTAAATTAAAGGGGGAATAATGAAATTGACTGAAGAAGAAATGGTAAAGTTAGAAGATGAAATTCCTGCACTAGCAGCGAAAGCTTTTAGAGAAGCTTACGAAGAAGTTATTTTGTCGGGCAGGCCAGTTTTAGTAGCTGAAAAAATTTGCGGCGTTTGGTATGTAGTGGAAAAAAGAATGATTAAAAAGGCTTCTTGCGAACCGCCAGAAGGGTTTGTTATCGATTATTCGGATGATTTGGAGTGCAAATGAGAATTCACGTCACAAAATTAAATGGCGAGCAAATCTATGGCTCGCTTAACATTGGAAAGCTAACACCAACCAACATCATTAGAATCGATGGAAAGCCTGTTTTTCTCAACGAGAATGATGAGTTAGTTTACTGCGAGACAGAAATGCACGAAAGAATCGAAGAGCGTTTAAATCAATTAAAAATGGGGGTTTAATGAGTGATTTTTTAGAAAGCTGTTTAGTTATTTTATTTAGCACAATTGCGGGCGCTGCGTTTGGTTTTTGTCTAATTTGTTTATTAAGTTAAAAATGGGGGTTTAATGAGAAAGTTTATTAAATGGTGCGACAAGTGCGAAGAAACAATTTATCAAAATAAACTTTTGCTGGTGATCGCAGTAATTGCCACGCTAGGGTTTTTATGGACTTTTGCTTGGTTAGCGAAAGCTTTTGTTCAATGTTATTAAATGAGGGAAAAAATGGATATACAATTTGAAAAAGGAATCGAGATGTGCAAGGCAGAAATCAAATCTCTGATTGCGATGCATAATTATCGAAAAAGTGATTATCTTCTTCAGTTCAATTATCATTTCAGAGAAAAACTTGAGCCGAGAATCTCTAGTTTCGAAAACAACAAACCACAGCCAGAGCTAAACTTTGTTGAGGCGAAATGCACTAGATGCAAGAAAACTTACAAATCTCAGAATGTTTTAGAAGAGCTTGGAAATTGTGATTCTTGTTTGAATAGAGATCTAAAAGAGTTCATGAAATTGAATCCAATTCAGCACTACAAATACAAAAAAAAGGATAATCCAAGAGCCTTAATGCCTTTTTGGATTGGTGAGCCTATGCTTACCAACATTCAGAAATTCTTTGCTGAGAACTACTACGTTAAAAGAACTTTTAAGTTTAAGTTTGACGCGGTAGCTCCAATCAATGAAAAATTTGGGCTGAGTCTATCAGTTCTAGAAGTCTTATCACTTGCAAGCACTGGCGCTCTAAAAGTGAAAGGATTACCGCACAAACATTAAACGAGGAAAAAATGAAACTAACAGGCAAGAAATACGAAACAGAAATGCGCCGCCTTCAACATGAGGAGCAAATTATAAAAGAGGAAATTGCGGAGCTAATCGAAAAACGAAACAAAGTCAGAAGAAAAGGGGTTGCACTTGTTAAAAAGCCTTTAAAAATTTTAGAAGATAAGCTTTTAGCCGTTAAAAAACAAATGGAGGAAATCTAAAATGGAAAACAAAATCACGATGCTAATAATTTGGATTTGCTTAGGGCTTTTTATCTGGTGGATTGATTACGAAGAAACAAAAGAAGAAAAGCGGTTGATTAATTACTATCGAGGAGAGGCAATTGATTATAATGAGCTTCATGCATCAATTGAAAACACTTGGTCAAATGAGTTTGATGACGAGACAAAATACTTGACAGCTCCAAAGTTTGACTAAATAATTGAGGAGCGGTTCTTTCATTCCCGCGCGTCAGCGTAGTCCTCACCCTTCAGGGGCCAGCGGTTCGAATCCCTGCTGCGCTGACATTTCCATTTTGTTGATTATCCTTCGGTGCATCGAATTTTTTAAGCTTGAATTAAAAAAAGAGGGATAATCAGCTAAGTTGAAATTCAATTCTACTGGTTCCAGCGACTCCCTCACTTTATTATTTTGGAGATATTCACTGGAACTTGTAGAGCTGAAAGGCTTAAGAATATCAGACGATAAGCTGTATAGTTTCCTTATCTGCAAAATGGTAATAGCGAATTAGTAATCGAGCTGGTCAAACTCTGAAAGGAGTGATGCAATCCAGAGGGAAAGCTGACAAGGGAAAGACCTTATCCTGCCAATAGGATTAAGTAAAAATTGGTGGCGGGGAATATCCAAGAAAGTTCCGCCTAAAGGCACCATTGGATTGACTTTCGGTAAAGCAACCGAACGGCCCCAAGTACAGAGCTAATTAAAAACTAGCGCATTGATGGCTTGGGGAATAATTTAAAAAAATAAAATCATGTCAGAAATCGAAAAATTAAAAGCTGGTGATGAAATTGGCGTTGAAATTGATGGTAAAGAAGAAACCATCGTTCTTGATGCTGAACAAGCAGCAGATCTAAACGAACAAATCGCCGAAGATAAAGCTGAATAATTTTCAGTTAAAGAATAAAACCAGCGATTCCTCTCTCCCTTGTGGATGATGGAGCTGGGACGAAGCCTGTTGCAACGGGTTAGTCGGCGGGTGGGTAGTCTCGAGCAACGCCCACTTGCTTTATTATATCAAATTAAGATCCCGAGCGGTAAATTTTAATGACTAAAATTACCAACCCGAGCGGGATGATTTGTTATTTTCTGGCTGATTTTAAGGGTTGAAATTAGTGAAACAACCCGAGCGGGATGTTTTTCTTCGTATTTCTATACATGTCTAAAAACGTGTATAGAGAAGCGCAGAAATGCGTTAGGTTTTATTCACTGCGTAGCGGGGGATGAAACAAATCGGACTAAGGGGCTGGCAAGTCTCCTGCCGTGAGGCGAAAGCTAATAAAATCTTGCCAATTCACCCATCTACCTAGTGTAGAAAGAAGTCCTGAGTTCGTCCAAAAGGCGTCCTCTGCAAATAGTGCCCCCGAACGAACCCGAAAGGATCGCACCAGCGGGGGACATACCGCCCCTCGTCTATAACTAGGACGCCATCGCATAGGTGGAGAGGTCAGTAATCAATCTGGCGGGGCGAACCTTGGCACGGGGAAAGATGAAGGCAAATGTTCCGCTGCAACATGACATGGGAGAGCCTGAATAATTTGCAGCACAATTAGGCGCGCTGGCAACTTGCGTGGAAAGTTGTGAACTAAATAGGCGATTAGACGCTGAAAACGGGGTAGTTTCTAATTTAGTCGCTCCGACCAATTTTCTCTTGATCCTTAGAAATAGGGGTTGAGAGTGGTGGAAATGAAAATTAACAAGTAAAAATGAGGAACATGGAAAATACAGTTGACCAAATAGAATTGGTAAATAAGCTACATCGCAGGCACATTGCCAAGCTTCTAGATTCACTAAATGGAATAAATGCTCCCCAAATCATACTTGATGCGGTTAAGAGACAATTCTCATTTTATTCGAATGACATCAAGAACCAAGTATTAACAAGTAATTCAAATCACAATGACCACTTCAATAAATAGTCGTCCTTCTTTTCTACTTTATAAATCATTTTATGCACCAGTTAAACATCTAAAAGATGATGAACTAGGATTGCTTTTTCGTGCGCTTTTTGATTATCAGAATGGCTTAGAGATTATAAATTTACCTCCCCAAGTTGGGATGGCTTTTGCCTTTTTCAAGAATCAGTTTGACCTTGATGAGCAAAAATATCAAGTAGTATTAGAGCGCAATAAATCAAATGGCTCTAAGGGTGGAAGACCTAAGAAGGAGGAAACCCAAGCTAACCCAGAAAACCCAGTGGGTTTTTACGAACCCAGAAAAGGCGAGAAAGAGAAAGAAAATGAAACAGAAACAGAGAAAGAAACAGACACAGATAAAGAAACACAAGAAAGAAAAAGATTGGAAGAGGAAAAGAAATTATTGATTGAATCTCAATTTGAATCTTTCTGGCAATCTTACAAAGCAATTCACACTGGAAAGGGTGTAAAGGATCAGGCGAAGGAGTCATTCAAAAAAGCTTTAAAGATTTCCAGCTTTGAAGAAATCGAGAAGGGACTAAAAAACTACATGGATGATTGCCATGCTAAAAATATCTACACCAAGCAAGTTTCTGTGTGGTTAAATAAGCAGGGATGGAAAGGAGAGTATTCATCTAGCCAAGAGCAAGTTCAGAAACCTAATCAATATGCAAACCCTTCCTATTTGGATTATTTAACAGGTGGTAAATAATGGAACTATTCAATCAACGAGTTGAGCAAGGCCTAATCGGTTTAATCATTCTGCATAACTTCAGAATTGACTCTGTAAGCTTCCTAAATCCAGAACATTTTTATTTTGAATGTCACCAGAATCTTTTCAGATACTTGAAAACCTCAATTGCTAAAGGTGAATCTCAAGACATGATGACTTTAAGATCTTATTTGCAGTCTGAACCTACAATGAAAATTGTTGGCGGTCATGAATACATGCAAGAATTATTATTAGCTGCTGGTGAGACAATCCTTGATGCAAAAGATTATGGCAAGAATTTACTAACTCTCTGGCAGAAAAGAGAGCTATTTAAGGCTATTGAATCACTTGATAAGTCAAAGACCCTTGAGGAGATCAAAAGTGATTTAAACGAGACATTTGACGGCTTAGAATTTGAGAATGAGAAGCAGCCTAGATCCGCTAATGAGTTAATGCAGAATTTTATTGTCAGAAAAGTTGAACAAAAAGAAACGGGCGAGATCATAAATCTTGGCTATCCATTACTCGATAAAATCTTGAGTGGGCTGTATTGTGGAAATATGATTACTTTGGCTGGTAAAACCTCAATGGGGAAAACTGCCTTCGCATTAAACTTGGCTAAGAATATCTCACAAACAATTCCAACTGTTTTATTTTCAATTGAGATGACAGAAGATGAGGTTTTAGCAAGATTTCTGGTTGAGATGGCTTCAATTAACGGCTACAGATTGAAAAATGGATGCCTCAAACCAATTGAAGAGCAAGCGGCAATGATTGCTAAGAATGACTACAATAGCAGATTATTTATTGATGACCCTGCAAGCATAACGGTTGCAAACTTGGAGTCAAAAATAAAAAGACTGGTTTCTAAGCATGGAGTTAAGGTTGTGATAATTGACTACCTCCAAAAGATGAAGCCGACAAACTTAAAAGATTCACGAGAAAGACAAATTGGTGGGATAGCTGAGGATTTAAAAACTTTAGCTAAAAAATATCAGATTGTTGTGATCGTGCTTTGTCAGCTTTCGAGAGAAAACGAGAAAAGACAAAACAAAAGACCTCTTCTTTCAGACTTGAGAGATTCTGGAAGCATCGAGCAAGAGAGTGACGTTGTGATGTTTGTTCACCGTGACGATTACTATTTGGAAAAAGAGGCAGAACCGCCGCACAGTCCCAACTACAACCGCTGGCTTGAAGCTTATCAGAGAAGCAAGGGAAAGGCTTACATTCTGATTGGAAAGAATCGAAATGGAGAAACTGGGGAAAGTGAAATGAAATTCGATAAAGAGTTTCAGAGATTCACAGAAGAAAATAATTATTAAATTTTATGCAAAAAGATAAAATAAAACTATTCAGAGACACAAAGAAAATATTTATCGAGGCTTACATTGAATCAAAATTTGACCATATGACAGAAAACGAAACAGAAGAGGCCATTAAATCTTTTGGAAGTATTTTAAGGATGATTGATGGATTAAGAGATGACAAAAGATTTGCAAAGATATTTTCTGAGTTTGGAAGATTTACTGAAAATAATTTTTAAGGAGGGGTGAATGACGCACGAAGAATTTTTGAAGAAGCTTTACGATTTGAAAGATGAGGAGCAGTCAGCAAAAGAAGATTATCTTAGTTGCCTAGAAGAGCAAAATAAATCTAAAAAAATTTGGGCTATTTTGAAAGATAAGATTCGCCAACATCGCATAGATTATGATAAAATTAAGGGGGGAAAATGATTAGTAGAAGGGAACTTATTGATGTCATAGATTCAAAATATGGTAAATGTTTAGAGATAATAAACACAGCCAATGAAGATCTTATGAATGCAAACTGGGCTAGGTCGAGACAAATTAATATTCTATCTGGAGCTTTGGGAGCTGTTGAACTGATTCTCTTGAAATATCCAAAAGAAAGTTGGGAGGAGCGAATAAGAGCGCAACTTCTTGAATGCAATGAAGCATTACAAAAAGTAAATTTAGCGGAGGCAAAGTGATTCACATTAAAGACCTACTAGAGCGCACAGTAGAAAGAGCAAGCAAAGCTAAATTCTACCGAACAAACCGAGACATCTTCCTACGTTATTTTGATAGCCTTGAGCAATATGAGGCTTTGATTTTGGCTGGGAATTTTGAGAAAATGGAGTTAATTATTAAGGAGGGGAAGAGATGAAAGTTTTAGTGGCTTGTGAATTTTCGGGAACTGTGCGAGACGCCTTTCGCAGAAAAGGGCATGATGCTTGGAGTTGTGATATTTTGCCTTCTGAGGGAGAATTTTCACAATATCATTTTCAAGGTGACATTTTTGAGGTTCTTAAAACAAGATTTGACGAACCTTTTGACTTGATGATTGCTCACCCACCTTGCACGCATTTAGCAGTAAGTGGCGCAGCTTGGTTTAAAGAAAAGATTGCAGATGGAAGGCAACAAGCGGCTTTAGATTTTGTGCAAAAATTAATGGATGCGCCAATTGACAAAATTTGTATTGAGAATCCAGTGAGTGTAATTTCATCAAAGATTCGTAAACCAGATCAAATCATTCAACCTTATCATTTTGGACATGGTGCAATGAAAACAACCTGTCTTTGGTTAAAGAATTTGCCAAAGCTTGTACCTACTAAAATTGTCGAACCTGAATACATAATCACTAAGAAGGGTGAGAAATATCCCAAATGGTCTTATGATACTTTCAGGCTTCCAAAAGAAATCAGGGCAAAAGAAAGATCAAAAACTTTTAGCGGAATCGCTGAGGCAATGGCAAATCAATGGAGCTAAAGAAATGAAAACATTTGAAGTTCCAATAATCTGGGAAGCAGCTCTACAATACCTAAGCTACGACCTTTGCCGAGTAATGCAGAATAAAACCCAGAAAGAATATCAATCACCTTTCAGCAACACTGGCAACAAGTTCAAGTGCGATGCTTTTGAGGTTGAGGCTTATTCTTGGAGTGATGATGAGCAGCCTTTTAATTTTAAGTGGCGCGATGTTGAGATTAGCTGGTATAAGTGGTGTGGCAGAGGTATGAGTTCTAATGTTGAACTAACCCCTGAATTAGCTCAAGCAATGCTCGTGGATTGTCTGAACCGTTTGCAAATAATTGATAATGAAAATGATAAATGAAATGCAAAGTATTTACATCGTAAACACACCCTTCCTCAAAAAACTAAAGCTAAAATTGTTCGGGAAATTAATCTCAAAAGAAATAAAAGATTATGGTCTTTTCAAGATTGAATTCACCTGCTACGACTACAACGGCTTGCATTGGCTGATTCGTAAAATAATTTAAAATAAAGGGTTGCAAGTTAGGAAAGGTGTGTTTAAAGTGTGTCTATCAAACAACAATAAATGAGGGGAAAAATGAAAACAGAAATCGCAAACATTAAAGCGCAAATCAAAGCACTTTATCTTAAAGAATCAGCTCAGGATTTCTCAGAAGCTTGGGGAGAAATAAGAGATTATGGAAATGATTTTGATGATGAGGCTCAAGAGGAAATGGATAATAAAGCTCAGAAAGCCTCTGATGATTTTGGTGGCGGAGTTTCTGCAAGAGAATTAGCGAGGGATTAATGCCAAAATATAAAATCCTAGTCACTAAAATCACCGAACACTACGAAGTTGTAGAAGTTTACGGTGAAACTGACTTAGAAGCTAAAACAAATGCAATCAGGCTTTTAAGAGGTGATGATAGTGAGCTTAGATGGAATAAAGACGATAAGATTAAATTTAGAGCAGAGGTTGTGCATGGATGAGAGAGATTCACGGGAATATTATTACTATTGGGCAAGTCAAATTAACAAAAGGTAAAACATGACAAAAGAAATCGCATTGGTCAATTTTAATGAAGACCAAATAAAACTAATCAAATCGCAAATTGCGCCAAAAGCAACTGACAGCGAATTGCAGTTGTTTTTGTATCAAGCCAAAAGAACTGGGTTAGATCCCTTGACTCGTCAAATCTATGCTATTCACAGAGCTTGCAAAGAGAATGTTAATGGTGCATGGGTTTGGGTTAATAAAATGTCAATCCAAACTTCAATTGATGGTTTTAGAGTTATTGCAGAAAGAAGCGGTGATTATGCTGGACAAGATGAGCCTATTTTTACAGAAGAAGATGCAAAGCTAATTTCATGTAAGGTCACAGTCTATCGTTTCCGCGGCGATGTGCGCTATCCTGCGGCTGTTGGCGTGGCTTATTGGTCAGAGTATGTTCAAACCGATAAAGAGAACAACCCTTCTGGTTTATGGAAAAAAATGCCCCACACCATGCTTTCAAAAGTAGCGGAAGCTCTAGCGTTAAGAAAAGCTTATCCACAAGATTTATCTGGGCTTTATACTTCTGACGAAATGAATCAAGCTGATGAGGTTAAGATTGTAGAGCCAGTAATTGTAGAGCCAAAAGAAGCTCCTAGAAACGCCCTTGGCTTTTCTCCTAACGGTGATCTAGGTACTGGCGCGGATATGAAACAAACATTTAACGAAATGGATGCTAAATTCGAGATAATCAAAGGCTACATTTTAAACAGAGGATCAATTGCAGAATTAGAAGCTGCCTGTGCTGATAAAAGGCCAGAGACGCTAACCCTAAATAAATCTTTGCAGAGCAAACTTGTTAAGATAAAAGCGGACGAGATTGCTAGAATTAATGGGGAAGAATTAACTAAGGGGGAGTAGGTGATTTACAGAAACTCAGCAATCTGCAATCAATGTAAAGAAGAGGTAGTTAGCCGCTACCAACACGATTACGTTTCTTGTTCTTGCGGAGCCACTTCAGTTGATGGTGGGTTGTCTTACTTAAAAAGAAGGGGCGACTACACCGAAACTTCACTAACCAGCCAAAACTCTTTTGAAGAAATTAGAGAGGGTTTTGAATGGGGAACTAGGGGAGTTGATGGAAAAGAACCTTTGAGCTATGTTAAATTGAAAGACATGGACATTGGGCATATTAACGCGATTCTAAAGACACAGAACTTGAACCAAGAGTTAAGGGCTGTGTTTTTGGAAGAGTATTTTAGGAGGGGGAAATGAGCTTAGAAGAAAAATTAAGAATAGCCACCGAGGCTCTAACGGAAATTGCCGAGTGGTCAGAGTGTAAAATTAGGGCAATAGCTGAAACAGCTTTAGAACAATTAACCAAGGGGGATTAGATGAAACTTAAACAACTACTAGAACAACTAAACCAATTAGCCAAGGAAAGACCAGAGGCTTTGGAAATGGAGATTTTGATAAGTGGGCATGATGAATACAGCGACCATGCTATTATTTACGCAGAGGTTACTAATGACCAAAAGCAAATAATTTTACACTAACCAATAAAAACTAACAGATTATGAAAGTTAAAGAACTAATAGCCAAGCTACAAGAGTTTGATGGGGAGATAGAGGTTATGTTTAAAGAAGAAATGGACAAAGATTATTACTATTTGAGAGGCGTTAAAGAGGATAAGCTTTTTTTTGATAAAAATAGAAAAGTTATTGTTTTGACAGATTTAAGAAAATGAAACTCCTCTTCAACTTCCAAAACAAATCTACCTTTGGTCAGCTTCAAAAGCAACTAAGCGACACTCTTTGCTCAATGCTGGCTATGGGTAAGGATTTCTCGGTGGAGTTTAAAGAAGAAAAGAAAGGTAAATCACAGGCTAGCCTTAATGGTTATTGGAGGCTTTGCACTTTGCTTGTGCCGCATGTTCGCAAGAGTTATGGAGAGATATTTGATAAAGAAATGGTGAGTGACTTGGCTAAGATTAGCGCGGGATATTGCGTTAAAACCAAGACAAGTTTATTGCCAAAGAGTTTAAAGACTATCAGCCAAGAGGACATGAACCTTTTGATTGAGAAGCTTTATTTTATGTGCAATTTCTATGGACTAGAGGATTATGAGCTAGTGCCGTATGAGTTGCAAGAGATTAACAATTATTTCAAGGAGTAAGAAGTGTCAGTATCAAAAACAATTCTAGTGGGAACTTTGGGAAAAGCGCCAGCTATTGGTCAAACTCAAAACGGCAAAGACTATGCCAATTTTTCACTTGCCACAAGTAAGAAATGGAAAGACGCCAACGGTGAGAAGCAAGAAAAAACATCTTGGCATAATATTTCTTGCTGGGGTTCATTGGTTAAAGTTTGCCAATACCTAGACAAGGGAAGTAAGGTATATTTAGAAGGTGAGCTTGAATATGGCACTTACAAGAACAAAGAAGGTGTCGAAGTTCCTAGTACTAAGATTATTGCCAGCGTGATTGATATTATTAAGGGTAAGGAAAGAGAAGAAGGAATCTCGCAACATGCTCAAGACAAAGGAAACGGTTTTGCGCCAGAGTCTAATCATGTTGAGGAAGATGACGGAGAATCTCCGCCCTTTTAGCCCGTAGGCTCCAAAGCCTAAACCCTCGGATAAACCCTAAGATTGAGATGAATCTAGGGGTTTTCCTTGGGGTTTATTTTAAAGTAAAATAATTTATGGAAAAAACAGAGAAATACATCGACAACCTAGGCCGTAAAATAACAGTTCATTACTTCACTGCGAATGCTCAATATGAGATTGAAGGTAAGCCAGTAAAGCATGTGGTCAGTGAGAAAAAACTAGATGCTAAGAAACTTAGTGATGAATGGAAGAGGGTATCATGAATGAATCAGAGCTAAAAAACAAAACCACAATTACAATTAAAGATGCTTTTGGAGAGGCTGCAATTACAAGAGAGGCTCCTAATTTAGAAGACATGCTTTCAATGATTGAAAATTGTTTAAGAGCTTCTGGGTTTAGTTTTAAAGGTAATTTAACAATTGACGAGGGCGATGATGAATAAAAAACTAGCCGCTTGGCAAAAAGCAACCAATGCACTGGCTCAAGAGTTCTGCAATAAATACTTTGATGGAACTTTGGATTGGCGTTGGATTGGTGAAGATATTGGGGGAAATTTCGAGGTAGGAGATTACTTCTTTGGGTTAAGTAGAATTGTGGAAGCATTAGAGATAAATTGCTCTCACGAGCTTCTAATCCAATTCTATGATTACGAAATGGAGTGCTACTACGACAAGAGCTTGCCAAGGTATAATTTTAAAACTTGGGTAAAGTATTTTGCGGGGTTTAATGGTAAAGAATAAATATCCTTTCGAGTTATTTGGATCGGTAGTTAATTTATGTAGGGTTGATGAAAATTTATCTCTTCGTCAAGCGGCTAAAAAATTAGTAATATCTG
>Ga0315270_10000130_pt1 | contig 42418 bp, 37 predicted proteins | sample C1_bottom_MG_FD_204932 | JGI IMG/M metagenome (GOLD analysis project Ga0315270, IMG submission 204932) | Sediment microbial communities from Yellowstone Lake, YNP, Wyoming, USA - C1_bottom | ecosystem: Environmental > Aquatic > Freshwater > Lake > Sediment | place: USA: Wyoming | collected... | reverse complement strand
GTCATCGTCATGCCCTTCACCTTCTCCATCGTCAACGGCATCGCCCTCGGCATGATCGCCTACACCGTGCTGAAGGCCGCCACCGGGCGCTTCAAGGAGATCAACCCGATCATCCTCGTGCTCTCCGCCATCTTCCTGCTCAAGCTCCTCTTCCTGTCCGCCTAGCCGCATCCGGCTGCATTCACCTGGAGACTCCATGACCAAGCTCGCCCTCGCCCTTCTCGTGGCGGCCGCCCTGCCCCTGTCCGCCGCCGACTGGAGCGACACCTTCCTCGGCTACCGCACCGGCACCCAGTTCCGCGAGCCCGGCATCGACGGCACCGTGAAGAAGAACATCGTCCAGCTCGGCCACGTCAGCGGCTGGGCCTACGGCACCAACTTCTTCAATGTGGACATGCTGATGTCCGACAAGAACGACCCCACCGCCAGCGGCAACGGCGGCGCCAACGAAGTCTACGTCCTCTACCGCGGCTCGCTAAGCCTCGGCAAGCTCACCAAGACCGACCTCGGCTTCGGCCCCGTGCGCGACATCTCGCTCACCGCCGGCTTCGACTTCAATGCCAAGGACAATGCCTTCGCCTCCAAGAAGCGCTTCCTGGTCCTCGGCCCCACCTTCAACTTCAAGGTGCCGGCCGGCTTCTTCGACCTGGGCATCCTGGCCAGCCACGAGCAGAACTACAACGGCATCGTGGGCCAGTCCGTGGACTTCAAGACCACGTATCTGATCTCCGCCGCCTGGGGCATCCCCTTCCAGATGGGCGGAGTCGGCGCAGAGTTCAAGGGCTACGCCAACTACGAAGGCGCCAAGGGCAAGGATGGCTTCGGCGTGGAAACCAAACCCGAGACCCTCGCCAACCTGACCCTGATGTTCGACATCAGCCCCCTCTTCGGCACCAAGAAGAAGGTCTACGTGGGCCCTGGCTTCGAATACTGGAACAACAAGTTCGGCGGCCCGAACAACGATAGCCCCGCCCCCGCCACCAACAGGCGCGTGACGGCCCCCATGCTCCAGGTGCAGGTCCACTTCTAAGCGAAGCCGCTAGACTATCCCCTGCGCGCCTATAGCTCAGGTGGATAGAGCAACGGCCTTCTAAGCCGTAGGTCGCTGGTTCGAGTCCAGCTAGGCGCACCAAGTGCGCCTGGCTGGACTCGGGCCAGCGAGAAACACCTGCGGCCCGGTAGGCCATAGGCAGAGGGCCGACTTGATGTCGGCCCGGCGCCGTCATGGCCGGGGCCAGCAGGTGGCGGTTCGAGTCCAGCGTGAAATGGGTCGGCGCCAATCCGTGCGCCTGGCTGGACTCGAACCAGCGATCTTCAGACCGCGTGAACCTCCTTCAGGCGGGCCGCCATGACGAGATCCGATTCGCAGATATGGTGGTCCAGCCACTCCCCCAGGAATGACACTGCCTCCAGGCCCACTGGCTGTCCCTTCGCATGCCGGTACTGGATGTCGCGAACCTGGAGGACCACTTCCTGATGCTGGTTCGCATGAAGGACGCGGCTGGGGAATCCAGCCTCCTTCATGAGGGTTTCTTCGGTCTGGCAGTGCTTGATGAGGTGCTGTGCGATGGAGGACAGCTCCTGGTCCAGCTGACGGCCCGGTGCTTCTGACTGGATGGTCTTGGCCAGCCGGTCCAACCCCTCGAAAAGCTGCCGGTGCTGGGTATCTATGGGCTCCAGCCCGGTTTCAAATTGTTCACGCCAGCGCACGGTCTTCATGGAAGATCGGCCGGCTTTGGGCTCGGATCCTCCGCGCTCCGGTAGGGGGCGACCCTCGCTTCGAAACCCGACATCATCTCCCGGATGATGGCCTCCGGATCCCGGAAGAGCTGCCAGACCTCATCAGACGTCCGCTCGGAGGACGGATTCCCGTACCTGGCGGCCAGACGGAAGCGATCCATGGGGCTGGGGTGCGTATCGTCCTCGGTGGTCGTCCGGGTCAGGGCCTTGTCGAAGGCCTCCTGGACGGAAGCCGCTTCCTTCGGCCTCACCTCGTAGAGGTTCTGGAGAGGCCGGCGAGATTCGATGGCCTCCTGGATCTCCTCGTTGGCGGAGGTATCGAATTCGATGCTCCGTCGGATGACGTGCCGGAGACCACCTTCCAGGGCCAGCGCGCCGTAGGTCTGGGCCGCCACTCGGTCGGCAAGGATCTCCTGCAGGCGCGTGGCCCCGTGGCTGATGCGCCGGAAGACGAAGTTGTAGAAGCGCAGGAAGTGGAAGGCCACATTCAGCAGAGTCGCCTGGCCCGCATGGCACATGGCGTCGTAGAACTTCACCATGTCGTTCTGTACCCGCAGGGCCACGTCGCCGCCGGCCGTGTCCCGGTGGGAGAAGTGGCCGTACTCGTGGGCCAGGACGCCCCGGAAGTCGTCCTGCCGGAAGCCATGCAGCACCGCCGTGCCCAGGATCAGGACGCGGCGGGCCTGGTTCTGCAGCTTCTCCCGCCAGGTGCCCTTTTCGTAGACGGCCAGGTCCGTGCCCGGCGTGATGCGGATCTCGTCGATGGGACGGGTCCCGAGGGCCTGGGCCACTTCCCCGGTGAGGCGCCACAAACCCTCGGCCTCCTCCCGCGCCAGGGAGCGACCGGGATCCTCCTGGGGTACCCGCAGGAAGAGGGATTTCCCCATGGCCCAGATGGTCATGACCGCACCGATCCCCAGGATGATGAGCAGCTTGATGGGGATCCAGCCGATGACCAGGAAACCGTAGGTGACGGCGCCGGTTGTGACGACCACCATCACCAGGACGACGGGAAGCGAGATGTAGTAGTAGACCCCCGTGATGTTCAGGACCAGCCGGTAGATGCGACGCAGGCGCTGCTCTCCGCCGCTGATGCCCTCTGTGGGATCCGCTTTCCCGGCCTGCCTCATCGTCACCTTGGACAGGGCGAATCCCACCCCGAACAGCAGGCCCATCCCCGCCGCCCAGAGGCCAGCGGCCACCAGGGAATAGAGGGCGACGCGCCATCCCGTGGCCCGGCTGCTGACGCCCGAATCCAGGAAGCGTTGGGCGACCTCCTGTGGCAGACCCATCCGCTGGGCCTGTCGGATTTCCCGCTCGGCCCGGATCCAGTGATCGTCAATGGCCTCCGCGACGGCCGAGAAATAATGGGTCTGCATGGCGTCCGGATAATCCCGGCGCAGGGCGGCCGTGGCCTCCTTGAAGGGAGCCAACTGATCCAGTTCCAGGCTCAGCTGCGCAGTGGTCTGGAGGATGTCCGCCTCGCCCCCGCGGGCCGTGCGGCGGCATTCCAGCAGTAAGGCCAGGGCTTCGGCCTTCTCCTGCGGGCTGCTCTCTTTTTTCCCCTGAAAGGCCAGGTCATAGGCCAGGGTGGAGAGGTTTTCCATGGACCGGTTGAGGGCCACCGCCTTCCGGCAGTAAGCAATCCCTTCCTCCCGTTTCCCCGCCAGGAGCAGGGTGCTCCCCAGGCGCCGCCAGGCTGGATCGAAGGCGGGCACCTGCTTGCAGACCTGGGTGAAGTACCGCTCGGCCTCTGCGAGGTTCCCCTCATCCATGGCGATGCGGCCCTGCTGGAAGACCGGCACCTGGCTGGGATCGAGCTGCCCGAGCGCTTGCTCGATCTTCGCTTCCCGTTCCATGTTCCTGCCGACAGGAGCAGACCACAGGCAGGCGCCGGACAAGACGCAGACCAAGGCCAGGGCCCAACGATTCATGACAGCCTCGCTTCGAATGCCTAAAGTCTATGTCACCCGGGCATCCGAAGGCCACTCGCCATGGAGCCTTGTTGCGGTTTCCCATACTTCGCGCCGAGCCAGCAGAGCGGGATTCGAACTGTGTCTGGCTTCGCCAGCCGCCGGTCTTGCTCTGGCGCTCTCTTGAGGTGACTTCAACACCGATCGTTTTGTCCTGCTCCGTATTCCGCGCCGACCCACCATGCGCAATTCGAACGCACCCGGCACCGCCGTGTGCCGGCCTTTTTCCGGCGCCCCCCTGGAGGTGACTTCAACACCGATCGTTTTGCCCTGCTCTGTGTCTCGCGCCGACCCATCAGAGCCGGATTCGAACTGCGCCTGGCTCCGCCAGCCGCCGGTCTTGCTCCGGCGCCCACACCCCGGTGGTTTCAACACCAAGCCGCCTGCCGTTCTCCGTACTTCGCGTCGACCCACCAGAGCCGGATTCGAACTGCGTCTGGCTTCGCCAGCCGCCGGTCTTGCTCCGGCGCGACATCTAGTCGCGCCTCCACAATCCCACTCGAGAGTTCGAATCACTCAAGTCTTTTCCGACCAAGTAAAGGGGGCCATCCGGCCCCCTTTACTTGGTCGGAGCGGAGAGATTCGAACTCTCGACCCCCTGCTCCCAAAGCAGGTGCGCTACCAGGCTGCGCCACGCTCCGATGGATCCAGTTTACTTACTTTCCGCCGATGGCGATGCTGCGGAGGTTCAGGCCGGCGCGCTGGAGGTCGAAGATCCTTGAGGCGAGGCCCACCATAAGCTGGATCTCCAGGTCCTCGCGGCTGCGCTTGGTGGCGCCGGCGGGGGGGATGGCGATGAGCTCGTTGGCGGTGTGGGTCTTGGACCAGATCAGATCCATGGCGAAGGAGATCTTCTTGTCCTGGCTATCCAGCTCGCCAGCCACATGGGACATGCGACCGTCGCCGCCATAGCCAAGGCGGAGCCAGCCGGGGCCCTCAAAGCCGCGGCTGCTGTTGGACAAGTTGACGGCCTGGAGCTTGTTCCCACCACCGTAGCTGAAGTCCATGCGGGTCTGGACGCCCTGCTCATCGTTGCGGAAATCCAGGCGCTGTGGCATCTGTGTGGCCTTGTCCACGGTGATCTCCAGGCGCCCCCGCTTCCAGAAGCCCAGACTCTGGGCCATGCTCTGCTCCCGCCGCTTGGCATCCCAGGGCTTGGTGGGGGCGTTGAAGACGAGGCGCTGAAGGGTCCGGCCGCCACTGGTCTCCTCGCCGGCCAGGCTCGCCTTGAAAGTCGGGGCGTCGATGTAGACGGCCTTGATGTCGTTCAGAGTCTGGCGGAACCAGGCCAGGTAGGTGGTGGGGGCGTCAGAGGGGGGCATATCCACGCGGGTGGTGTAGGCGTTCTGCTCTTTGCTGTAGAGGAAGCCGCGGGTGCCGCGGCGGGTGTAGAGCAGGGTGCCGAAGTCCCCGCCCAGATCCGTCCGGAAGTCCCCGTTGGCGAAGTAGAGGCCTTTGACCCGCAGGTTGGCCTGGCCGCCCTGGCTGTTGCCCTTCACCTGACCCTGGCTGAGGCTGTCCACTTTCTGGTTCACGGCGGCCCCGCTGAGGGCAATGCCGAGGGTGCCCTGCATTTCCACCGACGTGATGCCCTGGTAGGGCTGGCCAAACCAGCCTGCGTCCACCGCATCGAGCACCTGAAGAAAGGCCCGGCGAGCGGTTTCGGACGTGGGATCAGCTTTTGGGGCGGTCTTCGCGGCCGTGGGCTTGGGGAGGGCCGGTCCCTGAGCGGGCAGCAGGGCGGCCGTGAACAACAAGAGCAGAACGTTGAAACGCATCAAATCTCCTGACTCATGAACGGGAGTGCCGCGGAGCGGCCTTGGGTTCCGGTCGCTCCTTGGCGAAACAGGTACGGCAGAGGGCCTTGGCGGGATCATCGGGCACGAAGGGCAGGTACTCCTGGGCCCCGCAGGTTGCACAAGTGATATGCGTAAGGATGCGGGCCGCACCACTTCCTCCCTTCCGCTTGTAGGAGAAGGAGCGCCGGTAGCAGTCCGGGCAGAGGTAGAACTTCTGGCCGGTTTCTACCTTGAAGTGCATGCCGCACTCGGCGCAGATCTTCTCCCGGGGGGCCTTTGGGTCCGGGGGGGCCATCGGCGCCCGCTTGGTCAGCAGGACGGGGGCCTTGGCAGGCACAGCCTCCGGCGCCGCATCCCCGGAGGCAGGATCTTTGGAGGGTTTCAGCCCTTTGATCATCATTAATGGTCCTACTTCGGCCCGGGCCGGAAGGTTTAGGGTACCGCAACCGGACCCCATCTGCGCGTTCTAGTCCCAGAAGCCTGGAAGCTCGCATTCTGGCATCCTGGGCCCATGCCTTCCCCTGCCGACCTCCTGGAGCCTCTGCGCCGCGGTGAGCCTCGGGCCATCGGAAGGGCCATCTCCTGGATGGAGAATGGCCACCCCGCGGCCCGCGGCCTGATGGCCCGGCTCTGGCCCCACCTGGGCGGGGCATCCGTGATTGGCATCACAGGCCCCCCGGGGGCCGGCAAGAGCACCCTCACGGACCAGCTGGCCCGGACCCTTCGGGCCGAGGGCCAGAAGGTGGGCATCCTCGCCGTGGACCCCACCTCGCCCTTCAGCGGCGGGGCCATCCTGGGGGACCGCATCCGCATGCAGCGCATCGCGGCGGACCCCGGCATCTTCATCCGCAGCATGGCCACCCGCGGGGCCCTGGGCGGCCTGGCCCGGGCCACCCAGGACGCCATCGATCTGCTGGACGCCGCGGGTTTTGACACCGTGATCGTCGAAACCGTGGGTGTCGGCCAGGACGAGGTGGACGTGGTGAGCTGCGTCCAGACCTGCTGCGTGGTGCTGGTGCCTGGGATGGGCGACGAGATCCAGGCCATCAAGGCCGGCATCATGGAAGTGGCGGATCTCTTTGTGATCAACAAGGCCGACCGCGATGGCGCCGACCAGGTGGAGCAGGAGCTGACGGCCATGAAGTCCCTCGCCGCCGCACGCCCTTGGGATCCGCCGGTACTCCGCACCGTGGCCCAGCGAGGCGAGGGCGTGGCGGGGCTGCTCGCCCAGGTGCGGGAGCACGGTGTGTGGCTCCGGGCTCACGGGGGCCTGGCGCGCAAGGCCCGGGAACGCGCCCGCCTGCGCTTCGAGTCCCTGCTGGCCGAGGCGGCTTTGCGCCGGGCCCGGGCCCAGGCCGGACCCGAGCGGATCGAGACGGCCATCCAGGCCATCGCCGACCGGAGCCTGGATCCCTACACGGCCGTGGCGGGGATCCTCGGCGAGGTTTGACGCCGCGGTTCGCCCCCTGGCTCAGGCCTGGGCGATGATGCCGTAGAGGTCCGGCCGGCGGTCCCGGAAGAAACCGAAGGAGGCGCGGTTCCGGCGGATCTCGTCGAGATCCAGGTCCGCCGTGATCACGCCGGATTCGCGGCGGCCCAGCTCGGCCACCTTGTCGCCGCGGTGGTTCGCGATGAAGGAGTGGCCGTAGAAGGTCTGATCGCCTTCAAGGCCGATGCGGTTGGCGGCCACCACGGGCACCACGTTGGAGACGGCGTGGCCGATCATGGCCCGCTGCCACAGGTCCTTGGTGTCCAGCTCGGGGTTTTCGGGCTCGGTGCCGATGGCCGTGGGGTAGAGCAGGATCTCCGCGCCCAACAGCATCATGGCGCGGGCACATTCGGGGTACCACTGGTCCCAGCAGATGCCCACGCCCAGCTTCCCGAAGCGGGTCGGCCACACCTTGAAGCCCGTGTTGCCGGGCCGGAAGTAGAACTTCTCTTCGTAGCCTGGACCATCCGGGATATGGCTCTTGCGGTAGATGCCGAGCATGGAGCCATCGGCGTCCACCATGGCCAGGCTGTTGTAGAAGGCGTGGCCATCCCGCTCGAAGAAGGAGACGGGGATCACGACGCCCAGCTCCTTCGCCAGGGTCTGGAAGCGGGCGATGGTGGGGTGGCCCGCGACGGGCTTCGCCCAATCGAAGAATTCGTCCTTTTCCTCGCGGCAGAAGTAGGGGCCCTCAAACAACTCCGAGGGCAGGATCACCTGCGCACCCTTGGCCGCGGCCTCCCGGATGAGCGCTTCGATTCGTCCGACATTTTGTTCGAGGCTATCCGTGAACGCGCACTGAAGCGCGGCGACGCGGACGGAGTTCGTCGGCTGGCTCATGGAACCTCCGGCTGCTGCTGGGTGATGCAGTGGAAGGCGCCGCCCCCGCTGAGGATGGCGCGGGCAGAGCGGCCCACGACGCGATGGTTCGGGAAGAGCGGCGTCAGGGCGGCCACGGCCTCGTCATCGTACGCCGTGCCATAGGTGGGCACCATCACACTGCGGTTGCCGATGTAGAAATTCACGTAGCTGGCGGGCATCAACTCGCCCTCCTTGTCCCGCACCACGCCCGGCGAGGGGATGCGCACCACCTGGAGGCGACGACCCCGGGCATCTGTGAAGGCCGCCAGGTCCGCGGCCAGGCGATCCAGGGTGGCGGCGTTGGGATCGCGCCGATCCGCGGCCTTCATGCAGACCACCACGCCCGGCGCCACGAAGCGCGCCAGGGTGTCGATGTGGCCGTCCGTGTGGTCGTTGAGCAGGCCCTCGTCCAGCCACAGCACCTTTTCGGCCCCGATCCCATCCCGCAGGGCCGCCTCGATCCCCATCTGGTCCAGGCCGGGATTGCGGTTGGGGTTCAGCAGGCACTGGCGGGTGGTGAGCACGGTGCCCTGGCCATCCACCTCCACGGAGCCGCCCTCCAGGATGAAGGCGTGGCCCCGCCGGGGCACGCCACTGAGGGCCGTCACGCGGCCCGCCACCTGGTCGTCCTCGGGCAGCACGTACTTCTGCCCCCAGCCGTTGAAGCGGAAGCAGGCCGCAGAAAGGGCTCCCGCGCCATCCTTCACGAAGATGGGCGCCGTATCCCGCAGCCAGATGTCCCCCACGGGCACCCAGTGGAAGCGCACCTGGCCGATCACCGGCGCCAGGGCGGCCCGCGCCACGGCTTCGGCGGCGGCATCCTGCACGAGAACATCCAGGGCCTCGCCGCCATCCTCGGCGATGGCGCGGCAGAGGGCCGCCCATTCCACCTGGGCCGGGGCCAGGTTCTCCCGCCAGAGGTGGCCGTGGCCGGGCCAAGCCAGCCAGCAGGCACTGTGGCGGTCCCACTCGGCGGGTTGGTGGAAGGTCGGACGGGACATGGTGTGAGGACCCCTGGAAACGGAAGGACTCCGGAGAGCACCCTCCAGTTCAGCAAAAGGGCCTTCTTCCGTCGAGCCTTATCGGAAGGAGACCGGGAAGGGCCCCCCGGGGCGAGGCGCCGCGTATCATGATGCTTCGCCTCCGGAGTTTCCATGTCCTTCCTTCGCGGTGTACGCGCCGCGCTCGTCCCGGTCATCCTCCTCGGTGCTGTGATCGCCCCGGCCCAGGAATCCTCCGTCGGGCCCGCGGCTGTTCGTGCTCAGTACGCCAAGCGCGAGGTCCAGATCCCCATGCGGGATGGCGTAAAGCTCTTCACGGCCATCTACACCCCGAAGGACACCAGCCGGACCTATCCCTTCCTGCTCCAGCGCACGCCCTACAGCGTGTACCCCTACGGCGCCGACGCCTTCCCCGAGCACCTGGGCCCCTCCGCGGCCTTCCAGAAGGAGGGGTTCATCTTCGTCTACCAGGACGTGCGCGGCCGGATGATGTCCGAGGGCGAGTTCGTGAACATGCGCCCCCAGCGCGCCGTCAGCGGCGCGGCCGTGGACGAGAGCACGGACACCTACGACACCCTGGACTGGCTGCTGAAGCACGTCGAAGCAAACAACGGGAAGGCCGGCCAGTGGGGCATCAGTTATCCCGGCTTCTACACTGCCGTGGGCATGCTATCGGGCCATCCGGCCCTCAAGGCCGTGTCCCCCGAGGCTCCCATCGTGGACTGGTTCGCGGGCGACGATTTCCACCGCAACGGCGCCCTGTGGCTGCCCCATGCCTTCAATTTCATGGTGGGCTTCGGCAAGCCCCGGCCCAAGCCCACCGCGGAATGGCCCAAGTCGATGCGTCACGGCACCTCGGACGGCTACGAATGGTTCCTGCGCCTGGGGCCCACGGGCGCCACGCGGCAGTACACGAAGGACGTGGCCTTCTGGAACGAGATGCTGGACCACCCGGACTACGACGCCTTCTGGCAGGCCCGCAACCTGCGGCCCCAGATCAAGGACGTGAAGCCCGCCGTGCTCACCGTGGGCGGCTGGTTCGACGCGGAGAACCTCTACGGCGCCCTCCAGGTGTTCCAGACCCTGGGCCGCCAGAGCCCCGCCACGGACAGCCGTCTGGTCATGGGCCCCTGGTTCCACGGTGGCTGGGAACGCAGCAAGGGCGATCACCTGGGTCCCGTACAGTTCGGGGCCGACACCTCCGCCTGGTTCCAGTCCGAGGTGCTCTTCCCTTTCTTCATGCACCACCTGAAGGGCGCGAAGGAGCCTGCCCTGGCGAAGGCCACCGTCTTCGAGACCGGCGCCAATCGCTGGCACCAGCTGGATGCCTGGCCGCCGAAGGCCGCGACCCAGGCCCGATTCTATTTCCAGCCCGGCGGTCGGCTTGCCTTCACGGCACCATCGACCGACGGCGGCGCGGATGCCTTCATCTCCGACCCCGCGAAGCCCGTGCCTTTCACAGAACAAGTAGCCATCGGCATGCCCAAGGACTACATGACGGCCGACCAGCGCTTCGCGGGCCGGCGCCCGGATGTGCTGGTGTTCCAGACGGACCCGCTGGGTGACGACCTGACCCTCGCCGGCCCCCTGCGGCCCGACCTCTTCGTGGCCACCACGGGCACTGACGCCGACTGGGTGGTGAAGCTCATCGATGTCTACCCGGACGATTTCAGGAATCCCGACTTCAAGGAGGGTGGCGAACCCTGGGACCGTACGCCCAACCCCATGGGCGGCTACCAGCAGCTGGTGCGCGGGGAGGTCATGCGCGGCAAGTTCCGCGACAGCCTGGAAAAGCCTACGCCCTTCACCCCTGGCCAGCCCACCCGCGTGGCCTGGTCCATGAACGACATCTTCCACACCTTCAGGAAGGGTCATCGCGTCATGGTGCAGATCCAGAGCACCTGGTTCCCCCTCATGGACCGCAATCCACAGATCTTCATGGACATCAACCAGGCCAAGGCAGAGGACTACAAGAAGGCCACCCACACCGTCTTCCACGACGCGACGCGGCCTAGCAATCTGGGGGTGGGGGTCTGGCCAGACAAACATTGATGAGCGCAGATGGGACCGCCCCACCTGATCCGTGTTCACCTGGGTTCATCCGAGGCTGAACCACCCACCTCGCTTCCCGATTCAGGGCCCCGCACGCGGAGATGTTGATGATTCAGGCTCAATCCATTCATTACAAGCGGCGCTGGTACTACGCCCTGTGGTGCACGATCCTCCTCGCGAGCCTCGCGGCCCTGGGGTTGTGGGAAACACCGAACCGCAGTGGCTCCGCCGATTTGACCTTCAAGATCCAGGTGACGAATGTCCCACCCGGATGCACCGTGCAGTTCTGGGCGGGCCCCAAGAAGGCCTGGCCCGCGGCGGACCGGAAACCATCCTTGAACCAGCCTGGGCAGCCGCTCACGGCGGCCGGGGAGGCCCTCGGCAGTCTGACATTGCGCGTGGGCTACCGCCGATGGATCGGAAGTTACATTCCGCGCAGGACCGATGATCTCGCGATCCTGAAATTCCAGCCCAAGGTCGGAGCCCCGCGCTATTACCCCTTTCCGCTCGAGATGGATTGGCATACCCGGCTGCTGCGCCCGGGACAGCGGATGCAAATCTCCGGTGCCACCGACTGGGACGGGATGTGGCTGGATCCCGCTTCGGTTCCGACAAGTGCCCGGTGAAGGCGGCGACTATTCCGCCCGTCCCTTCCAGCCCTCCAGCACCCTGAACCGGCTGCCCATCAGATCGGGGAGGGTGAGCTGGAGGAGGTTCTCGGTGCGCTTCATGCGCTCGGGGGCGGGCAGGGTCATCCACACCGGGGCCCACTGCTCCAGGGGGGCGTGGGTGCGGATCCACTTGCTCAGTTCCATGTGGGCGAGGTCTGCCAGGCCTTCGCTTTCGAGCAACGTCGCCAGGCGCGTGAAATCCACATCCGCGGTCAGGTCGGCTTCGCCCAGATCCTCGTGCCAGTTCCCGTCCACGCTGTGGGCCTTGAAGCGACGGAGATCCGCGCCCTTCGCCAACAGGCGGTCCGCGGCTTCGCCATAGTCCACCGCCAGGAAAAGGCCCGCCTCCAGGGGCGCCGCCAGCTCATGCACCAGACCCGGAAGGCCCTCGCACCAGATGCTGCCATCGCGGGGTTCCAGCCCATCCGTCTGTTCTGCGAACCAGGCCCCGGCCTCACCGGGATCCTCCGTCTGCCACTCGGGGCCCGCCGCCGTCAGCACTTCCTGGGTCCAGCGCTCGCCGTCCCAGCGCCAGGGCTGGGCGGGCAGGGCGTCGAAGAGCTCGTTGCTGAACACTGCCCCGGTGAAGGGCTCCAAGGGGTCGGTTTCGGCGGCAAATCGCGCGCGATTTGCCGTTATAAAGGGCGCCAAGGCATCTTCCGCCGCTCGCTTCGCGGCTGGGTTGTCGTCGCGGTGCACATAAATAAGGGCTTCGGCGAAGGGGCCCGCGACGGCGTTCAGCACATCGCGGCCCAGCCAGCCGCGGCCCGCGCCGGGTTCCAGGGCCGTGAACCGCGCGGGCCGTCCCAGCCGCTCCCAGGCCGCCTCCAGCCGCAGGGCGATGGTCTGGCCCAGCAGGGGCCCCAGGTCCAGGGCCGTGTAGTAGTCCTTCCCCTCAAAACCCCAGGGGCCCTCCTGCCGACGGTAGTAGCCATGCTCCGGGTGGTAGAGGCCCAGAGCCATGACTTCGGCGGCGGGGACGGGGCCTTGCTGGAGACGAGATTGGAGGAGCTCGGTCAGGGGATTCACTTCTTCTCCAGGGGCCACTTCTCCAGCAGCACGGGCAGCAGCCACTGGGTGAGGAGCAAGGCCAGGGCCACGCCGCCCAGGCAGGCGAGGCCGAGGCCGCGCAGGCCGCGGTAGCCGCTGAAGACCATGCCGCCGAAACCGGCGAGGGTGGTGCCGGCACAGACGGCGTTCACGCGGGCGACGCGCTGGGGCGCGTCGGCTTCGGATCGGGCCCGGTGCAGCAGGTTGAAAGCCGTGTCCACGCTGACGCCCAACGCGATGGGGATGGCCATGAGGGACAGGAAGGTCAGGGGCTCACCGCCCCAGCCCAGGGCGCCCAGGGCCCCGGCCTGGCTGGCCAGAAGGGGAATCAGGGCGAAGAGCGCGAAGCGCAGGCTGCGGCCGAAGATGGCGATGACGGCGAAGATCCCCGCCAGGGCCAGCAGCACGGCTTGTTGGACCGCGTCCCGCGCGATGCCCTTCACCACGCGGAAGAGGGGCTGGGTGCCCACGACGCGGCCGCCCGCCGCCTCGACTTCCGGCGTGAGCCGCGTGAGGGCTGCGTCATCCAACCGGATGGGCACCGTCAAGGCGGGTGGGAGCGGTGCGGGTGTCCTCCCGTGGTGAAGGCGATCCCAGAGGGTCCAGCGACGGGCCTCATCGGGCGGCTGGGCAGCCCGCGGCAACAGGGCCTGAAGGGCCCGCACGGGCACGCCCGGATCCGCAGCGGCGGAGGCCAGGGCCGACAAGGGGCCTTCCAGCCCCGCGGGGTCGAGGCCAGCCTTGGCGGCGGCCTCCAGCACCTGATGCCGCCAGGTCTCGGAGCCCAGGGTGTGGCGCAGCTCGGGATCCAGGGTCTGCCAGTCGGGTACCGGGAGGCCCGCTTCGCGGAGGATGGGGCTCAGCTTGTTCCACCGGGCCGGGAGGCGGTCGGGATCCTCCAGGGGGATCTGGAGGGCCAGGGGCTGGAGGCTGGCGCCAAGATGCTTCGTCAACCGCGTCTGAAGGGTGAGGGCGGGGTTGCCCTGAGCCCGGAAGCGCCGCAGGTCCTCCTCCCAGCGGGTGCGGGGAGCGCCCACCAGCGCCAGGACCAGCAGGGCCAGGGCGGCCCAGGGGGCCCAGGCCCGGCGGCGGGGCAGCGGCGGGGGCGGGCCCGGGGCAAAGGTTCCCTTGCCACGATCCAGCCCGAGCAGCAGGGGCGGCATCACCAAGAAGGTGGCGGCGAGGCAGGCCAGCAGGCCCAGGCCCGTGGTGAGGCCCAGGTCGCGGATGCCGGGAAAGGGCGCGAAGGCCAGGGCCAGGAAGGCCAGGGCTGTGGCCAGGGCGCCCGCCACCACCCCGGGCCCCGTGCCCAGCAGCGCGGCCCGCAGCGCCAGGGCCTTGACCCGGCCCGCCCGGCGTTCCTCGCGGTAGCGACTGAAGAGCAGGATGCCCACGTCGTCGCCCACGCCCAGCAGCACCGCGCCGAAACCCGCGGCCATGAGGTTCACGCGTCCCAGCATCCAGCCCGTGAGACCCAGGGCCCAGACCATGCCGATGAGCAGGGGGCCCATGACGAAGCCGTAGCCCGCGAGGGTGCGGAAACCCAGCCAGTAGACGAGGCCGATGAGCACGAAGCTGAGGGCCAGGCTGAGGAGCACCTCAATGGTGAGCCGGTGGGATTCCCAGGCGGTGATGGCGTGGGCGCCGGTGGCCTGGAGGGTGAAGGCCCGGTCGGCCTGGGGGCCCAGGGCCGCCTCGGCCTCCTTCAGGGCCCCGGTTTCCGGCAGCGGCCCCTCGGCCCCCCGGCCCAGCCAGGCCAGGGCCCGGGTGGTGGCCTTCACATCCGTGGCGGGGAAGCTCGCCACCAGGGGGAGCAAAACAAAACGGCCGTCCTTGGTCTCCAGGTAGCCAGTCCGCATGCGCAAGGTGAAGGCCCGGCCCAGGGACTGGGCCTTGGCCATGCCTTCGCCGTTCTGGGGCGCGAGGTCCCGCAGACCCAGGGGATCCAGCCGGGCCAGGGCGGCCGCCAGGGGTTCGGGCGAACCCAGGGTTCGGGCCGTGGCCTGGAGACGGCGCGCCAGCTCTGCCGGATCCTTGAGGGGTTCGAGGCGGTTCCCCAGCCAGGCCGGGGCCAGGGCATAGAGGGTTTCCGTGGTGAGGCGGCTGACGGCCGCATCGCCCTCGGTGATGGCACCCACGGCCAGCAGGGCGGGCCAGGGGCTCAGGCCCCCAGGACCGGGCACAGGGATGGGGTCGGACAAGCGGCCTTCAGCAGCCAGCCCGTTGAGGGGCAGGTTGCCACCCGTGAGCAGGCGGTCCACCAAGCCCTCCGCCCAGGCACGGCGGGCCTCCAGGTCGGTCTCGTTCCCTTCGGCCACCAGCCAGAGCAGCTCCTGCTGGCCCACGCCGGCCTCCAGGTTGGCTCGCACGGCCGGGTGTTCGGTGGGCAGCAGACTCATGAGGTCCAGGGCCCGCTCCACGCGCAGGGTCCCCCAGCCCAGCACCAGGGTCAGCCCCGCCGTCAGGATCCAGAGCCCGGAGGATCGGGACAGGTGCAGGCGGAGCAGACCGCGTAGCAGGGCTTTCATCGGCTACCCGCGCTCGATGCGATCAATCCAAGGTTTCAAGGCCGGCACCATCTCCACGCGCTCGGCGCCACGCAGCCGCTCCATGAGGCTGCCATCCTCCAGGCGGGCGAGGGGGTGGTTTTCGCGACGGTCCTGGGTTTCAGGCGGCCCGACGGCCGTGAGGATCGTGGGCAGCTCCTCGCTGTAGCGGTGATCCAGCAGTTGGGCCAGGGCCGCGGCCACGCGCAGATCGGAATCCATGCGATCCCAATCGTCCAGCACCAGCAGGGGCGGATCCTGAAGGGGTTCAACGAGGTCTCGCACGCTTTGGAAGGCCTGGTTCTGGAAGCTGCGGACGTCGTAGTAGGCGTCCTTGATGGCCTGGCTCAGGGTCCGCACGGACACGAAGCGTCCCCCCCGGCCCGTGCGCTCGGTCCAGGCCCGCAGGGCCGCGGCCGCCAAGGTGCTGCGCCCGCTCTGGGCAGGGCCGTGGATCCACCACAGCTCCCAGCCATGGCGGAACTTGTGCTTGCCGTTCGAGGCCCACTGGAAGAGCGATTCGGCGCCCGCGGGACGGATGCCGTGCTCGGGCCGGCGCTTGAGGGCCTGCAACAGCTTGACGAGGCTTTCGCGGTCCTCGATGACGCCCACGTCGCCCGCGGGACGGGCCAACACGTCCTCCAGATCGCCCACGCGGTCCAGCAGGGCCCGAGCCTGGCTCGCCTGGACGTTGTTCCACCACTTCCAGAAACCCGCGAAATCAGCCTCGCGGTACCGGGCGGGCAGACCCAGGGTCTCCGCGTCCGGGGCCACGTCCGCCGTACAGCCGCAGACCAGCACCGGCTTCTGGGGATCCGGATCGAAGATCAGGCCCTGCCCCTGGCAGCGCGGGCAATCGGGACGGCCCTTCAGCATGGCCGGTCCCCCGTCATGGCCCGTCTCCGCCGCGCAGGAAGCCGCCCAACACCTCGCGGCGCCGCTCGCGGATGCGGGAGAAGGCCCGCTCCTCCAGCTGCCGCACGCGCTCCCGGGAGATGGGCGGAACGAACTGCTTGCCGATCTGCTCGAGGGTAAGCGGATCATTCCCGCCCAGCCCGAAGTGCAGGGTGATGATCTTGCGTTCCTTCTCGCTCAGCGAGGCGAGGCTGGCCTCGATCTGCTCCAGGAAGGCCTCCTGGTCCAGGGTGTGCATGGCGGATGGCTCCACCTCCTGCTCCAGGCTGTCGCCCACGGTGAGATCGGAATCACCGAGACCCTGCTCAGTGGATACGGTGGAGGTGGTCTGCTGCAGCACCTGCAGGCGCTGCACCTCCTCCACGCTCAGGTTCGCGGCCTCGGCGATCTCCTTGAGCATGGGCGCGCGGCCCAGGGACTGGCTGAGCTTCTGCGTCACGCGATTCAGCTGGACCAGGTGGCCCGCCACCTTCTGGGGCAGACGGATCTTGTTCCCGTGCTCGGCCAAGGCGTGGAAGATGGCCTGCCGCACCCACCAGGAGGCGTACGTGAGGAACTTGTTCAGTCGTTCGGGATCGTAGCGCTTGGCCGCCTCGATGAGGCCCAGGTTGCCCTCGCTGATGAGGTCCAGCAGATCGAGCCCCATGCCCTCGAATTTGCGGGCCTCCTTCACCACGAAGCGGAGGTTGCCCTCCACCAGCTTGCGGAGGCCTTCGGGGTTGCGGTCGTTCTGCCACAACCGTCCGTTGATGTGCTCCTCCTCCGCCGTGAGCAGCGGCAGGTGGCGGATGGAATCGAAGTACTTGTCGAGCGAACGCTCTTCGAGATGCCGAAGGGGCACGGATCACCTTGGGGGAGGGTCCAGCATAGCAAGCGATCCAGGCTCCCAGCGAAGCCTCAGCTCAAGAGCGTTTGCGCAGGCCGTGGGGCGTGAGTTTCACCAAGCCGGTGGCGGTTCCTGGCCGGGGTACATCCCTCAGGCCCGCCGCCTCCAGAACCTGCACCAGACGATCCACGTCCTCCTGCATGCGATTCAGGCGGTCACGAAGGCCCAACACCACCTCCACGCCAGCCAGATTCACGCCCAGGTCACGGGTGAGGTTGAGGATGAACTCCAGGCGTTCCAGGTCCTCGTCACTGTAGAGGCGGGTCTTGCCCTCCGTGCGGCTGGGCGCGAGCAGGCCCTCCCGTTCGTACAGCCGCAAGGTCTGGGGATGCACGCTGTAGCGCATCGACACCACGCCGATCATGTAGGCGCCCATGCGGGGATCTTTAGCCATGATGCTGTCCTCGCTGCTGGCGCACGTCCGCGTCGTTGAGGTCCGCCAGTTCCCGCAGCAGTTCCTTGCTGCGCTCGTCCTGGATCTTGGGCGTGACGACGGCCACCTCCGCGATGAGGTCGCCCCGCTGGCTGCCCCGGGGTATGGGCATGCCATGGCCCTTGAGCCGAAGTTTGGCGCCGGTCTGGGTGCCTGGCGGCACCTTGATCGTCTGCTGACCATCGGGGACGGGCACGTCCACCTTGGCCCCCAGGGCCGCTTCCGAGAAGCTGATGGGCAGCCGCACGTAGAGGTTGGGGCCCTTGCGTTCGAAACGCGCGTCCGGCTCCATGCTGATCTGCAGGAAGAGGTCGCCAGGCCCGCCGCCTCGGCGGCCCGCTTCGCCCTTGCCGGCCACCCGTAGGCGGGCGCCGTCCTCCACACCCGCCGGAATGGCGATGGTGACGGTCTCCTGCCGGGGATGCCGTCCGGCACCGCCGCACTCGGGGCAGGCCGACGCGCGCGTCCCGCGACCCTGACAGTCGGGACAGGTGCGGCCGAAGGACAGGAAGCCCGAGCCCCCGCCCACTTTGCCCTTGCCATTGCAGGTGCGGCACGTCTCCTGTTTCTTGGTGGCCTCTCCCGTACCGCGGCAGGCCATGCAGGGCTCGGACCGGCTCACGCGCAGACTCAGGCGCGTGCCCTCGAAAGCCTCCCGGAAACCCAGGCGCACGGAGTGGACCAGGTCATCGCCCCGCTCGGGCCCGTGGCGCATGGGGCGCCCGCCGAACCCCGCGAAGATGTCCTCGATGGAGATACCCCCGCCCTGCTCGAAGCTTGGTGGCGCCTGGGCCCCCGGACCGCTGGGATCACCATAGGTGTCGTAGTTCTTCCGCTTCTCGGGGTCCGACAAAACATCATTGGCCTCGGCCAGCTTCTTGAACTCCGCCTCGGCCTTGGCGTCGCCGGGGTTCAGGTCCGGGTGATGCTTCCGCGCCAGTTTCCGGTACGCCTTCTTGATGTCCTCTTCCGAGGCCGTCCGAGGCACGCCCAAGATCTTGTAGTAGTCGGGATGGGGCATGGCTTTAGTCTAAAGCACTCAGATTTGTTCTAGGCACAAAAATGGGGAGCCCGCGGGCTCCCCATTTTCGTGCCCAGGCTAACTGACGACCTCTGCATCAATGACATTGTCGTCGCCCTTCTTGTCGCCGGGCTGGGCGCCGGGGGTGCCACCGCCATCCTGGGGGGGCTCCTGTTTGTAGAGGCTTTCCGCCAACTTGTGGCTCTTGGCTGTGAGGGTCTCCAGGGCCTTCTTGATGCGGTCCTGGTCCAGGCTGGCCAGGGCGGCCTTGGCCTCGGTGATGGCCTCCTCGGCCTCCTTCTTGTCGCCTTCGGGCAGCTTGTCGCCGCTGTCCTTCAGGAGCTTCTCCACCTGGTAGACCATCTGGTCCAGGTGGTTCTTCTCCTCCAGCAGGGCCTTGCGGGCGTCGTCGTCGGCCTTGTGGGCTTCCGCATCCTTCACCTTGGCGTCGATCTCCTCCTTGGAGAGGCCCGTGCTGCCCGTCAGCGTGATGCTGGCGTCCTTGCCCGTGCCCTTGTCCTTGGCCGTCACATGCACGATGCCGTTGGCGTCGATATCGAAGATGACTTCGATCTGGGGCATGCCGCGCGGCGCCGGGGCGATGTTCCCGAGGTGGAACTGGCCCAGCAGCTTGTTGCCTTCGACCACGGGGCGCTCGCCCTGGAACACCTCGATGTCCACCCCGGGCTGATTGTCCACGGCGGTGGTGTAGATCTCGCTGCGCTTGGTGGGGATGGTGGTGTTGCGGGGGATGATGACGCTCATCTGGCCGCTGTTGGCGTTGATGCCGAGGCTGAGCGGCGTCACGTCGAGGAGCAGCACGCCCTTCACGTCACCGGCCAGGACACCGGCCTGCACGGCGGCGCCCAGGGCCACGACCTCGTCGGGGTTCACGCTGTGGTTGGGTTCCTTCCCGAAGATCTGCTTCACCAGCTCCAGCACCTTGGGGATGCGGGTGGAGCCGCCCACCATCACCACTTCGTCGATCTCGTGGTGGGCCAGCTTGGCGTCCTTCACCGCGTTCTCGCAGGGGCCCTTCAGCTTCTGGAGGATGGGCTCGATCATCAGCTCGAACTTGGCCCGGGAGAGCGTCTGGTTCACGTGCTTGGGGCCGCTGGCGTCGGCGGTGATGTAAGGCAGGCTGATATCGGTCTGAGTGGTGCTGGACAGCTCGATCTTGGCCTTCTCGGCCGCTTCCTTGAGGCGCTGCATGGCGTCGGCCTGCTTGCGGAGGTCGATGCCCTCGGCCTTCTGGAACTCGTCCGCGAGCCAGTCGATGACGGCCTGGTCGATGTTGTCGCCGCCCAGGTGGGTGTCGCCGTTGGTGGACTTCACCTCCACCACACCCTCGGAGACCTCGAGGATGGAAATGTCGAAGGTGCCGCCGCCGAAGTCGAAGACGGCGATGGTGCCATCCTTCTTCTTGTCGAGCCCGTAAGCCAGGGCCGCGGCCGTGGGCTCATTGACGATGCGCTTCACGTCCAGGCCCGCGATGGCGCCGGCGTCCTTGGTGGCCTGCCGCTGGGCATCATTGAAGTAGGCGGGCACGGTGATGACGGCTTCCGTCACCTTCTCGCCCAGGTAGGCCTCGGCGGCCTCCTTCATCTTGACGAGCACAGCCGCGCTGATCTCCTCAGGGCTGAGGTGCTTGCCGTTCACCACCACGGCGCAGCCGCCCTTGTCGGCGCGCTCCACCGTGTAGGGGACGAGCTTCTGCTCCTTCTCGGAGTCGGCGAAGGGCAGGCCCATGAACCGCTTGATGGAATAAATGGTGCTCTTGGGCTGGGCCACGGCCTGGCGCTTGGCCGGGGCGCCCACGAGCCGCTCGCTGGTCTTGGGGTTGAAGCCCACCACGGAGGGCGTGGTATCCGTGCCCTCGGGGTTGGGGATCACCTTGGGCTGCCCGCCTTCCATGACGGCGACGCAGCTGTTGGTGGTGCCGAGGTCAATGCCGATGATCTTGCCCATGTCGTTCCTCCTGGGGACCAGGCCGGGCTTGGGCCCACCTGGACTTATTCAGGATAAGGGCAAGAGCGCCAATGTCAACATAATCTTCTAGAATTTACTCATATTTTCTTCTTTGTTGATGGTGATACCAAAACGGATATGCTGACAGCCATGACGCTTCGACCCTGCCCCACGTGTCGCACCCCCACTTCCTGGGAGGGCAACCCCTTCAAGCCCTTCTGCTCGGAGCGTTGCCAGACCCGGGACCTGGGTGCCTGGTCCAGCGAAAGCTACCGCATCCCCGAAAAGCCACAGGAAGAGAATGGCGAAGGGTGGAGCGGCGATCCCACATCTTTTCCCTGACGAAAATCGTGCGCCAGGACGCACGATTTTCGCAGAGTTGGAACCCCTACTTCGCCTGGTGGATCTTCTTCACCATGTACCGCGGCCGGTCGCGCACTTCCTGGTAGATGCGGCCGATGTACTCGCCCAGCAGGCCGAAGGCGATGAACTGGCAGCCCACGAAGAAGAAGAGGATGGCGAACAGCGTGAACACGCCCTGGGCCGTGCCTTCGGGATGCAGGAAGCGGTAGACCACCAGGCCCAGGAAGAGCAGGAAGCCTACGGCCGCCGTGACGACGCCGAACACACTGAGGGCCTGGAGGGGCAGCAGGCTGAAGCTGGTGAGCAGGTCGAACTGGAGGTTGATGAGCTTCCACAGGCCGTACTTGCTTTCCCCGGCGGCGCGCTCGGCGTGGGCCACGGGTACCTCGGTGATGCGCTTGGCGAAGCTGTTGGCCAGCGCCGGGATGAAACTCGACCGCTCCTTGCAGAGCAGCATGGCCTGCACGACCTCCCGACTGTAGGCCCGCAGCATGCAACCGTAGTCGTGGAGCTTCACGCCCGTGGTCCGGCGGGTGACGGCGTTGACGATCTTGCTGGGCATGGTGCGGAAGAAGCTGTCGTTGGCCTGGCGGCCCTGGCGCCAGCCGCCCACCACGTCGTAGCCCTCTTCCACTTTGGCCACCAGCTTGGGAATTTCCTCGGGGGGGTTCTGGAGGTCGGCGTCCAGGGTGACGATGATCTGGCCCTTCACCTCGGCGAAGGCCCCGAAGATGGCGCTGTGCTGGCCGTAATTCCGGTTGAATTCCACCACCTTCACCCGGGGCTCGGTCTTGGCGATGTCCATGAGCATGGCCAGGCTGCGATCCCGGCTGCCGTCGTCCGTGAGGACGATCTCCCAGGGCTTGGCGGGGTCCGCGAAGTGCTCCCCCATGACCCTGGACAGGCGCTGCCACAACGCGGGGATGTTCTCCTCCTCATTGTAGATGGGGATGACGATGCTGAGGTACGGGTCCATGGGCGCTCCGGAGCCCTCATTCTAGTAGGATCCGAGACGTCGCAACCAAACCCGACGATGCCGCGATGAAGCCAGGTGGGATGCGCCGGAACCTCTCGCTGTCGCAGGCCGCGTATGCGGCCTGCTCCCACTCGGCCTACGGCCTCGCGGAGCGCGGAACCGGGCCCGCAGGGCAACGTGGTTCGTTGTTCACCATCCGCTGAGCGGATAGGGCCGCATCGGCGAAGCCAATGACGGGGGCGGAGCCCCGAGGGCTGAAAGCCCGAGCCAAGGGCCCTGACGACGCGGAGCGCCCACCTGGCTTCATCCCTTCGGGCGAGGGGTGGCGGGCGTCGCGGGGCCGCGTCACGCTCGCTGCGCGTAGTACCTGCTACGCTTTCACTCGCGTTCCTCGCCTCGCTCGCCCGGCACACCTCGCGCGGCGCCGTGGGGTTTGGTTGCGATGTCGCTGTCCTGGAGTCTGCCGTGTCCGAACCCAAGATCCTGCTGGTGGAGGACGAGCTGAGCCTCGCCGAGGGCATCAAGCTCAACCTGGAGATGGAGGGCCTCGCCTGCACCTGGATCCCCCGCGGGGATGTGGCCCTGAAGCGCATCCTGGCCGAAACCTTCGACCTGGTCATCCTCGACGTGATGCTGCCGGGCATGGACGGCTTCACCATCTGCGAGAAGGTACGCGAGGCCAAGAACTTCACGCCGGTCCTCTTCCTCACGGCCAAGAACACGGATGACGACCGCGTGCATGGCTTCGAAACCGGCGCCGATGACTACCTGGGCAAGCCCTTCCAGGTGAAGGAACTGCTCCTGCGGGTGCGGGCCATCCTCCGTCGGGAAGCCTGGTACAAGAGCCGCGAGATGAGCAGCCGCCAGGCCTTCGGCGCCCACTGGGTGGACTTCGACAACTACTGCGGCGAGGGCCCCAATGGCCCCTTCCAGCTGGGCATGAAGGAGTGCATGATCCTCCGGCTACTCATGGAGCGGCCCGGCCAGGTGGTGAGCCGCACGGACATCCTGGACAAGGTCTGGGGCGAGGACGCCTATCCCACCAGCCGCACCGTGGACAACTTCATCGTCCGCATCCGCCGCGTGATGGAACTGGACGCGCACCACCCCCGCTGGGTCCACACCATCCGGAGCGTGGGCTATCAGTTCGATCCGGAAGGGAAGCAACGGAAGGGCGAGGAATAGAAGAGCGGGGCGCCGCGCCCCGCTCTTCTATTTGGAAACAGCTATTTGACGTCGAGCTCGCGGCTGCGGGCCAACTTCTCGAAGGTGGCCATCTGCTCGACGAGGCTGGCGGCAGGGGGGCCCTGCTTGACGTCCTTCAGAACCTGGCGTTTTTCATCGCCCTTGCCGAACTTGCTTTCGCCGAGCATGGGTTCGAAGGTCGGCAGCAGGGTCAACTCACCGACAGGGCCCTCGGGGGCCTTGGAGGTCTGGATGTCGCCGGCGTGCGCCAGCAGGGCGGCGCCCGGGGTCGCGCCCAGGCGGCGCAGGTCGAACCACCCGAGGCCTGGATCCCGCAGCAGGTCGAGGTCCTCGTTTTCCAGCCAGATCAACAGGCCATTCAGGGCCTTGGTCTGGACGGGATCAGGCACGCGGCGCACCTTCTTCTCGCCCTTGACGTCCACTTCCTGGGGCGTGTTCTCGATCCAGGCCTGGGCGCGCTTCACCCACAGGGCCGTGATGGCCTTCTGGGCGGCGAAACCTTCGGGCGCCTTGGGTCCCTTGGGGGCCTTGGCCTTCTTGCCCTTGGCGGGGGGTTCGGGCGCGGCCCAGCTGGGCGCCGCGGCATCCACCTTGGCGTCGAAGAGCAGGCCCTTGAGCTTCAGGAGCCTGGATTCCAGGCCCTTGGGGCCGGTCTTGCCGGCGGCCCGGGCCGCGATCTGGAGGTCCTTCCAGGTGCCCTCGAGCAGCGTCTTCTTCCCCTCCGCATCATAGAGGCCGTGGTTGGCGCGGAGCTTCGCCAGGTAGGCCTCCACCGCTGGGATCGCCGTCCGGGCCTTCTCGGGCAGGTCGGTCTTCACGGCCAACACGGATTCCAGAGCCTCGCGGACCTCGATGGCCCTGGGGTGGCTTCGGTAGTAGCCGAGCTCGTGGGCCGAAAGGGCCGCCCGGCGCAGCGTGTAGGCCAGCTTGCGCTGAGTGGGCCGGAGCTCGTTGAAGGCCTTGGGTTCCACCTTTACATCCGGCTTCGGCACCGCCGGAAGGTCGGCGGGCTTCACGTCGGCAGGCTTGGGTTCGGGTGGAACCTGGGCCGCCTCGGGGGCCGGCGCGGGAGCCGGAACGGGCGGAGGAGGTGCTGGAGGGGGCGTCTGGGCCAGGAGGCCCGAACCCACGATGACTGCCAAGACCCAGCTGCGATGCATAGGAGGCTCCTCGTTGAATGTGCGGTAGAAGTCCCCATTATGCCGCAGGGGAGATCCTCACGCCTCGATCGGAGTCTCTAGCAGGCGCTCCAGGCTTTGTTTCAGTTGTTTTAGATCGAAGGGCTTACCCAGGTAGGGCACCTGGTTCGCCGCCAGGAACTCGCGGGTCCTCGCGTCGAAGGAATCGCCCGTGGTGTAGAGGATCCGCTTGACCATGGCGGGCCGCTGCGCTTTCAACCAGTCGAAGAGGTCCACGCCGGAAAGGCCGGGCATGCGGATGTCGGATACGATCAGGTCGAAGCTCCCCTCCTCAAGGCGCTGGATCGCCTCGTCCCCTCGGCTGGCGGCCGTGACGATCATGCCCCAGGCCTGGAGTGCGTCGACCAGGCATTCAAGCAGGAACGCTTCATCGTCCACCACCAGAGCCCGGCGACCCTGGATCCCCGCTTCGGGCGCCGGGATGGCCTCCGCGGCGCCCTGGAATGGCACCTCGAGAAGAAAGACATTCCCTTGGCCCTCTTGGCTCCGCACCGTGAGCCGCCCACCATGCTGGCGGGCGATGATGTCGGCCACCGGCAGGCCCAGAGCCTCCGGTGTGGCCGCCGAAGCGGGGTCGAAGAGTCCCGCATGCAGGGCTTCCGGCAGAGCGGAACCGGAATCCTGCACGACCACCTGGAGGTGCCCATCCGTCACGCGGGTGGCTACCCGCAGCCGCTTCATGGGGCTTTCGGCCACGGCCTGGAGGCCATTCAACAGGAGGTTGGTGAGGGCCTGGAGCATCAGGGCGGGATCGAGGCCCGCCTCGGGAAGGCCCGGGTCCAGGTTCAACTCCACGGAGACTCCCGTGTGTTGGGCCTTGACCTCCACCAGGGCCGCGGCCTCCTGGATCACCTGGTTGAGCTGCGTCGCGCTGCGCCGGGGCGCGGGGGGATTCAGCACCGTCTGGAGAGGGCGCAGCAGGCTCTGCACCGAATCCACGCCTTTCACCAGGCGGGCTACCTGTTCGGCCTGGTGGGGATCCATGGCGGATTCGGCGATGAGGCGGGCTTCGAGGAGCACGGGAGTGAGGCGGTTCGCGGCCTCATGAAACAAGGCGGGGACCAGGCGGCCAAGGGCCTCGTGTTTCTGCGAGTGGACCAACTGCTCCTCCAAGGCCTCGGTTCGGCTTGCATCGCGCACCAGGGCAGACAGCGCGATGACGCGATCATCCGCACCCCGCACGGGGGCGTACGTGATGGCGGCGGAGAAGGTCTCCCCACCTTTGCGGATGCAAATCGTCTTCACGTCGCCAACCACCCCACCGAGGCTGACCTGCTGGATGACCCGATCCAGTTCACTCAGCAGATGGGCGGGCGAGAGCTGGGACAAGCTGCGCCCCACGATCTCGGACGGGGAGTAGCCGAAGATGCGTTCAGCCGCCGCGTTCCAGGTGAGGATCCTGCCATCGGGCGCAAAGGAGATCACGGCTTCGCCGATGTTCTGGACGCGACCCTCCAGGTACTTCCGGGTCTTCTGGTTGTCCTGGTTCGCCCGGTCCAGCTGCGTGTAGAGCAGATTCAATTCCTCGTTCTTCCTCTCCAGCGAATCTTTGACCTGCTTCAATTCGGAATAGAGACGGGCGGTCTCCATGTTCGACCAGAGGGCCCCTTCCAGCAGCTCCTGCGGATCCGCGGGCTTGCCGGATTCCAGATCGTCGACGCTCGCGTTGCGGTGCTTCAGCACCGTGGCGTCCGCCATCGGCTCGGGTTCCGTTTCCGGGCGCGCGGGAAGTTCCCGCATGCTGGCTCGCACATTGGACTCGATGAGGGCGAGCATCTCATCGAAGTCCTTGATCTTCTTGTCCAGGTGGTACTTCTTGAAGGTGTAGGCGACCGTTTCCCGGGTGATGGCCAGGAAGGTGTCCAACACGCCCGGCCCGCGGTGGGCTACGGATTCGAAATAGGGCACATTGCGGAAGTTCAGGCGACGGTTCATGACGCCCACAGCCATGGCATCCGGCAGGTCCCGCTTGTTGTACTGGAGGACGAAGGGGATTTGCTTGATGTTCAGGCGGTTCGCGTTGAGGTTGTGGTACAGGTTCGACAGCGAGTCCACGTTGTCCTGCATCTTCGCTTCGCTGGAATCCGCCACGAACACCACGCCGTCCGCGCCGCCCAGCACCACCCGGCGGCTGGCATCGTACTGCACCTGGCCGGGAACGGTGTAGATCTGCAGGTGGATGGCGTTGCCGTAGATGTAGCCCAGGTTGATGGGCAACAGATCGAAGAAGAGCGTCCGGTCCTCCTGGGTGTTCACCGAGAACATCTCGCCGCGCTGCACATCCGTGGACATGGCGTGCAACGTCTGCAAGTTGGTCGTCTTGCCTGATAGCCCCGGCCCGTAATAGACCAGCTTGAGCAGGATCTCGTTGGCACGGGTGTTGAACTGGACCATGGACTCGCCAGGAAAATAACGGAATCAAGCCTAGCACGGGGCTTTGAACCACAAGCTCCCTCCCAGCTCTACGGCAGGCCCCGTGCTAGCATGACCTTTTCACCCTTCCGAGGTTCCTGGCGCGATGACCGTCCCGACCCATGTCGCCGTGATAATGGACGGCAATGGCCGTTGGGCGGCGCAGCGGGGATGGCCGCGCATCAAGGGGCACAAAGCCGGAGTCCAGGCCGTGGAGCGCATCCTGGAGGCAGCCTCGGATGAGGGCATCCGGCACCTGAGCCTCTACGCCTTCTCCACCGAAAATTGGAAGCGCCCTCCCCAGGAAGTGGCCGCCCTCATGGCCCTCCTCCGCATGTACCTGCGGATGTTCGTCCACCAACTCACCAAAAAGGGCATCCGCTTCCACCATCTGGGCGCCCTCGAAGGCATGCCCGCGGGCATCCAGGCCGACATGAAGGCCCTGGAGGGAGCCACCGCCCAGAACACGGGCATGACCTTCCACCTGGCCGTGAACTACGGCTCGCGGCTGGAGCTGGCCCAGGCTGCCCGGCGCTGTGTCGAGGACGGCCTCCGCCCGGACCAGGTGGACGAGGCCGCCCTGGGGGCCCGCCTCTGGACCGCCGGTGTGCCCGACGTGGACCTGCTCATCCGCACCAGCGGCGAGCATCGCATTTCCAATTTCCTGCTCTGGCAGTCGGCCTATGCCGAACTCTACATGACGGACCTCCTGTGGCCGGACTTCGGCCCCGCGGAGCTGAAGGAAGCCCTTGAGGACTACGCCCAGCGCGAACGGCGCTTCGGGGGGATCTGATGGAACGGACCACGCCCAAGGTGGACACGAAAAACATGACCGTGCGCATCACCACGGCCCTGGTGTTCGGCGTCTTCTTCTTCAGCCTCCTCTGGTTCGGCGACCGGCCCTGGGCCCCCTGGACCTATCTGGCCGTCATGGCCCTGGCCATCGCCCTGGGTGTGCGGGAAATGACCCTCATGGCCCGGGTGCGGGGCTTCAATCCGTCCCTGGCCGCCGGAATTCTGGTGGGCTGGGGCATCCTCGTCCACTTCTTCTTCGCCACCGGCGGTCGGGACCCCCTGCCCCTCTGGCTGGTCTTCGCCGCCGGGGCCCTGGTCATCCACTTCGGCGCCCTCTTCTTCGATTCGAAGCTGGAGGAGGCCCTGCCCAGCCAGGCCATCGCTTGGCTCGGCGCCCTCTACCTGGGCTTCGGCCTGGGTTTCCAGCAGAAGCTCTTCATGCTCCAGGGCACCTTGCCCCGGACCGGCAGCCGGCTCATCCTCGCCCTGTTCATCATCACGTGGTTCGGCGACAGCGCCGCCTACTTCGTGGGCACCTTCTTCGGCAAGCACAAGCTCGCGCCCCGCGTCAGTCCCAAGAAGAGCTGGGAGGGCGCCCTCGGCAACCTGGGCGGCAACCTGCTCGGCGCCTTCCTCATGCAGGCCACGGTCTGCCCGGAATGGACCTGGGTGGATGCCGTGGCCCTCGGCCTGTTGCTGGGCATCGTGGGCCAGCTCGGCGACCTGGTGGAGAGTACCTGGAAGCGCAGCGCCGGCGTGAAAGACTCCTGCGTGGGGGTGAGCATCCCTGGCCACGGCGGCGTGCTGGATCGCGTGGACAGCCTGGTGTTCGCGGCACCGGTGCTCTTCGCCTACGTCCACTTCGTCCACGGGTTCAATTGACGTGAGACACCTCGCCATCCTCGGCTCCACCGGGAGCATCGGCACTTCCACGCTGGACGTGGTGCGGGCCCATCCGGGGCAGCTGTCGGTGGTGGCCTTGGCGGCAGGGCGGAACCGGGAGTTGCTGAAGGCCCAGTGCGAGGCCTTCCGGCCCCGCTGCGTGTCCGTCGGTTCCCAGGCGGACGCGGCCTGGCTGCGGACCAGCCTCTCCTACCAGCCCGAGCTCCACTGGGGTGACGAGGGCCTGCTGGCCTGCGCCCTGCATCCGGACACCGATACCGTGGTGGCCGCCATCGTGGGCAGCGCGGGGCTGGCCAGCACGGAAACGGCCCTCCGCGCCGGCCACCGGGTGTGCGTCGCCAACAAGGAATCGCTCGTGGTGGGCGGGGCCCTCATGCACGAGGCGGCCCGGGCTGGCGGTGGCGAGCTGCTGCCCGTGGACAGCGAGCACGCAGCCCTGCACCAGCTGTTGGGTGGGCACAACCCGGACTCCATTCGGGAGGTGCGCATCACCGCCAGCGGCGGACCCTTCCGCGACTGGCCCCTGGCCCGCATCCAGGCGGCCACCATCGAGGAGGCCCTCAACCATCCCACGTGGAAGATGGGTCCCAAGATCACCATCGACAGCGCCACCCTCATGAACAAGGGGCTGGAGGTCATCGAAGCCTCGGTCCTGTTCGGCCTCACCGTCGATCAAGTGGCCGTGACGGTGCATCCCCAGAGCCAGGTGCATGCCATGGTGGGCTTCCACGATGGCAGCTACCAGCTCCAGGTCTGCGCCAACGACATGAAGCTGCCCATCCAGTACTGCCTGCTCTACCCGGACAAACAACCGGGCCCAGTGGCGCCTTATCCCTGGGATGGTTCCCGCACCTGGACCTTCGAACCTCCGGACCTGGAGCGCTTCCCCTGTCTGGGCCTAGCCTTCGAGGCGCTGCGGGTGGGCGGCACGGCACCCGCCCTGCTGAATGCCGCCAATGAGGTGGCTGTAGCCGCTTTCCTCCAAGGGCGCCTGGGCTTCTGGGACATCCAGGCCTGCAACCGGGACACCCTGACCCGAATTCCTGCCACACCCCTGGGATCCCTTGGGCAAGCACTGGATGCAGACCGGGCCGCAAGGCGTCATGCTGAAGGATGGGTCCAAACCCGGACCTGACCTTTCGGACATCCATGACCCGCTTCCGCCTGTCCCTGTACTTCAGCTTCGCCTTCGCGGCCTTCCTCTTCGCCTTCAAGCTCCCCGGCGCCGGGTTCTGGGGCCCCATCCTCATGCTGGGTGGCCTCATCTTCCTCCATGAGGGGGGCCACTTCCTGGCCGCCAAGTGGATGGGCATGCCCGTGGAGGTCTTCTCCCTGGGTTTCGGCCCGCGGCTGTTCGGCTTCAAGTGGCGCGAAACGGACGTGCGGCTGTCGCTCCTGCCCCTGGGCGGCTATGTGAAATTGGCGGGCTTCAACCCCGAGGAACCCGGCGCCGAAGATCCCTACGGCTTCCTCCAGCAGCCCTTCCGCAAGCGCATGCTTTTCTACAGTGGCGGTGTCCTGGCCAACCTGGCCACCACGCTAGTCCTCTTCGCGGCGGTGGGCATCCACCAGGCTCGCGTCACCAAGGTGCAGGAGACCTGGACCGTGGTGGAGCTGGTTCCCGGCGGCGCCGCGGAGCAGGGCGGCCTCAAGGTGGGCGACGAGTTGCGGGGCATCGGCGACCTGAGTTTCCCGGGCGCCGAGTGGGAAGCCGCCGTGGCCTACATCCAGACCCACCCGGGCCAGGTTGTCCCCTTCCACCTCACCCGGGAGGGCAAGGCCCTGGATCTCGCGCTCACGCCCCGGGCCGAGGCTGGCAAGGGGCGCCTGGGCTTCATGCCCCTGCCCGTGGCCACGCCCCTGGAATTCCGGCCCTTCCAGGCGGGCGACCTCCTCACGGGGGGACGCTTCGCCGTGGCCACGTCCTGGCGCATGTCCGGCCAGGTCTTCGGCTTCCTCAAGAAGCTTGTCACCTTTCAGGCCCGCAGCGCTGAGGTGGCCGGACCCATCGGCATCATCCGCCAGGGCAGCCAGGCCGCCAAGCATGGCTGGGAGACCTTCCTGTTCATGTGCGGCGCCATCAGCCTGCAGTTGGCCATCCTCAACGCCCTGCCCATCCCGGCCTTGGATGGCGGGCACATGGCGCTGCTGGCCTATGAGAAGCTGCGCCGCAAGGACCTCACCATCGAGTTGAAGGAGAAGATCCTCACGGGCGGCTTCGTCCTCCTCGCCTCCCTCATGCTTCTGGTGATCTTCCTGGACCTGATGAAGCTGCGGAAGTAGGGTCTACTCCTCCTCTTCCTTCGGGTCTTTCGGCTCCTTCGGCGCCTCCACCACGACCTTGGTCTTGAGCTGCTGTCCGGCAGCTTCGAGGGTGAGGGTGTAATCGCCAGGGAGAACGAAGGGTCGCCGACCCGCGGGCAGGCCCGGTCGGGTGGCGGGATCCACCTGGAGATCCCAGTCCACACGGCCTAGTCCGGCTCCAGTCTTCAACTTCCAGGTGCGCTGCACGGCGTCTTTCGTGTCTCGCAGGATGAGGGTGGCGTCTCCAGCCTGGGCCAGGTGGAACCAGAAGGCGCAGGGCTCGGGCTCGCGGGTGGCGAACCAGCCGGGCCGGTCCTGCTTCCACCAGGCCTGGGCCTTCACCTTGGGGGGCTCGAAGAGGTGGGCGGCCTGGGCGCGGACTTCCGGCGTGAGCTGCTCCAGGGCCCCGATGGGCGCCACGAAGGCGCTGCGGCCGTGGGTGCCCACCACCAGGTCTTTCGCCTTGGGCTGGATGGCCAGGTCATGCACCGGCACGTGGGGCAAGTCGCGGCCCAGCACCTCCCAGCGCTGGCCGCCATCCAGGGAGGCGAACACGCCGACGTCCGAGCCCGCGAACAGCAACTTCGGGTTCGCGGGATCCTCGCGGATCACGTTGAGGTTCTCCTCCGGCAGGTTGCCCTTGATGGATGTCCAGGTCGCGCCGAAGTCCGCGGTCTTGAAGATGAGCGCCTCGCTGGCGTCATTCCGGTAGGCGCTGAAGGTGGCGTAGGCCGTACCCTCGTCATGGGCGCTGGCCTCCACCCGCGTCACCCAGCGGCCCTTCGGCAGGCCCTTCTCGACGCGCTTCCAACTGAAGCCGCCGTCCCGGCTCACCTGCACCAGGCCGTCATCCGTGCCCGCGTACAGCAGCCCGAAGCGCTTGGGACTTTCCGCCAGAATGGTGATCGTCCCGAAGGGCACGTCGCCCACCTTGGGATTCGTGGTCAGGTCCCCGCTGATGGCCGTCCAGGTGGCGCCACGATCCAAGCTGCGCAGCACCTTCTGGGTGCCGGTGTAGAGGATGTCGGGACTGTGGGGCGACATCAGGATGGGCGTCATCCAGTTGAAGCGATGGGGCGTTTCCTTCAGCTTGTGGATGGGCCGGATGGCCGTGCGGCCCGACTTCTCCAGGCGGCTCATGTGGCCGAACTGGCTTTCGGTGTAGACCGTGGTGGGATCCCTGGGATCCACCTGCACGAAGCCGCCGTCGCCCCCGTAGATGGCCCGCCAGGTATCCGTCTGCTGGTGCGGCTTCAGGGGCGTGGCGGGGCCCATCATCACGCCGTTGTCCTGGAGGCCGCCGTAGATGCGGTAGGGCTCGGCGCGATCCGTGGTGATGGCGTAGAACTGGCCCACGGGCAGGTTCTTCACGTTGCGCCAGGTGCCGCCGCCATCCGTGGACACGTTCAACCCGCCGTCATTGCCCAGCACCAGCCGTCGCCCGTCCCGGGGATCGATCCAGAGGGCGTGGTGATCCGGGTGCATGACGCTCCAGTCATCCCCGTTGATCCCCTTGAAGGTGCGGCCCCCGTCTTCGCTTTGGATGGCGGGCATGCCAAGCAGGTAGACCTTGCGGTCGTTGGTGGGGTCCACTCGCACCTGGCCGAAATAGTAGCCGTAGGTGTAGGTGAACTGGTCCAGGCGACCTTCGTGGGTCCGCTTCCAGGTGGTGCCGCCATCCTCCGTGGCATACAACTCGGGCCCCACGATGTTCGTATCGAACAGGGCCTGGTCCGCGTCGCCCAGCCAGTCCAGCAGATCCTTCACCGTGACTTTGCCCGCCTTCAGATCCGCCAGAAGGCCTTCGGCTGTAACGTCCTTGGGATAGCCGTTCTCCTTCAGGAAGGTCTTCAGCTGTTTGGGCTCCACCTTGGCCAGGGCCGCCTCATCCATGGTGCGGAGGCGCTTGGCCGTGAGGCGCTCTGGATCCTCGAAGGGATCCTTCTCGGTCTCGGGCCGCAGGGCCTGGTTGTCCACGAAGGCGTAGAGCTTCTTCGGGTCCTGGCGGCTCTGGGCCAGGCCCATGCGGCCCACCCCTTCGCCCTGGGGCAGCCCGCCTTCGAGCCGTGTCCAATGCTTTCCGCCGTCCGTGGTCTTGAACAGGCCGGATCCTGCGCCGCTTTCCAGGAAGTTCCAGGGCTTGCGGTCCTTCTCCCAAAGCGTGGCGTAGAGCGTGTCGGGATCGGAGGCGTCCATCACCAGGTCCGTGGCCCCCGTGCGGGCCGGGGCCTTCAGCACCTGGGTCCAGGTGGTCCCGCCGTCCGTGGTCTTGAAGATGCCCCGTTCTCCGCCTTCGGTGTAGAGCGGCCCCTGGGCCGCCACGTAGGCCATGTCCGGCTGCGTCGGGTGGGGCACGATCCGCGCGATGCGATGGCTGTCCGCCAGCCCCGCGGCCTGCCAGGTCTTGCCGCCATCCAGGGAGCGGAACACCCCGGCCCCCGCGTAGGAACTGCGGCTGGCATTGGCCTCGCCGGTGCCCAGCCAGATCACCTTCGGCACGCCGGGAACCCCCCACACCACGGCCACATCCCCCAGGGCGACGGCGGGGCCCTTGTCGAACAGGGCCGTCCAAGTGGCGCCCTCGGTGTCGGTCCACCACAGGCCGCCGGTGGCGAAGGCAGCCAGCCAATGTTGCGGAGCCCGATCATCCACGGCCAAGGCCACCACGCGACCGCCCTGGCCCATGGGGCCCACGTTGCGGAGGGGCACGGCCGCCAGCGGCGTGGTGGCCTCCATGGCCGTCCGCTGCTCAAAAGCCTTCTGGCGCAGCAGCGGAGCGGGTGTGGCCACCTTCGGGTGGAAGGTTGCGGCCTCCTGGGTTTTCGTGAGAGGCGCGTCGCCCGCCACCAACAACACAGGGATCAGGGCCAGGACGGCACATCGCATGGGAGCCTCGTGAGATGAGGCCAGCATAGCCTGGAGCCACGGGATGGAACGGACCCTCTCCCGGCGGCACCCAAGAATCTGCCTTTGGAGCCCCCCATGCGCCCCAGCCCCGTCCTCGCCGCCGTCGTCCTCTTCGCCAGCCTGTCGCTGCCCGCCGCTGAAAGAAAGGTGCCCATGTCCCTGCACGAGATCACCCTCAACACCCTGAATGGCAAGCCCCAGTCCCTCGGTACCTACAAGGGCAAGGTCGTCCTGGCCGTGAACGTGGCCAGCGAGTGCGGCTTCACCCCCCAGTACGCGGGGTTGCAGAAGCTCTACACCGAGTACAAAGATCGCGGCCTGGTGATTCTCGGTTTCCCCTGCAACCAGTTCGGTGGCCAGGAGCCCGGCACCGCCGCCCAGATCGAATCGTTTTGCCAGAAGAACTACGGTGTTACCTTCCCCCTCTTCGAGAAGCTGGACGTGAAGGGCGCCGGCCAGGCTCCCGTGTACCTGTTCCTCACCGCCAAATACGACGAGCCCAAGTGGAACTTCCACAAGTACCTCGTCGGCAAGGACGGGCAGGTGCTCAGCGCCTTCCCCAGCAAGGTGGCCCCGGACAGCGCCGAGCTGAAGGCCGCGATCGAGGCGGCGCTGAAGTAGCTATTTGGTCGCGACGATGGCCGCTGCCGGCGCCTGCTGCATCTCGATGTAGAGGGCCTTCACGCCGTTGATGAGGAACTGCATGGCCACGGCCGCGAGGATAAGGCCCATGAGCTTGTTCACGACCTTGGTGCCGATGGCGCCCAGACGGGCGAACACCACTGACGCCTTGCGCAGGAAGAGATAGACGATCCAGGCATTCAACAGGATGGCCAGCAGCACCACGCCGTACTCCAGCCAGCTGATGCCTGCGATCATGCCCATCACCGTGGAGAGGGTGCCGGGGCCCGCCACCAGGGGAATGCCGAAGGGGATGATGGCGAAATCCTCGGGCAGCTTGCGGCTGGCCTCGGCCTTCTCATCCTCGGTGCTGCGCTCGCGGGGATCCTCGCCGTAGAGCATGGCGATGGCGCGGTAGAGCACCAGCACCCCACCCACGAAGCGCATGGCCAGCGCCGTGAAGCCGAAGAGGCTGAACATGAACTGCCCCACCAGCGCGAAGGCCAGCATGGCGGCGCCTGCCGTGAGGGCCGCCTTCTTCGCGCTGCGGCGCAGGGCCGGCTGCTCCATGCCCACGGTGGCGCTGGCGAAGATGGCCGCCGCGCTGATGGGGTTCAGCACCGAGAACAGCGACGTCGCCACACCGAGGGCGAAGGACCAGGTGGGGAGGGGGCCGAGGTGGGGCATGGGGCCATGGTAGCGGGATGTCGGATGGTCGGAAGTCGGAGTGGGGCGATCAGAGAAGGAAGACTGGAGTCTGGAGACTGGAGACTGGAGGTACTGCTTTCTGGGCGGCCTTTGGCCGCGCCGATGGTTTTCGTTTTGGCTCGGCGGCCCGGGCCTCCTCGCCCAAAGGCAGGAATCAAGGCGCGGCCAAAGGCCGCATCAGGGATACCTACCTCCAGCCTCCAGACTCCGGACTCCAGACTTTGGTTCCCCCGCTACCATGGCCGCATGCGCGACATCGAGGCCCTCCGCGAGCAGCACCGGCGCCGTCTGGCCTGGATGCCCTGGCTCTACTTCGCTTTGAAGCCGCGGCACCGCGCCTGGGCCGAAGCCTGGCAGACGGAGGTGCAGGCGCGTCTGGTGGCCCAGGAGACGGTCACCCTCGGAACAGGCTGCTTCATCGCGCCGGACGCGGCCATCTTCGGTGAACCCGGGCGCGGGGTGGTGGTGGGCGACCGCTGCGCCATCGCCGCCCAGGCCTTCCTCCACGGGCCGATCACCCTGGGCCATGACGTCAGCGTGAACGCCGGGGCGCGGCTCGATGGCGGCCGAAAAGGCCTTGTCATCGGCGATGGCACCCGCATCGCCAGCGGCGCGGCCATCTACGCCTTCGATCACGGCCTGAAGCCGGACCGCGACATCAAAGACCAGCCCGTGCGCTCCCGCGGCATCCGCATCGGACGCGATGTGTGGATCGGCGCCAACGCGGGGGTGACAGATGGCGTCACCATCGGCGACCATGCCGTGGTGGCCATGGGCGCCGTGGTGACAAAGGACGTGCCGGACTGGGCCATCGTGGCGGGCGTGCCGGCCGTGGTGGTGGGGGACCGGCGGGGGCGCTGATCCTGGCCCGCCCCCTGGAGCCCTCCTTCCAGGGGCGAATGGAGCCCTGGATCCGTTGACTTCTGGCGGATTCGACAGGCACTGACCGATGCTTTACGGGAGGCTGAAAGGGTTCCACCTGATTCATTCATGATTTTTTTCGCCCCGACTCTTGACTTGCGCGAAAAAAAGACGAATATTGTATGAACGGGACAGATGGAGCCCCCATGCGGACCTCTTTTCGCAGTTTCGGCTACAAGTTCAGCGGCTACTTCATGGAGTACGGCCCCCTTGAGGCCGAAAACCTGGAGGCGGCCAGGGCCCAGATCCGCAAGCGCCTTGGCGTGAGTCGGCTACCCCTGGGTTTCCAGGTTTGGGACCTGGCCGAGCGGCCTCTCACGCGATGGCGGGTGGCGTCGGCCAGCTAGGGTTGGCCTTCGGGCGCGGCCCCGCCAAGGGATGATTTACCTCACGCCTGCCTGGCCGCCCACCACGCCTGCCCGGCGGCCACGTCCAGAGCGATCCGATCCCGCAGTTCGTCCACCGATGCGAAGCGCACTTCGCCGCGGATGCGGTGCAGGAAGCGCAGGTCCAGGCGGGCGCCATAGAGGTCGCCTTCGAAGCCCGGCAGGTGGGTTTCCACGGTCAGGCGCCGGCCATCGAAGGTGGGCTTTTCACCCACGTTGGTGAGCCCCAGGTAGGGGCCCCCATGGTGGGGCAGGAGCGCCTCCGTCACGTAGACGCCGAAAGCCGGTAGCTGTTCCTGCTCCCAGGCCAGGTTGGCCGTGGGGAAGCCTAAGTGGCGGCCCCGCCGATCGCCCTCGACCACGACCCCCGTCAGGGTGTAGGGATGACCCAGTAATTCCGCCGCGGCCTCCACCTCACCGCGATCCAGGGCCTCGCGGATGCGGGTGCTGGAGAGTCGGCCGCCATCCGGGGCCTGCAGCGCCAAGGTATGGACCTCGCAGCCATGCTTCACGCCCCAGGCTTCCAAGGTTTCCACGGTGCCACTGCGGTCGCGACCGAAACAGAAGGCGCGTCCCACATGCAGTTCCACGGGTGACAGGGCGCGGCGCATGCCTTCGAGGAAGGCGGTGGGGCTCAGTTCTGAGAAGGCGCGGCTGAAGGGGATCACCCAGGCCAGGTCCATGCCCTCGGCCCCGAAGGCCTCCAGCCGCTGTTCCAGAGTCATCAGGAGCTTGGGTCGGCGCTGAGGAGCCACCACCACCGTGGGGTGGGGATCGAACGTCACCACGGCCGCCCGCAAGCCCGCGGCCCGCGCCCGTCCTGCCGCGACCCGCAGCAGCTCTCGATGGCCCGCGTGGACCCCGTCGAAGTTGCCCAGTGTCACAACAAAGGGCCCGGATGCGGGAGCCATCTCCAGGGTGTGGCGCCAGACGTCCATCATTCGGCCCCGTCCTGCTCCGCGGGCCAGGCCAGACTGGCGATGACGCTGCCCGCCAGCACCGCGGCGATGACCAGGAGGCTGTACTGCACGGGGATGTGGATCCAGTCCGCGATGCACATCTTCACGCCCACGAAGGCCAGCACCACGGCCAGCCCCGTCTTCAGCCGGTGGAAGCGGTCCATCATCTTGGCCAGCAGGAAATAGAGGCTCCGCAACCCCAGGATGGCGAAGATGTTGGAGGTGTAGACCACGAAGGGATCGCGGCTCACCGCCAGCACCGCGGGAATGGAATCCACGGCGAAGACCAGGTCCGTCACCTCGATGGTGATGAGGACAAGCAGCATGGGCGTGGCGTAGCGGCGGCCGTCCTTGATGGACCAGAAGTGTTCGTGGCCGCCTTTCTCATCGAACGGAACGAAGCGGCGGAAGGCTTTCACCAGGGGGTTCTTGGTCGGGTCCCCCTGCGCGTCTTCCACCAGCAGCATCTTTACGCCCGTGTAGAGGAGGAAGCCGCCGAAGACGTACATCATCCACTCGAAGCGGTTCAACAGGGCCGTGCCCGCAAGAATCATCGCGGCCCGCATGACGAGGGCCCCCAGCACGCCCCAGAACAGCACCCGGTGCTGATGCCGCAGGTCCACCTGGAAGCTCTGGAAGACGAGGACGAACACGAAGAGGTTGTCCACGCTGAGGGACTTCTCCAGCACGTAGCCTGTGAGCCATTCCAGGCCCTTCTGAGTACCTTCCGCCTGGAAGATCAAGCCGTTGAATATCGTGGCCAGGATGATCCACACCGCGCTCCAGATCCCCGCCTCCCGCATGGTGGGGGCATGGATCTTCCGGTGGAACACCCCTAGGTCCAGGGCGAGCATCAGGAATACGAAGGCGTGGAAGCCCCCCCAGGCCCACCAGGGAGCGGCTTGCAGCAGAGCGTCGACCAAGGGTCCTCCAGGACATCCAGCTTATCGAAGGCGGGAAGCCCCCTGTGGGATCATGACCCCGTGAGCCTTCCCCGCCTCTTCCTCGATCCGCTGACCGCCGCCGAAAACGTGGTGGTGCCCCTGGGCGCCGAGGTCGCCCGGCACTTGCGGGCCCTGCGCCTGAAGCCGGGCGACGCCCTGGAGCTGGTGCTGGGCGATCAGCCCTGGACGGCGGACCTGGCCGAGCTGGACCGGGGGCGGGCCCTGGCCCGCCTAGTGGCCCCCTTGCACGAGGATCGTGAACCACCCGTGGCCCTCCAGGCCTGCCTGCCCCTGCCCACGCAGCTGAGCCTCTTCGACGAATGGCTGCCGCCCGTGGTGGAGCTGGGTGCCACCCTCATCCAGCCCGTCATCTACGCCCGCAGCGAATACGACCCCGCCAAGACCGCCGCCCGCATGGACCGCTGGATCCGCCTCATCCAGTCCGCCTGCGAGCAGAGCCACCGCAGCCGCCGCCCGGAATTGCGCACACCCGTTCCCTTCGAAGCCCTCCTGGCCTGGGAGGCACCCCAGAAATGGGTGGCCTACGAGCTGGCCACGGGTCAGGCCAATCCAGACCTGCGCCGGGAACCCCTGGCCTTTACCTGTGGGCCCGAGGGGGGTATCACCGACGCCGAATTCGCCGCCCTGACCACCGCTGGGTGGCGGCCCGTGAGCCTGGGCCGGAGCATCCTCCGCGCCGTCACCGCCCCCGTGGCCCTGCTGGGGGCGGTGCAGTTCGAATTGGGAAAGGCTCTCCAGGCCTCGCTCTCCGACAAACCACATCTTGCGAGGTAAGCTGGAGGTTCCCACCGGAGCCCCCATGCGTGTCCTGCCGTCCCTCCTGGTCGCGATCCCCCTCCTCGCCCAGGCGGCACCGCCCCCGCCCGTGAAGGAGGCCCCCCTGCGCGCCCACTTGGCCTTCCTGGCGGACGATCTGCTGGAAGGCCGGGGCACAGGCCAGCGCGGCGCCGAGCTGACGGTGCGCTACCTGGAGACCCAGCTTCAAATCCTGGGCCTGAATCCCGCCCACGGAACCTCGTACCGTCAGCCGGTCTCTCTCCTGGGCCTGCGCACGCTGACGGGCCGCAGCACCATCAGCTTCCTGGGCGGTGGCGCCTGCGCCACCCCGGCCTTCGGAACCGAGATCGTCTACGGGTCCGGCGTCGCCAAGGCTGAGCAGACCTTCGACGCGCCCATCGTCTTCGCGGGCTTCGGCATCCATTCGCCCGCGGACCACTGGGACGACTTCAAGGGCATGAATCTCAAGGGCAAGATCTTGTTGGTGCTCGTGAACGAACCCGTCCCCACCGCCGGAGAGCCGGGGCTGTTCGAAGGCACCGACCTCAGCTTCTTCGGCCGGTGGACCTACAAATTCGAGGAGGCCGCCCGCCAGGGCGCCGCCGGCATCCTCTTGGTCCACACCACGCCCTCCGCCAGCTACGGCTGGCCCGTGGTGCGCAACGGCTGGGATGCCGAGCGCTTCCAGCTGGCCCAGGGCCCCAATGGCACGCCCCTCCAGGGCTGGGTGACGGAGGAGATCGCCCGGGCCCTGGTGAAGCGGGGCGGCCAGGACCTCGACGCCCTGCGCGCACAGGCCGAGCGCCGCGACTTCCGGCCCGTCCCCTTGGATCTGCACCTGAAGGGCACCCTGGCCAGCGCCGTGCGCACCGTCGAGCAGTTCAACGTGGCGGGCGTGGTGGCTGGCTCGGACCCGGCCCTGAAGGATGAAGTCGTGATCTACTCGGCCCATTGGGATCACCTGGGCAAAGGCGCGGCCCCGGCCCCCGACACCCACCCCGGCCATGAGATCGACAGCATCTACAACGGTGCGGTGGATAACGCCTCGGGCTGCGCGGCCCTGCTCGCCATGGCCCAGGCTGCCATTCATGCCCCTGCGAAGCGCAGCCAGATGTTCCTCTTCGTGTGCGGGGAAGAGCAGGGGCTGCTGGGCTCCAAGGCCTACGCCGCGGATCCTCTCTGGCCCCTGGCGAAGACCGCAGCAGACCTCAACCTGGACAGCCTCAACTTCGTGGCTCCCACGCGGGACATCGGCTTGCCCTTCGGCAACCGCAGTACCCTGGGCGATCTGGGCGCAGCCGTGGCTAAGGCTTCCGGCCTCGCGGTCGCGCCCGCTCGGCCCGATACCGCCGGTGGCTACTTCCGCTCGGACCACTACAGCTTTGTGCAGGCCGGCGTGCCCGCTTTGTCCGTGGGGGGCGGCCGGGACTACCCGGGCGCCGATCCCTCCGCCCTGAAGGCCAAGGCCGCCGCCTACGGCAAGCGCTACCACCAGGTGACGGACGAGTACGACCCGACCTGGGACCTGCGCGGCATGGTGCAGCAGGCCCAGTTCACCTTCGACCTCGGCCAAGCCGTCGCCAACGCCCCTGCCAAACCCACCTTCAAAGCCGCCCGGTAAACTCGAACGTCAGGAGTCCACCGGCCCATGAATCACGAAGAGGCTTTCGCCAAGGCGTTCATCACCTCAGAGAAGCGGGCCCGGTTCATCCAATTTCTCGCGGACTCCAGGCGACGGAAGGAGATGCTCGACCGGCTGAACCACGATCTGCCTTACATGCCCGGCTTCGCGACAGAGGTGCCTGGCCGACAGGACTTCCCGGGCGAATTGGAGAAGCTGCTCGTGGCTAAGGGGGCGGGGCCCACCTGCCATGTGATCGCGGGTGGACTGAAGGCGGATGGTCGAGAACTGCCGCTTGGCGAGGCCCTTCAACTCATCTGCCTGCAGGCGTCCGGCGCCATCCTGTCGTGCCTTCCGGGCTGCCTCGCCTACTACAGGCCGGAAGCCCCGGGACAGGGCATCATCCTCGAGCGGCACCTTCACCCCTGACCCATCGTCCAACCCGGGCAGACAGCGCTACACGGCCACCGATGGGCCGTCGCCCTGCTCAGGGCTGAATCTCGCCACAGGACTTCCTCGGTGAATGCTCGGTTCCTGTTCGAGGGTCGTACAAGCGTTGCCCACGCCACTCGAATTGAAAGAGCTGGTGCTTCACTTTGATGAACACCCTCCTGCCAACGACCTTGTCGATAAACCATAAAGGTTTGAATGGTTGCGGTTGGTCTGTTGGCTTAGAACATGCATCTCGCCTCCACCTGCGTCCCGTCATCAGCGGGTTTTGCATTTCAACCTTTTCGCAGGGCCATCACACCACGTGTCCAAGTGCTTGGGTGGTTTGAGCCTCAGCAGTGGGGGAGTCGGCATTCCATGAGCAGCGGAATCATTGAAACGGGCCTTTCCAACGAGGCGCTCCACATCCATCGGGCGCTGGCCAGCCTGCAGGAGGAACTGGAGGCCATCGACTATTACCACCAGCGGATGGATGTATCGGGTGATGCCTCCCTCAAGGCCATCCTGATCCACAACCGCGACGACGAAATGGAGCATGCGGCGATGCTGCTGGAGTGGCTGCGGCGCGCCATGCCGGAGTTCGGCATTCAGATGCGGACGTTCCTGTTCACATCTGACCCACTCACCCCACCGGTCGCCGGGGGGGAACCCCCAATGGCAAAGGGAAAAGGGCTGGGATTGGGAACCTTGAAATGAGCGGGCGCGAAGCCCCGGGAGAAGTGGTCATGACGGACATGCTCAGGCGTGACATGGCGCCCATCACGGATGCGGCGTGGAAAGAGATCGAACTTCAGAGTTCGCGCATCCTGAAGGGGAATCTCTCCGGTCGAAAGCTCGTGGACTTTTCCGGGCCGCATGGCTGGCCGTTCGCCGCCGTGAATCTCGGGAGGCTGGACGTGGAGTCCCGAGATGGCGTGGACGGAGTGGGCTGGGGCCTGCGGAAGGTGCTCCCCCTGGTGGAAATCCGAGTGCCCTTCACCCTGAAGATATGGGAATTGGATGACGCCGAACGCGGTGCCAGGAACCCCGACCTGAAGGCCTTGACGGAGGCGGCGCGAAAGGTGGCGATGTTCGAAGAGACGGCCATCTACCGGGGATTTGGCGGGGCCGGTATCCAGGGCCTGCTCGAAGCCTCCAGTCATTCACCGGTGCCCTTGAGTCCGGATCGAAGCGGGTTCACGGAGTCCGTGGAGCGAGGCCTGCTGGCCATCCAGGAGGCTGAGATCGGCGGCCCGTTCGCGCTGGTGCTGGGAACGGAACCCTACAAGTGGCTGATGGTCGGAGATCCGGATGACTACCCGTTGCGCCAACGAATCGAGGCCCTCGTCACAGGCGGCATCCACTGGAGCCCGGCACTGGAGGGCGGAGCCATACTTTCGCGCCGCGGCGGGGATTTCGAAATGACCGTAGGTCAGGAGCCTGTCGCTTGACCCCTTTTTGGAGCCGGGCTGATTCCGGAAGCAGGCGAGAGAACCCAAGGCCCTCGTGGATTCGGGAGGCTCTGGGGGGCATCGGGAGGCCCCGGAAGGGTCCTTTCCAC
>Ga0315270_10000129_pt1 | contig 42435 bp, 38 predicted proteins | sample C1_bottom_MG_FD_204932 | JGI IMG/M metagenome (GOLD analysis project Ga0315270, IMG submission 204932) | Sediment microbial communities from Yellowstone Lake, YNP, Wyoming, USA - C1_bottom | ecosystem: Environmental > Aquatic > Freshwater > Lake > Sediment | place: USA: Wyoming | collected... | reverse complement strand
ACTTTCCGCTGGGCGGCAACCGCCGTGGCAAAGTGCGGCGCTACCTCAACCTGCTGGCCACCATGCTGCTGGGCGGGTTGTGGCACGGTGCGGGCTGGACCTTCGTGATCTGGGGCGGGTTGCATGGGCTATACCTCATCATCAACCATGCCTGGCACGCCGTACGCCGCAAACTGGGACAAGACCCGGAGCAGCCGTTGTCCAGACCGATGCACCTGGCCTCGGCCCTGCTGACCTTCCTCGCGGTGACCATCGCCTGGGTGTTCTTCCGGGCCAGTGACTTCACGACTGCAATCAATATCGTCCAGGCCATGCTGGGAGGGAATGGGGTAGCGCTGCCGGACAACTGGTTCACGCGCCCGCCCGCCATCCATATCTGGCTGGCACAATTCGGTGTGTTTGTGCCCGGCAACGGGCTGGCCGGTAGCGGCATGATCAACTGGATTTGTATCTTGCTGCTGATCGTATGGCTGGCTCCCAACACCCAGACCATTATGCAATCCTTTAAGCCCGCGCTGGATGTGCCACAGCCCCAAGTTAAAACCCGCTTGCGGTGGAGACCGAGTTTCTTCTCAGCCACGTTGATCTGGGGTCTGGCCTTTGTAGCCTTGATCAATTTGTCGCAGCAATCGGCTTTCCTGTATTTCCAATTCTGATGATGCATAAACGCTATCTGCGCTGGCTGCTATTTTTTTGCTGCATCACACTGGTGCCCGCTGTAGCGCTCAACCTGCTGGTGTTGAAGCATGAGGGCGACCTCGAATCCATGTCGTTCGCTGCGAGTGACTGGCAGCGCGCGACGGGCGGCATTACTTTTACACCCAAGCTGGGGGGCAGCTGGCTGTTCAAAACGTTGCGCCTGAACGACCAGCTCGCAGAGTTGGACACGGTAATCTTCGGCTCCTCGACCGGCATGCCGATAGATCGCAGCATGATGCCGCCAAGATGGCGAATGTATAACTTCACGCAGACTGGCAGTCCGTTTAGTGCAAGCATCGCACAGGCTGAATATCTGGTGCAGCATGCCCCACAGATTAAGCATTACATCGTGGCACTGGACTGGTCGCTGGACTGGTTGCTCGACGGTACCATCTATCACGCGAGGACCATCGCCCCGGTTGACCTCTCGCGCCCACAGCGCGGAAAAAGAATAGAGGATCGGAATCCTCCCTCGCTGGTTGCGATGCTGCGCGAGTCCGTTTCCTATCCGCGGATGGAACAACTGTGGGAGATACTCGGTCGCGTCGCCAAATCGCCCAATCCGAAGAAGTCGTTTCGCGAGCACTTTCTGCAACTGGCCAGTGACGAGTATGTGTGCCCCAACGGCATCGATAAGGGAAAGGACTTCGGCGTTCACAATCGCGGCCTCTGCGACGGCTTCCGCAACGATGGTAGCGCGACCTTTTGGGGTTACGGCCGCATTGATGATTCCAACCGACTCCTTCTCGGCGCACTTGCGCATGGATCGAGATACGCCAAAGCGCTGGAGCGCACCCAAGGTGCCATAGACGCCAGTCAATTTTCCCGGCTCGCAGCATTGGACAGGTTAATCAAGAGACAAGGTGGGCAGCTTATCCTTTACATACCGCCGCTGATGCCCGGATTCGATGCGGGTTTTGCCAGGCACCCCCGATTTTCGAGCTACCTCGAGCGCACCAAGAGGGAGCTTGCGGCATGGGCCACCGCTAATGATGCTATTGTGGTTGATTTTGGACCGAGCGAAAAATTCGGCTGCATTTCCGGCGAGTTTCTGGACGAGCATCATGCGGACGGCAACTGCTACCGCAAGATATTCTCCGATTTCTGGCAAAATGGCGGCATCCAGAAAAAATTGGCGGACAGCGCCAGAGCGAATAGCGGAAAATAATCCATGCAGATATTGAAATCAATAAACGACTTATCCCGCCATACCCAGCCCATACAACATGAGCTGTCGGCTGCTGTCAGCCGCGTGCTGCAAAGCGGCTGGTTCGTGCTCGGCCCGGAAGTGACGGCCTTTGAGCAGGAGTTTGCCAAATATTGCGACACAGCGCATTGCGTCTCGTTGGCAAACGGCACGGATGCGCTGGAACTGGCGCTGCGCGCACTGGATATCGGCGCGGGCAAGACGGTGCTGACCGTGGCAAACGCCGGAATGTACAGCAGTGTCGCCATCCTCGCCACCGGTGCCACGCCGTTGTACGTTGATATTTCTCCCGATACCTTATTGATGAACGCCGCCGCAGTGCAGCCGTTGCTGCAGCAGCAACGCGTGGACGCGATCATCGTCACGCACCTGTACGGATTGCTCGCCGACGTCGAGGAAATCGTGCAACTCGCGCAGTCACGCGGCATCCCGGTAATCGAAGACTGCGCTCAGGCGCATGGCGCGCAACGCCATGACAGGAAGGCGGGCGCGTTCGGCGACATCGCCTGTTTCAGTTTCTATCCCACCAAGAATCTGGGCGCGCTCGGCGACGGCGGCGCAATCATCACTTCGCGCCACGACCTGGCGGATCGCGTCAAACAATTGCGCCAATATGGGTGGGGCAGCAAATACAGCGTAGCGCTTGCCGGTGGCCGCAACAGCCGACTGGATGAAATGCAGGCCGCTATCCTGCGCGTCAAGCTGCCGCTACTCGACCAATGGAACGCACGCCGCCGCGACATCGCCATGCGTTATTCCCAAGGCATCACCAACTCCAAGATTGTCACACAACAAGTTCACGGTACAGACTATGTTGGGCATCTGTATGTGGTACGCACCACGGAGCGCGACCGGCTCAGGCAACATCTGGCTGACGCTGGTATCCCGAACGATGTGCATTACCCGGTGCCGGATTATGCGCAAGCGGCTTATCGCCACCTGTTCACCGGCACGCACCTGTCCGTTACGGAACGCGCTTGCGCGGAAGTGTTGACCTTGCCCTGCTTCCCGGAAATGACCGACGCGGAAGTCGACGCCATCATCGCCCGCGTGAACGCATGGTGAACACGCTCTCCATCATCATCCCGGTATACCGGAACGCGGAATCGATCCCCGATTTGATCGCGGCGCTTGCTGTCGTGGCGCAGCGCGCTGCAAAAAAATTCGCTTGTGCTACCGAGGTTGTGTTCGTGGTGGATGGCAGTCCGGACAATAGTTATGCACTGTTGGCACAGGCGCTGCCTGCTGCGCCTTTTTCTTCGCAACTGTTGTTGCACTCGCGCAATTTCGGTTCCTTTGCCGCCATTCGCACCGGCCTGCAAGCCGCGCGCGGCGAACACTACGGCATTATCGCTGCCGACTTGCAGGAGCCGCCGGAACTGGTGCTGCAGTTTCTGGAGAAGCTGCGCTCGGGCGAATGCGATGTGGTCGTGGGCTGCCGCGAGAACCGGCAAGACCCGTTGTCTTCGCGCTTTGCCTCTGACCTGTTCTGGAAGCTGTACAAAAAATTTGTCATCCGCGAGATACCGGAAAAGGGCGTGGATGTGTTCGGCTGCAACCAGGTGTTTCGCGACCACTTGCTGCAACTCGGCGAGGCCAATTCTTCGCTGGTGGGACTGATTTTCTGGCTGGGCTTCAAGCGCGGCGAAGTGATGTATGAACGGCGCGCGCGCGAACACGGCAAGAGTGCGTGGACGCTAAAGAAAAAAATCAACTACCTGCTCGACAGCGTGTTCTCCTTCACCGACCTGCCGATCAAGCTGCTGTCACTGTTCGGCCTGCTCGGCGTTTCTGCCTCCATCCTGCTTGGTATTGCCGTGCTCCTGGCCAAAATATTCGGCAACATCGTTGTTCCCGGCTATGCAGCCACCGTGCTGACAGTTATCTTTTTCGGCGGACTTAATTCGCTGGGCTTGGGCATCGTTGGTGCCTACGCCTGGCGCGCATACGAGAACACCAAGGGCAGGCCGCTCGCCGTGGTGATGGCTTCGCAACGGTTCAATGGGACTTCTTCTCAGTCACACAAGGAATGATTATGGCTGATTACTTTACACATGAAAAAGCACTTTGCGAATCCTTGAGCATCGGCAGGGGCACGCGGGTATGGGCATTTGCGCATATCCTGCCCAAGGCGGTGATCGGGGCAGAGTGCAACATCTGCGACGGTGTGTTCATCGAAAACGATGTGCTCGTCGGCGACCGGGTCACCGTCAAGTGCGGGGTACAGCTGTGGGACGGACTGACGGTGGAGGACGACGTATTTATCGGCCCGAATGCCACGTTCACCAATGACCGTTTTCCGCGCAGCCGCGTTTATCCCGAACAGTTCGCACGGACCATCCTGCGCAAGGGCGCGTCCATTGGTGCCAATGCCACCATACTGCCGGGTCTGGAGATCGGCTCCGGCGCTATGGTGGGTGCCGGTTCGGTGGTCACGCGCTCGGTGCCACCGAATGCGATTGCCGTCGGCAACCCGGCGCGCATCATCGGCTATGTCAACTCACACGAACCGCCTGATGATACTGGCACACCCAAGGATAATGCAGCAAACAAGATTACCGCTTCCACGGTGCGCGGCGTAACCCTGCATGAATTGCCGCTGATTCAGGATATGCGCGGCAACCTGAGCGTGGGCGAATTCGAGCGTTCCATTCCCTTCCAGGCCAAGCGCTACTTCCTGGTATTCGATGTCCCCAGCCGCGAGATACGCGGCGAACATGCGCATCGCACTTGCCACCAATTTCTGATCTGCATCAAGGGCAGTTGCACGGTGGTCGCCGATGATGGAACGCAGCGCCGCGAATACTTGCTGGATCGCTCGAACCTGGGGATATATCTGCCGGCGATGGTGTGGGGCATCCAGTACAAATATTCTTCGGATGCGGTGCTGCTAGTGTTCGCTTCCGAATATTACGATGCTGGCGACTACATCCGCGACTACAGCGAGTTTTTATCACTGGCGGGCGCTGCCCGCTGATTTGGGCTGAAGCGCATGATACGCCACGAATTCTTCCGTTTCCTGATGGTCGGTGCGACCAACACGGGCTTCAGCTACCTGCTGTACTTGCTGCTGCTTTCTTTCCTGAGCTACTTGCCCGCCTATTCCATCGCCTATGCTGCCGGTATCGTGCTCTCGTATTTCCTGAATATACTGTTCGTATTCAGGAAACGAGTCAGTCTTGCCAGCTTCCTGAAGTTCCCCTTCGTTTATGCCATCCAGTATTTACTGGGAGCGATGGTGCTCTGGCTATTGGTGGATGTGGCACACATCTCGCCCGCGCTGGCGATGATAGGCGTGATCATCGCCACCATTCCCGTCACCTTTCTGGCCAGCCGTTTCGTGCTGAGTAAATAATATGTTTATCCGCAAACCATGCAACCCGACCGAGTGGTTGCTTATCTTGGGCGCGCTCAGTTTTGTGCCGACCTTATTTTTTTACCTGGTCGGCGAAGAAGGCACGTATATCATCACCTCGATGGAGATGTGGCATCAGCAAAACTGGATGCAGCAACTGATGTATGGCGCGGACAACGGACGGCCGCCGCTGGTGAACTGGCTGACCATGCCGCTCTCCGTGCTGCTGGGCTGGTCGCATGTGATCGTTGCCGTGCGTCTGGTTTCCGTTGCCGCGACCCTTGGCACTATTGCCTGGCTATACTGGCTAATCCACAAGCTGTACACCGACAAATCATTCGCGCTGTTCGGCGCGCTCACTGCCCTGACGCTGGCCGATTGGCTGATGTATCGCGGCTGGCTGAGCTATACCGATCCGGTGTTCGCCTTCTTTACCTTCGGCGCCATGGCCACCTTGTGGATAGGCGTGCTCGAGCAGCGTCGCAGATGGTTGCTGGCTTCGATCATCCTGGTCAGTTGCGGACTGCTGACCAAGGCGTTCACCGCGTACATCTTCTACGGCACCGTCGCTTTCGTATTGCTGTGGCAACGCGACACACGCAGCTTCCTGTTTGCGCCGCGCTCGCTATTGGTGCTTTCTCTGGCGCTGGTGGTACCGCTGGCATGGTTTGCCTCCATTCCGCATAGCGGCAACAGCGCGGGCATGCTGGACGAGATCGTGCGCAAACTATCGGCTCAGGACATCACCAGCTATCTGGAACACTTGGTCGAGTTCCCGCTGGAAACAGCGATACGCCTGTCGCCCGCAATATTGCTGGCGATTTATCTGCTGTTGCGCAAGCGGGTAACGGAAGTCGAAAGCGCACCCCAACATTTCTATGCCGCGCTATGGATAGCCGGTTTGGGTTTTCTGCCTTATTGGCTGTCACCGCAAAGCAGCATCCGTTACCTGCTGCCGATCTACCCGGTGATCGCCCTGGTCTGCGCGCGCATCATCTGGCGTGCGGGCGAGCCTGCCAAAACGCTGGCGTTGCGCTGGTTTGGCGGAGTCATCGCAGTGAAATTCTTGTTCGCGCTGCTGCTGTTCCCCTACTACCAGACGCATTACCGCGGGGAGAATTATGCCCAGACCGCGCAAGTTGTCATCCAGCGCACGCAGGGGTTTCCGCTGTATATCACCGACGTGCGCTCGGTCGGCATCGCCATTGCCGGATACATAGACATGACACGATTTCCCCAGGCGCCGCTGACTTTCCCGCCGAAGAATTTTGCATCGGGCTACGTGCTGTCTATGGAAGAAAATACGTCAATCGGAAAAACCGTTGAAACTTATACCTTGGCGGCTGACCGGATATACCTGTTGTGTCGAGGAACCGCCTGCAACAAATAGCAAACGATTATTTCATAATGACATCTCGCAACCATTGGAGCCGGTTGTAATCAGCGGCTGAGTTTGCATTTCACATTCGCGCCGTGCTTGCACCTGCATTCTGAATGTTGCCATATAATTTTTCATACGCCTGCGCCACCTCGCGCCAGGTATGCACAAAGCGGGAGGGGGGCAGGGTGCGGCCCAGTTGCGCCCTCACCGCAGCAACCCATTGCTGCAGCGGTGCATCCAATGACAGTACGGCACCGGCCTCTGCCGTCACCTGTGGTGCCGCGCCACAGCGATCCGAAACCACCACCGCCACCTGCGCCGCCATCGCCTCGGAAATCGCCATGCCGTAAGGTTCAGCACTGGCAGGATGGATGAGTACATTGAGCCGGGCTAAATAGTCCGTATCGCTGCGCCAGCCGAGCAGGCGGTAACCGCCCTGCCAGCCAGAAAATAAATGCTGAACTTCCTGCGCTTGCGGTCCGGCGATCCATAATTCCAAATTGGGGCGCTCGCGCCGCAATTGCGCGACAATCTCCACGGCCAATGGCAAACCTTTGCGCTGCCATTCCTTGCCGATAAAGCCGATGACGCCGCCATCGGCAGGCGCAGCTTGCCATTCGCGCGGCGGCATCGCGGCCACGCCGGGGACGATGGGTGCAGTCAGCTTGTGCGCATACTCCGGATAGTAATGCGCCAGTTGTTGCCGGATGATAATCGAGTTGGGCACGATGTAATGTGCGGCACGCAGCTCGCGCCGCTCCAGAAAAAATTGCATCGCCACGCGCAGCGAGATTTTTTTCCACCACGGCTTGTCGCGCACGGTAGCAAAGGGCGGGCCGTGGAAGGTGGTGACATGATGCAATCCGAGGCGCTCATTACTGTGTATCACGAAACCCGGATGTGGATTCTGCTCCAGCCAATGCGCCACACGCCGACTGAAGCGCAACAGCGACAGCCAGCGCGGGCGCGGCGCGATCTCGCCCAATTCATGCACGGCTATGCCGGGTGGTTTTTCTGCATGGCAGCGCTCGCAGATCACCACCACCTGATGCCCGAGCGCAGCCAGCTCGCGCGTAACTTCCCACACATAGCGCTCCATGCCACCAACAGGGCCGTAGCGGCGGACTGCGTGCAGGATTTTCAAGTGCACTCCCTCATCTCAATCTTCCACCAAAGGTACGCGATCCGCTATCCGGCGAGCTGGATGCGGAATCGTCAGACCCGGCAGGGGAAGGGACGGCCGTCGGTTCCGGTGGAAGCGGAATTTTATTCACTTGATACTGATCCACGCCCTTCAGTGCGCGGGTATGCGTAGCGCTCAATACCTGCAGCAGGCGGCGCCGATTCTCTTCCAGATGCGAGCGGTCATTCTCCTTGTGCCACAAGTGCAGCACCGGTGCCGAGAAACGCGCGCTCTTGTTGATGAGGCCGACACGGATCAGGCGCACCACCAGATCGGAATCTTCCTGCCCCCAGCCAATATAGCTCTCATCCAATCCATTCACGCGCAGCAGGTCCTCTCGAAATACAGAAAGGTTGCAGGTCTTTGCACCCTGCCAGCGGCGTGGCGATATCTTGCGCAAGGCCGAGTCTGGCAGGCGCAGCAACGGCAACAAGCGCGAGATATGTTTTTGGCGGCGTGCGCGCAGCCAATCTCTCAAGCTCCAGAGATGCACAGGAATTTTTTCGCTCAGCACTTGCCGCGTGAACTCTGGCGAGAGTAGCAAACGATTGCCGGAAAGAAAACAGCCCCGCTCGCTCAGTTTCCGCTGTTGCGCCACGAAATCTTTGGGCGGTATGCAATCGCCGTCGGTAAAAACAATGTAATCCGCTGTGGTTGCAGCAAGTGCGCGGTTGCGTATCGCAGCCGCACGGAAGCCGTCGTCTTCCTGCCATACATGATGAATGGGAAACGCAGCACGTTGCTGGAAATGGCGCACCACCGCTGCCGTATCAGGCGTGGAGCCGTCGTCCGCCACCAGCACTTCAAAATCGCGGTCAGTCTGTGCGAGCCAGCCTTCCAGCACGGCTGCCAGTGCATCGGGACGGTTGTAGGTGGTGACAATGACCGCGATGCGCATCAGCGTTTCCGGCTCAGTAGCGCCAGCTTGAGGTAACGGTAGTATGTTCCCTCGGCATTGGAAACCGCCAGCATGAAACCTTCGCGCCCGTCGAGAAAACCGCCGCGCAGAAAATAGGTGCGCGCAAAGCTCCATAACCCGCGCAGCACCGCACCGCTGAGCGTGGCCTTCCTGCCGCGCTGCTGCATCATCCTTGCCCCGGCGGAGGAATACTGGTTTACCTTGCGCAATACTTCTTCCAGATCGTTGAAGGCGTGGTGCAGCAACCTGCCGTGCAGCTCGCCCGTGCTGCCCTCGACAATCAGCCGCTCATGCACCAAATCGCCGCTGAAGCGCGCCTTGCCGCGCTTGAACAGGCGCGGCAGCAGATCGGGGTACCAGCCGGAATGGCGCATAAAGCGCCCGCAATAGCTGGACAGGCGCGGCACGAGATAGGCATCGCTCGCGGATTCGCCACTTAAAATGGCTGCTATTTCGGCGCGCAATTCCGGCGTGACGCGCTCGTCCGCATCCAGCGCTAACACCCAGTCTCGGGTGGCGTACCCCAGCGCGCGATTCTTCTGCACGCCGAAACCGGGCCAATCATGCGCGTAGACTTGCGCACCCAGCTCTTTGCAGATCGCCACGGTGTCATCTGTGCTGCCGGAATCCACCACCACGATCTCATCCGCCCAGACTACCGATTCTATGCAGGCGCGGATGTCCGCCGCCTCGTTCTTGGTAATGATGATGACGGACAGGCTATGCATGGCTCGTTTCCTCGCCCAGATGGGCAAACCACAGCGCGCTCATGAAAGCAAAAAAAATCCCTTCCGTATGATCCAGCAAGGGAGAATTGAACAGGCAGGTTATCGCCAGCGTTAGCACCAGGCCGCGTGCTGCGTGTTGTTCATATGAGGTTGGCAAGCTGGCAGCATAACGCCATTGGTTATAGAAAAGATACAGCATGGCCAACAGCCCGATCAGCCCCACTTGCACCGCAATCAGCAAATACTCATTGTGCGGGTTATGCGTCGTCGGCATGTCCTTGTCGCGCACTTGCTGCGCATAGGCTGCCTCGAAACCACCCGTCCCTACGCCGAGCAATGGATGGTGCGCAACGATAGCGAGGGTGTTGTTATAAAACTCCAGCCTCGCCCCAATTGATGTTTCAGTATGTACCTGCGGATTCCAGGCATAAAACTCTGCGACTGCCAGATCAACGCGATCTTGCAAACGGGGGGCGGCGTGGTAGACACCCCACAGCAAAAATGGAACCAACAACAAAGCTGCAGTCGGCAAGCGCCAATCCAAGCGATGGCCTCTTGCACCGAACCATGCTTTTGCCTCATGCCAACAAAACATCAGCAACAAAACCAGCAATACTATATAGCCTGTCCTTCCGTTCACCATGAACAATACGTCGGTTCCCGTGAACAATGCTGCGGCGAGAGATAGCCAGCGTTTGAAGGTAACTTGGGTATCTCGTGCCCACAACATAAAAATGTAAGCGGCATAAGCCATCAAAATATTTTGCGTGATCGAGCTGCGGAAAATAGCAGGATTGTCGAATGCATCAGGGATTCCCCCGGCCCACATCCAACTGCTGGCAGGCAAGATGCGCAAGCCAACCATCCAAGAAATTAGCGATGTAATCAACATCACAACCAGGAATATCTGTATGGCACGGACGCGCGTTGCCTTATCGCGCAGGGCAATCAGAAATAATGGCATCAATGCCAGATCGGCATACTTGCCCAAAATGTCGATACCGGCTTGCAGTGGCGCATTGCCATAACTCAGCCCAACCAACAAAGCCGCAAATAGCAAGGCACTTGCCCGCGCCACCGGGTGATGCGTTATTGCCTGCCATGCATCGCGTGCGTTGCCGGCCAATACCGCGACCAATAGCAATGCCATTAGCACGCTGTCCAGCGCCGTTGAGATGGGGATGGAAAATGCCAGCGCAACTGCGAGCCAACGGGACGTTGAAATCAAAAAACTTTGCATGATCTTATGCAAGGTGGCCTTGCATATCCGGCACGTATTCCGGCACCCATTGCTGGAGGGCTAGTTTGACCGCCATATCTTCCAGGGTGGCGTGCTCATTTATCCATGCCAGCATTTGCTTTAACCATTCCTGCTCCACTGCACGCGACTGGGCGATGCGCAACTTGGGATGCTGCGTAGGAAGGGTATGCTCGTTATCGGCCAGCAATTCTTCATATAATTTTTCACCTGGGCGCAGCCCGGTAAATTCGATTTTGATTTCATCTTCGCCCAAGCCGGAGAGTCGAATCAGATCCCGCGCCAAATCTACAATTTTCACCGGATCGCCCATATCCAGCACGAAAATTTCCCCGCCCCTGCCCATCAGGCCCGCCTGCAACACCAATTGCGCGGCCTCGGGGATGGACATGAAGAAGCGGGTAATGTCGGGGTGAGTGACGGTGATCGGCCCGCCCCTGGCGATCTGTTCGCGGAACTTGGGGATTACGCTGCCATTGCTGCCCAGCACGTTGCCGAAACGCACCATGACAAAGCGCGTGCCGCCATATTGATGCGAGGAGGGCTGTTGCAGGCCCTGGCACACCATCTCGGCTAGACGTTTGCTGGCACCCATCACATTGGTCGGGTTGACCGCCTTGTCGGTGGAGATCAACACAAACCTGGAAGCGCCATGCCGCTGCGCCGCGCTTGCTACGCACCAGGTTCCCTGCACGTTGTTGCGCACCGCTTGCCAACTATTGCGCTGCTCCATTAGCGGCACATGTTTGTAGGCCGCCGCATGAAACACCACCGCAGGACGACGCTGACCCATCACCTCATCCAGTCGCTGCGCATCCCGCACATCGCCGATCAAATATTCGCATACCAAATTCGGCTGGCTAGTGCGCAATTCCTGCTCAATCAGGTAAAGCGCGAATTCGCTTTGCTCGTACAGCATCAGCCGAGCAGGCTGAAACCGCGCAATCTGGCGGCACAGCTCGGAACCTATGGAGCCGCCAGCGCCGGTTACCATCACCGTCTTGCCGGTCAGCAACTCGTGCAAACCCGCTTCATCCAGCTGCACCGGGTCGCGCCCCAGTAGGTCGTCCAGCTCGACTGCGCGCAGTTGCGATATGGCAACGCGCCCGCTCATCAAGTCGTCGAACGAGGGTACGGTCAGCACCTTAATGCCGGCCTGGCTGCATAAATCTATCGCGCGTTTGCGCTGCTGGTGCGACGCCTGCGGCATGGCGATAATCGCCTGGCTGACACCCAGCCGTCCGGCCCAGTATGAAAACGAATTCATATCGCCCAGCACCTTGATTCCGTTCAGCATCAATCCATGCATGGCAGGATCGTCATCCAGGAATCCAGCCAATCGCCAATCATGGCTGCGCACTAACTCCTTGGACAAGCCCACTGCCGCATCACCCGCACCCAGCACCAGCACCGGCTCTCCCAGTAATTTGATATTGCGGTACAGTCCCTGCTCTTTCCACATGCGATAGGCAAAACGGCTGCCCCCCATCATCAGCAACAGCAGCAGCGGGCTGATCACCGACACGGAACGCGGCACCACGGCATCCACCCGGAACATCCATAGCGCCAGCGGCACCAGCATGGCGGTAGCCAGCACGGCCAGCGAAATCCTGCGCAAGTCCGCCACACTGGCGTAGCGCCACAGCCCGCGATACAAACCCAAGCTCCAGAAAATCGCGCCTTGCAACGGCACCACCCAAATCAGGGTGCGCCACATTTCATCTGCAAAGTCTGGCGGTAAATCGAAATTAAACCGCAGCAGGTAGGCAAAGCACCAGGCCAGCGCAGTCACCAGCAGATCGTGCAGGAAGGCCAGCAATGTCCGCAGGTTATATCCCGTCATTGCGCGCCTTTTTGAAAACTTTTCCAGCGGTAATCCAGCGCCAGCATGGCTGCCGCATAGATGCCTCCCCACGCCAGCAGCAACATCCACGGCACCGCGCCGGACTGCCGCTCCGCCCAAATCGCAGAGACACCTGCCGCAAACATCATGGCGTACTCCGCCAAGGCCACATTGCGATGCCCCCAGCCCATCTGCACCATGCGCTGATAATAATGTTCGCGGTGCGCCTCGGTAACCTTAACTCCGCGCGCACTGCGTTTAATCAACGTCACGGTAGCGTCTACGATAAAAGGCGAAAACACCAGCAGCGGGAACCATGCCGGCCACGAGCCATGCTGCCAACCCAACAGCCCCATCGCTGCCGCCAGAAATCCCAGCGGAATTGATCCGGCGTCGCCCATGAACACTTTGGCCGGATAAAAATTGTTGTACAGAAAGCCCAGCGCTGCCGCGCTGACGGCAAAATTAATCATCGCTTGCGTATCTTCACCATGCATCAGCGAAGCTGCGCCATACATGTTAAAGCCGAAAAATGCCATGCCGCCGGCCAAGCCATCCGAGCCATCCATGAAATTAAACAAGTTGGTCATCCACACCACAGCCAGCAACAGGGCAGACGCAAGCATCAAGTTTTGCACCAGCAAGCCCGAACCAAAGACCAAAATAAGCGCGGCGGCAATATGCGCCAAGAGTCGCTTCTTCACGGGCAGCCCTTGCATATCGTCAATCAGGGAAACCGCGAACAGCAGCAGCGCCGGCAACACGATCCACCACTCCAAGGATTTGAACATCAGCACCCAGCCGGACAGAATCCCCGCCATCAACCCCACCCCGCCGATGCGCGGAACCGGCGTGGCGTGCAATGAACGTTCGTTGGGGATGTCCTGGATTCCCTTGCCGGTCTTGCTGAGCAGCAAAATAATAGTCAGCAGCATGGAAACCAATGCTGCCACCAGAGGTGCGTAATGTGTCATGTATGTTCGGTCCGGTACCACTCAGCCGTTGCCTGCAACCCTTGCTGCAGCGTGTATGGGGACACCCATTTGAGTTCGCGGCGAATTTTACCACTATCTATCTGTAGCGAACCAAGCAAGCGGTCTGCCTGCGCGCCTCGACCAAAGAGTTGTGCCATAAATTGAAGCAACACGGGAGGAAACCGAATCAGTCTGGCTTGCACGCGCATTGCCGCTGCAAGCGCGCGCAGCAATCCCGGAGTGGACACATCCTCCCCGTCGCTCACCAGATAGGTTTGTCCGGCTGCGGCAGGATGCGTCGCGCAGGCAATCAGTGCATCCGCAAAATTGCCCACATAAACCAGGCTGCGCCGGTTATGTACCGAGGCCAGTGGCAATGGGATTCTTTTGCCCAACACCTTAAGCATCTGCGCAAAATTACCCTTTACGCCAGCCCCATAAATCAGCGGCGGGCGCACAATTACCACCTCCAAGCCGGTTTCTTGTGCAACACGGTGCAAAGCCTGCTCAGCTTCGTATTTGGAAATACCGTAAGGGTCCTGCGGTGCGGGCATATCGGTTTCAGTAAATTTTTGTCCGCCTTCGGTCGCCTCGCCATTGACCTTGATGGAGCTGACATACACCAAGCGCTTCACGCCGCTGGCAGCGGCAGCACGCGCCAGATGTTCTGTCCCCGCCACATTCACCCGCCGAAACTCTGCCAACGGATCAGAGGAATTTTCCTGCATCACATGCACGCGGGCGGCCAAATGAATGACTACATTCACCCCGCGCAACGCATGTTCCCAATTCGAATTCCCATCCATGTACCCAAGCACCGCCAAGGCCACCCCCTCTGGTAAAGTGCTAACAGAGCGCATCGCACCCACGACAGGGATTCCGCGACGCACCGCCTCTAAACACAACACTCGACCCACAAAACCATTCGCCCCGGTAACCAGCAATTTTTTTGCATCTGTTATCGTCATATTCCGCCTTCTGCAATACACCGTTCCATTAGTGTCAATACAAACGATACTATCATTGCTCAAGCAGTTCGCTATAAAGCGCCAGCATCCCAGCTGTTATTTTTTCGCTGGGGAATAACGCTAACGCACGCAGGCGAGCAGCCTCCCCCATTTGCATGCGCAACTTGCTGTCACTCACCAGTTTCGACAAGCATTGCGTAAGCTCAGCGGCATTTCCTGCCGGGAATAGCAATCCTGTTTTGCCGTCCTCCACCGCATCGCTAATTCCATAAATGCGGCTGGCAACGGTAGGCACTCCACAAGCGGCAGATTCAATAATGGTCAAACCAAAACCCTCTCGATAACTCGGCAAGCAGAAAATATCCGCAGCAGCCATATAGCGTTCTGGCGCAGAAGTAAAACTAACACGCCGCAATTGCGTGCGATATACACCGCACACCTCCTGAATTTTGGCAAAAGGAACATCTTCTTCCGCACCCACCAGTAGCAGTATCAGGTCTGAATTCTGTTCTGCGAGCTGTGAAAATGCCATTGCCAAGTCAAGCATACCCTTGTCGCGGTTTAGCCTCCCGACAAATAAAACCACGATTTGCCCAGTATCAATGCTCAGCTCGGATCGGACAGTTTCTCTTGCCTGTGGATCGGGATGAAAACGAGACGTATTTACACCGCAAATTGATCCGGAGCCGATGATATGCATCTTATGTCTTGGGAGTACCTTCTCGCGGACTAGAAAATCCCGCTGTGATGGGCTAACCGCCAAAACGCGCGTGGCAAGAAATCCGATTAACCGGTCAACCATCTTAAGTGCTGCACGACGCCAACCACTTCGGGTTGCCCAGACCTCGCCGTGAGTGGTATTGATGCGAACAGGTATCCTGACAAACCAAGCCGCCAACATCGCAAGCAACCCAGTCTTGGGCATATGCGAGTGTACGATGTCGAAATGTTCACTGCTAAACAACTTGATTAAAAGATATAACGTCCACAGATCCTTCCAGACGGACGGCTTGCGCTCTATGGGTATCAACACAAGCCGGGCATGAAGGCCGTCCAACAAATGGGCGTCCACATTATTGCAGACCACTGTTACTTCATACCCCGCAGCTGCAGCCGCCTGAATGTGCTCGCGCAAAAAAGCATGAACTACAGCGGGAATAGTGGCGACGTAGCAAAGTTTTCTCACGGTGTTATTTTTCTGCTGAAAGAGTTTCAAGAATGGAACGCCATTTTATGACTTCGGCGTCGATTAATATATTGCCTCCAGGCAAAAATGATCCCCCACCTATTCTCCTCGCTACATCGCCGATTCTTTTCCCGATTAAAGCGACTACTGCCAGCAACAAAAAAAACCACTGGTTTGAGTCTGAAAAATTCCTCAGCTGGGCGGCAAAAACAGCATGACGTGTTTTTGCCAATTTTTGCCAATTCGTGTTGCTCCTAATGCGGTATGCCAACAAAACTGAAGGCACAGTTCCAAATTGGCTCCCTTTATAGCTTCGCAACAGCAATTCCTGGTCTTCACAAAAATAGGGCGCAGGCTCGGCATAACGATATTTGCGAAACCACTCTATTCGCCCCATCCATGTCGGGTGTGGAAAGTAAAATCCTTTCCATGGATGAACGCATATTGCCTCATGTGAAATAGCGCATGGAAACAAGCCGAGTGCCCGATTGTTTTCATCAATTAAAATTGCCCGCGTGGCGACCAAATCTAAATCGTTGTCATCTTGCAGCTCCTTTAGCTGCATGGCAAAACGCTCCGGGTATGACACATCATCCTGATCCATGCGCGCAAAATATTTGCCGCGCGCAAGATCAATCGCCTCATTCAGCCGCGCCGCCAATCCTTTGTTTGCACCGTCGCGAAAAATGCGAATGCGATGATCTTCAATCTCTCGAATGGAATCGAGTGCATTGTCAGTTGAGCCATCATCTATGATGAGCAACTCCCAATTTGCCTCTGTCTGTTTAACAATAGAAAGCACGGCCAATCGCAAATATGCACCGGCGTTGTAAATGGGCATCGCCACTGTCACCAGCGGCCCGGTTTCCACCGATGCCCCCCCTACAAAATCAGACATAGCTAAAACTTTCCCGAAAAACCGCCGGTATCCACATCGGTCGCTCGCAGAGGAATAGAGTTGCAGGCAGCGGGTGGCGGATCATATTAACTACCCAACCTGATCCAGTCTTGCGGAATCAAATCCGCAGTATCGCTGTTATTTGCGAACCATTTTTTCGGCGCAATGACTATTTTTTGGGGCTCTGGATTTAACCAAGCACCCCACCAGCTAAAAGAGCTGTTTGCGATAATGTGATGCCGGCACATACTCATCAGTCGCATGTCGTTGTAGCTCTCCGCTCCGCTATTATGCTCAATGTAATGGCAGGGGAAGTCCAATTTCATCTGACTTCTCACCCACGCCATGTCGTCCGAAAAAACAAAGAAGCGAGGGCTTTCAATTTGTTTTGCCATATAGCTGATGGCATCCCGGTAATAGTCTGGTGAGCAAATACCATGCGTCGCCTTCGTGTGCGGGTTATTCACATAATCACCTCTGCGCACATGCAAACTTATCGCATTCACCCCCACGATCTTTTCCGCAATCTGTTCATTACGATCAGCCATGGAAATCTTGAAGGTAAAGTCTTCACGAATTTCAGACTCAGAATCCTGAAAATATTTTTCAGATTGCCAATAACCCGCCAGATAACAACTCTGGGGCGCCTTGTTTATTTCCGGCCAATAATGGAAGTGCGGTTCAACGACAAACACCTCTTTGCGCAAAGCAGCCAAACTTGGCCTAACCATGAACCGACGGATCAAGGGACGAGATTGCCACCCCAACAATTGATCAATATCTGCGGTACTTGCAATTTCTGCAGGGCATGCAAATACGCGCTGGAGTTCAAATCCCTGATGCAATGCATATGACTCAAAACCGGAAATATCCAGACGTAGCTGAGCATTTCTTCTACTAGCCAGCGCGCGGCCAGCAGCATACTGGAACATTTGATTGCCGAGGCCGCCAATAATGTTGCTAATTACCATTGGGGACCGTCTATTATTTGTAAGCAACTGCCATCATGGATCGCGTCCATATCTTAGGGGGGCGCATTCCAAGCCCAATGCAGAGGGCACCCGCCAGCATTCTGGAAGGAAAGAAAAATAGCCACCTCAGGGCATTAATCGGACTAGTGGGTTCTGGTCTTTCGTCCAATATCTGCACATTTACAAATCCACACATTTCAAGAATGGTCTGCAACACGTTCGATGTTAAACCCCACTGATGTGTTAAATCATTCCAAGCATCATGTGCACCAAACGGGCCGTCAGCACAAGGTGTACGTAATATCAGAACCCCACCTTCAGCCAGCTTATCTTTACAAGCATCTATAAATTTTAGCGCTTCATCTTTTGTAAGATGCTCGATAAAATCCAATGAAGAAATCAAATCATATTGCCCTGACTCGGCAGATAATATGTCGAATGCGTCGCCCTTGGTGGCAGGCAAATCAAGCAATCGCGCCAGTTTGACTTGATGCTCATCTAGATCGAACCCTTCAACATTTCTATAGCCTTTTGATTTCAAGAAATACAGGAAATTTCCGTATCCGCACGGAACATCCAGGCATCGCGCCTCCAAATTTCGAGGTAAGTGTTTTCCAATACGGCACCCATACCATTCACGCAACTTCTCGAATCGATCTTTTAACGCATCCTCGTCAAGCAACCCTCGAGCAATTGTCTGGTAATCATAATATCGATTTTTATAATCCATCAGACACTCCCACGTATTTATTAATATAGTCCAATTCAACTCTCGAATGACTACACTTACCCAATTTTGGCATCCTGACCAATAGAAACAGAAACGATATTGCGATGAGCCACGGCAGCGGAAAGTGAGGCAGTGCTCATCGTCATATTACAAAGCATGCTGGTTGTTTTTATCGCTGCCCATAATAGCCATTCCAGCGCAAGCAAAAATCCACTTTTGCAGCTAACATTTTGAAAACTTGACCAGCAATTTCTGGCTTCATATTTTGTTCTGAGATATGCGCGCTCTGCGTGGGTGATTTCACGCTCTCGCCCCCTGATTGTTGTTGAAATCCCCCCTGGCAAGCCAAAAGTAGTAACCATAATTAAACGACTGAAAGATAATCTCCGTGTTTCCGCTGTCAAGAAGCGAAAATAGGCGTCTACGTCAACCAGCCATTTCAAAGCAGGATCATATCCCTCAAAAATATTTCGTCGCACCACCAGAACGGAAGGGGAGCCAAAAATATTTCTCCGAAAAAGATACGATGGCCAATATCTTCCTATGATCAATCGCATAGAATTACATATTCCCGGCTTGACGTTGCTTGTCTCAGAATCGTAAATTAGATTTGAAAGAATGAGGGCGTCTGGCCAACCCTTTCTTTCGATCTCACCCAGCAAGTCTGTAGCGAACGTTTCTGACAGAGGAAAATCATCGTGATGAATCAAGATCACATACCGCCCCTTGGCGCTTTGCAGCAGACTATTCCAGTTGTGCACAGCCCCAAGAGCTGGCGAATTCCTGATATAACGCAAATATGAATGGGATAGGGCGAGGTCTCGTATTGCGACCTCCACGCCATCATTGCTACTGTCGTCGTGGATCACAATTTCGATATCGGAACGCCCCTCAGCGATTAGGGGCGCGACGATGCGGCGCACCCCAGCGGCGTAGTTGTAAGCCGGGATCAGGATGCTGAGCATCGGCTGCGCCTCCGATCGTGCTTTATCGGACATCGATTTGGGGCAGCGGGAAAACCAGTTTTAGATTAGCAAATTTCTTGCTTTGCTCAAAAAATGTTCTGAAATGCCACGGTAGTACGATCAGAAAATCGGGTTTCATCGCAAGCAATTCATCCTCAGGGATGATGGGAATCCATGTGCCAGGCGTATAGCATCCAAACTTGTCCGGATTAACATCGCCGACACAGAAAATTTCTTTTTCTGAAAGGCCGCAGTATTGCAGCAGCACATTCCCTTTTGTAGAAGCCCCGAGTGCTGCTATTTTTTTGCCTTCGGCTTGGGCTGTCGCTATAAATTTCAGCAACTCTTGTTTCGATTTTTCCGCACGCTCCGCAAAGGCTTTATAGGGTGCAAGGGTGTCCAGCCCCATTTTGCGTTCCGCATCGAGTATTTTCTGCACAGCAGGAGGGACACTCTTGTCGCCATTCGATTTTGAAACTGTAATTGAAAAACTCCCCCCATTCACATCGTTCAACTCAACATCTAGAATCTTGAATCCCACTTTATCCGCCATCCACTTAATCTGATGCAGCGCATAAAATTCCAGGTGCTCATGACAAACAGTATCGTATGAATTTGTTTCGAGCATTGTCGGCATGTAGCTCTGCTCAAAAACCCATATTCCGTCATCAGCCAGTACTTCATAAACCTCTTTCATGAAAGCTGTCGGATCCTCTAAATCATAAAACATGGAAAAGGATGTAACAACCTTCGTTTTTTTGCCGGGGAAACGCTCCCTCAACAAGGATGAAGAAAAGAAATCGGGAATCAGCTGGATGTGTGGCGGATAGTAATCTCGGAATTTCACCCCCGTTGGATCCATTCCGACCAGGGTCGGTCCTGTGGTTGGATAAGCCTGGAGCGTGGTGCTATCGTTGCTGCCGATATCCACCACAAGATCACCATCATTCAACTTTATTCGTCCGAGAATTTTTGCCACCTTGCCGTGAAGGTGCTTCACCATGCTGGCATTGAGTCCAGAGCGGTAACCATAGTTCTCTCCGTACATCTCTGCCAGATCGTAGGAATGCTCTAACTGCAATAAGCCACACGTCTCATTTCCCGTACACTTAACCAGACACAAGGGGCCAACCGTGATTGTTGTATCCTTTTCTTTCGGGAACACACCAGTCAGCATCTGTTCGCCCAAATCGAGTACACGCACCAGATGAGTATTCCCGCAAATCCTGCAAGCTTCAACTTTTTTATACATCTTAAATAGTTCCTAATTTAATACAAATCTAATTGGCAAGCGCTTTCAGATCAGCATCCACCATCATAGTTACCAGTTCCCGAAAGCCCACATGCGGCTCCCATCCTAATATGTTCAGCGCCTTCCCTGCATCTCCTACTAGCATGGCAGATTCGGAAGGCCGATATGAAGCAGAATCCTCACACACATAATCTCTGAAGTCTAAGCCCAGATGACTGAAAGCGCATTCGCAAAATTCACGCACCGAATGCGCTTCCCCAGTCGCCACCACATAATCGTCCGCCTGCGGTTGCTGCAACATCAGCCACATAGCTCGCACAAAATCCCCCGCAAATCCCCAGTCTCTCATCGTATCCAGATTTCCAAGGTGGAGTTCACTAGATTGCCCCATTTTAATCTTGGCCGCCTCCCGCGTTATCTTTCGCGTCACGAACTCCAATCCGCGCCGCGGACTCTCATGATTGAACAAGATTGCCGAGCATGCAAACAGCCCATAATGCTGGCGAAAAATCCGAATCATCGAATCAGCATAAAGTTTGGCGGCACCGTAAGGACTACGCGGGTTAACTGGTGTCCTTTCCGACTGCGGGCTTTCCAATGCCACGCCGAATATCTCTCTGCTGGAAGCTTGGCAAAACCGAACACTCGGATCAGTTTTGCGAATAGCCTCCAAAATTCGCGCGACTGCCAACCCATTTACTTCCCCAATCCCGATTGGGTCGTCAAACATACCCGATCCAGAGGAATATGAAGCAAAGTTATACAGCTCTGTCGGTTGGTATTGGGACAAAATATTTTCGATTCTTTCCTGCGCCAGCATATCCCAGTCTACTAGTTCAACCTTACCATTTAAGAAAGGTGAGAGCGGTTGTGCAGATTGCCGGACATCACGGGTTGTGCCTATAACACGATACCCATTGGCCAGCAGCAACTCGGCCAAATATGAACCATCTTGGCCTTTTATCCCTGTGATTAATGCTGTTTTCATCATTGCGTTGCAGCTAATAACTCAAGATGTCGCTCAAGTTGCGCCACACTCCCTTCCCAGGAGAAATTCTCTGCTACCAACCGCCTTCCTTCGTCCGATAACCTTGTCCAATCGCGCCCCTGTAGAAGCGCGACAACTCTTTGAGCTAATAAATGCGGTTCATCTTCAACCCACAGATGTGTACCAGACACTCCGCCTACCCCACTATTGCCTGCACTCGTGGTTACTACCGGCGTTCCCCAGGACAATGCCTCCAGGACTTTAGTTTGAACGCCAATTTTTAGCCTGATTGGGCAAATACTCACCGTAGCCCGTTTTATGTAATCAGCTACTTCAGCTACCCTGCCCGTAATCTGAACCTGCTTCCCAAACTTGGCCGCCGCATCAAAAATTCTAGGATCAGGATTTGAGCCAACAATCCACAATATTGCAGCAGGGTACTGCTGCAATATCAACGGAAAGACATCCCTCAGAAGAAACAACGCACCATCAACATTGGGCGGGTGGTACATATTCCCCGAGTAAATTATTGCTCTCTCTCGCCGCTCATAACCAGCAATCTCTGCCGGATTCCTTTGATCAACGCCATATGACATAAACGCAAGATTGTCACTTCCAATTTGCTTTTGCATATCATGCACGTCGGCCCTCGACAACAAAAGAACCTTCGCCATTTTGGGGAGAATTCTATTCTCATAGCTTGCTGCCAACCTTGCCAACACAAACAATTTTACCCTCTGCCAGAATGACCAAATTGGCAACTCGACAAGCCGATGCCATTTTATTGCCAGTGGATCTTCAATATTAACTATCAGCTTGCTATAACAAAACGAAGGACAATATCGTATTGTGCCCATATCAAACAATAAAACAGCGTCATATTTATCGCGTCTAATCGCTTCCTTTACAGCTGATTTCATTGCCTTGAAAGTAACTACACTAACCGACATAGGCACTCCTGCGAGCAGGTAAGGAATGTGGCGCATCCATCTGCCAACCCTCGAAACTATCCTCTGGGGTACCAATACGACTTGCTTAACAAATTCTGTTGGCTGCACTTGACCACCAGTTGGTTGGAAGCAAATGAAATCAATCGTATGTTGCTTTGAAAGGTGCTTCATGCTGTTGTACGCAACAATCGCACTCCCCGCAGATGGAGGAAAAGGGTAATGCGTCATGACAACTAATAATCTCATTATCGTGTGATGCTTTCTGTAAAACGCCACCGCATTCAACAAGGGGGGAACCGAAGGCTTTACCTATGAATTGCGCTTAACTGTAAACTGCAATGCAATTGGTTAGCCTTGGTGCCACTTTCCTTTCGGCTTCCAGCGGGGCTTGCATTTTGCTCAGCCATTTATCTTCATCTTTCGACTTGAACAATATTGTCATCTACTTTTAAACAAATTTGTGCGCTTAAATGGCAACGAACTTCTGATCTTCAATCATCCGGTACTGTTCTTCGCTGCTTTTCCTGAATTTCGTATACTGATAGCGGTTTTCGGCGAACTCCAGTGGCTTTACCCCATCCAGAAAATCGGCATCGAAGTGTGCCGGATCAACAAAGAAAGCGTCCACGCCATTTCGATCCACCGTCACGAAACGGTAGCCATGGCTCTCAAAGAATTTACGCCAGCCAGCGATTGAAACTCCGTAGTAAAGCTGCGAAGGATGGGCATTCGCAAACGCAAAATCGTTCCGGTATTCGATAGTCACGCTACGCTCGGAGCCAAAGACCGAGTTGTACTCAACCACGAATATCTTGGGGCGAAAGCCACTGTCCATCAGCGCCTTCGCGATGTAATAATCGTTGCCGTCAATATCCAGGGAAAAAACATCCGGGTCGCTGTGGAAAGCCATTTGCTTCAGCTCCTTCACACTTTCAGCAGTCACAAACATGTGTTTGCACTCTGTACCGATGCTGAAAATACCGACCATACGCTTGGCGCGCTCAACCAGCTTCGGGTCGCCGTCAATCATAATGCCGTTGAATTTTTCGGCGACCACCAGCCATGAAGAATTATTTTCCATCCCGTTTGAGGCACCAATTTCGATGAAGTAGCGGTTGCCGCTCTTGAGCTGACGACGCAGTACGTCAATGATGCCGTCTTCGCCGTTCATGCTGAATCCAGAGAATTCCCAGCTGTCCGGCTGGGCAAGGTCAATGTTCCTGGCATGCATCATTGCGGCCCCCTTCGAAAGGGCTATGATGATCCTCTGCCGATCCCTGACATCGAGTAAGTAATTGAAAAGACGTTTTATCATGAATCTTATCCTCTATAGTATTAACTTGAGATATTGTTTCGCAAATGCGGTTCGTGGGTGATTAACTCAACTCACGCCCCTGAAACTGGTGAGCGCATTAAAAACCCGTTTTATTAACTTTTGAAATAGTCTAATAAACAAATGAATTTTAAATCTGCTTTGTGCGAATGAATTGCCACCCCATACATCTACAGTTCCTTTTAGAAATTGCCTATAAAAGTGCAATCCAATGGCGGTCATCTCCTTTGGCTCTACGATTTTGCTCTCCATATGATAATGGGTACACATTTCTTTATTTTTCATAAATGCCTTATATCCTATTGTTGCACCGGCCAATCCCTGCATAAACCTTTCGATTATAAGCGACTCTTTTTCCCGGGAGGTAAGCCGAAGTGTGTTTATATGCCGGGAAAAATTAATCGCCATCTTCAATTTACCCCCTGGTGAAAAATAAGCGTCTTTAGAATTACCATTTGTGCTAAATGATTTCTCTTTTGCAGCCATGTGCGGGGGTTGAAGTATGCAAATTGGTTTGTGATAAATCGCCCCATCACCCATTAAGCACAATTCTGCAAATGCGAAATCGAATGGAAACCCCCCCACAACACTCTGATCGGAAAACCTCCCTATAAGGTCGACGGATCTCAGCAAATCATTATTAAAAAAATAACCCGTTGGATGATGCATTTTATAGCCTATATTTTTAACCGCCAGATACCCCTTAGAAAATAATTCCGGCTCAATTGCAGATTGAGTATTCTGCGCACAATATCCGCAAGCCACATCAGGATGTCCCATGAGAAACAATTTAAATTCTCTTATTTCATTTGGATTAATTTGGTCTTTGTCGAGTGACAAAACAACATACCTTCCTCGGCCTTTATTTAAGACATGCAGAGCATTATAGATACCGCCTTTGTTCTCGCCGTTACTATAGACGATCAATCTTTCATCTTTAATGGCATGCAGGATATTTAAGGTTTCATCTGCTGACCCATTATCTAATACAACCACCTCAATATCCGAATCACCACACTTCAGAATATCCGTGACCTGCTTATAAACACCCTGCGCGCGATTATAAGTAGGGATGCAAATGCTTAATGCAATGTTATTCATAATTTATTTAAGTTGGAGAACCAAGTGCGGACACTTCTCGACGGGAAGCGCCGTCTTTACCCAGCTCAATGATCTCCGAACAGTTTTTTAGAGTATTGAGGCGGTGAGCAATAATCAGAATGGTAACGTCTCCGCTCAGCGCTTCGATAGCCTGCATCACATCCTGCTCAGTTTCATTGTCCAGAGCATTTGTGGCTTCGTCAAAAACAATTACGTCTGCTTGCTTATAAAGGGCGCGAGCGATGCCGATGCGCTGGCGCTGGCCGCCGGATAGCTGCACCCCTCGCTCACCAACGAAAGTTTGATATTTGTTGGGCCAGGTTTCGATGACTTCCGCAATTTGGGCTTGCCGTGCGGCCAGCCTTACTCGCTCTGGGTCAATCATGTTTTTAGGTACGCCGAAAGCGATATTTTCTTCTATGCTGCAATCAGCCAAAAAAACTGCTTGCGGAACATGCGCGAGATGAGCTTGCCACGAGCGGTTATTAATTGTTGAAATTGGCTGATTATCGATCTCAAGCACACCTTCTGTTGGCTGGAGCAGCCCCATGATAATGTCCAGCAAGGTGCTTTTGCCACAACCTGTTGCCCCAATGAAACCAACACGAGCGCCCTTGGCAATAGTAAGATTTATATTCTTGAACACCCAAGGCGAATGCGGGCTGTAGCGAAATGAAATCTGCTTCAGGCTGATATGTCGCTGGAAAGGCAACGGCTCGGCGACAGGATGCTCAACATATTCGGGTAATGGCTGGTCAAGAAACTCAAGTGTATCTTGTAATGATGACTGTGCGCCCTGAATGGTAGAGAATGCGATGTATGCTTGTTGCATAAAGGGCAGTAAGCGCTGCAAGCCGAGCGCCAACGCAGCAAGCGTTGGAATGGCTATGGCCATTCCACCAGGTTGCCTGGACAGCGCAAAGGCTAACGTAGCAATGAGTGTCATAGCCAAGGCATCCACAGCATACCGCGGACCTTGGCTGATAAGCTGGTTGTTACCTTGGGCGCGACGCAAAATATGATTGGTGTTGCGATATATATTGCAAAAACTTTCCTGGCTGCCATCAATAAGGACGTCGCGTATGCCATACAGCCCCTCTTGTATGGATTTCAAAACATTGGTGGACTCGTGCGCAATAAGCTGGCTATAGGCCTTCTGTCGCTTCCGAGTCAACTTGATGATTAAAGCGTAGACAATAGCAAAACCACCAAAAGCGGTAAGCGCGACTCCCGGAGTAACATATAAAAGAGCCAGAGTAATCGCGATTACCATGACACTGGTACTGATGAGGGTCATGGCAGCCAATAAGACGTAAAAAATTACCTCGCTGACCTTGACCCAGATGCCATTGATTACCTCACTGCTGTTGCGCGCGATATGAATTGCATAGGGTTGGTACAGCGTATGGCGGTAGGCTTTGATGCTGAGGTCAGAGCCAACCGCAAATGAATAGCGCGTGGAGGCCCAGAGCAATAATAAACGCATGGTGCCGGATGCAATTGCAGCCAGGATAAAGGCGATAGTCAGCGGGAAAATGAGTTGATCGGCAGAGGTCAATCCAAGCAACTTAATTGCAGGCTGTGCGACTGGATTTTCGAAAATTTGACCCGGCTGAATTAATGCCCCGAGAAAAGGCAATACCGAACCTATACTGAGAATTTCAGCGAATGAGGCCAGAATCATCAAAATAAGCAAAAGTCCGAACTGTTTGCGTCGCCGGGAACCGATGTGGTGCCAGAGTCGGCTTACGAGTTGGGTAGTAGGTTGTATTGATCGCATGTAACTGTAATTTTGTATTTTGGCAGTTTTAGAAATTATCGAAGAGCTGTCTCAGCATTTTAAAATATTTATTCCTCATGGCTAACGCACGCGTGACACGCCAAGCTTTTCAAATTCCTTAATTATTCCCTCTAGAGAAGTCATGCTTGGGTTATACCCAAAGTCGGCGGCACGGGTATTCAGGGAGTAGTAATAGGGCTTGCCACCCGTTGCGTTGACACTGGCGCTTGTTCCGGTGATTTCATATTGCAGTCCAAATTCCTTTTGCATGGCTGCCAACAGGTTCGGCTTATCGACTGGCGCTTGACTATAACAGTCGACCACCGCATTCTCGGCAGGTGCAACAAGAAGCGCGCTGACCAATTTATAGAAATCAGATGGGTGCAAAAAATCTCTCATGATGAAATCCGGCGAAGTCTTCAACACAGCTTGATCGCGAATGGCGCGCAAAATATCCGTGATTAAAAATCTCGCCTCGATATCCTGAGTACGGCTAAAATAGTTGAACACGCGAATATCGATGATAGGCAATTCAGGGTGCGCGCGATGCCTGCATTCCGCATGCAGCTTGGCCACGCCATACCATTCGTGCGGCGCCAGAGCGTTAATCGCCACAACGGCGGGCGTATCCCGTTTTGCCGGTTCGCTAAAGCCCGATCCGTATGCGGCGCCGCTGCTCAAAAATAGGTAGCGGCAAGCTGGGTGCATATGCAAATAATCCAGCACCAGCTCATCAAAGCGCAGCGTGATTTCAAAAATCGAATTGCCCATCGCCACCGCCTGTGCCGGGTTGCCAACACCCACAAAGTTGATGACGGCATCGAACTCATGTTCGCCAAACCCTGAAAAGTCATCCGCCGGATAGCGTCCTGCCAGCCCAACTCAGTTAATGCACTTATATCGGCCTTTGAATCCATTATTTCATCGCTACGATATTCAATGTCACCAAAACCAAGAACTGTTGCACTTCGAGTAAGGTGCTTAACCATCTGTACAAAATCGCGCAACTGGACACTTTTACCTGTTCCAACCTCAAAGTTTTTGAAAGTAAATTCATGGGTACTTCCATACTCAGTCAGCGTGATGAAGGCTTGGACAACATCATCGATATAAACAAAATCCCGCTTCTGATGTCCGTGTGTAAGATGCACTCGATCTACGCGATCCAATGCAATTTGTTGAATCAAATCTTCAACAAATTTTGATCGGCTATCTCCAGGCCCATATATATGTTCCAGCATTATGTTGATCACCTTTATTCGACTCGAAAGCTGTCTAAGCCAAATCAGGAGGCTTTTCTTGGAAAGCGAATAGTTCAACAAATTAGAGTATGTACTGCTGCTTTTATTAAAATATGAGTCAGTATTTATGAAGCAGCGTGCACCGTTTTCTATTCCCAGCTCGGCCAAGCGTAACGGCAGAATTAAATTAGCTTCCAGTATTCGAAAAACCGGTGCATCTCCCCGCCCATATTCCGTTGCTGTATGAATAATGGTGTCTACTGAATATTTCTCAAATAACTTTCGCGGATCCTCCAAATCAATATCAAAGAAATGAAGCTTTTCATGATCCAGAACCTCTTTGATTTTTGAAGTGTCAGAGAATGACCTTTTGACGGCTACAACTTCGTAGCCCTTGGCCAAAAGCGCTGCCAACAAGTGATTTCCAAGAAAACCCGTAGCACCCGTTAATACAATTATCGAGCTCTTATTCATAGTTGGTTTGCCGCCTTATTGTCCGCAACCGATCGCTGTGTTGGCACTTGCTCGTCCAGCCTTTTTCCGTAAGCCAGCCTTGGCCTGCATTCCGTTGCATAGGGCATCGCCAACTCAAGTAAGATCGGGGAACGCGTTGATCTAATTGTCTCGACAGCACTTTCCAATTCGCTACGAGTGGTTACGTAGAGGCTATTTATTCCGTAAGCCTGCGCCAACTCGGCAAAAGAAGGGCAACTATATCCCGCCTTGGTGGACTGATTCCTTCCATCGAAGTACATATCCTGGAAATTTTTCACCATACCCAGCGAAAAATTATTCATCACAATGATGACTACATCTAACTGCAGGCGCTTTAAGGTATCCAGTTCCTGAATATTAATTTGCAAGCTACCATCGCCAGTGACGACAATGGTCTTGTGGCCTGAGTTGAGCGCCAGCCCTAACGCAGTAGGTAGCGCAAACCCCATAGCCCCCATGCCGCCACTGTAGTGCGCTGCCTGATTATTCTCCAGCCGCAGACTCTGGGCTGCCCACATCTGGTGATTTCCGACATCACATACATAGTCCACAGGCTTGCCTGACATTGCGCTGTTAAGCAACCTGAAAAGCTCACTGGGGCTAATTTCCCAGTCAGAATATTCGTCCGCCGCAAACTGGGTTCTCAATGCAGTCAGTGTCTCAACCCAGTCGGAGCCCTTACACGGAAACGTGCTGTTAGTAACAGGAAAGCGCTCAAAGATGGTTTCCGCATCACAACAGATAGACAGGTCCGCCTGCACCCGGTTGTCCAGCTGCGCCGGATCGATATCGATTTGCACAACCTTGGCCTCGCGGGCAAAGTCGCTGGCGTCCGCCCCTGTTTGTCGTATGTCCAGGCGAGCGCCGACCACGATGAGCAGGTCGCAGTGCTGCACCGCCCAATTCGCCTCCCGATTGCCATAGCTGCCAATCAGGTTGAAGCAGTGAGCGCCAGCCGACACTCGTTCATGACCCATCAGCGTCGTGACATAGGGGATGCCGTGCGCTTCCAGCAATGCCAGCCATTGCGGCATGGCTACCGCCCAGCGCGCCCCGCCGCCCAGACAGACCAGTGGACGCTCAGCGGCGGCACAAAGTTCAGCCAATCTTGCGAATGCCGCTTCATTTCCTGTTGGCATTACCTCCAAATCCAAAGGCTTGCGGGACCATTCTTCGACCAAAGCATCAGGTATGTCCATGCGCTGCACATCGTTCGGAATGTCGATAAGCGTCGGTCCCTGACGCCCGCCCAGCGCAGCCGACAGCGCACGATGCAGTTCCGGCAGCAAGCACAACGGATCCGTCACCTGTGCAGCATGCTTGGTTATGGTAGCCACCATCGGGATGATGTCGAGCTCCTGGAAACCCTGCTGGCGAATAGCACGTCCACCTTTCAGCTCATAGGAATTCACTTGGCCGGTGATGAACAAGCATGGCACGGAATCCAGCCAACAGCTGCCTATGCCGGTGATCAAATTGGTCGCGCCGGGACCGCTGGTACCCATAGCCACTGCAATTTGACGACCCATGGTCTGTCGTGCGATGCCTTCTGCGGCGAAGGCTGCAGACTGTTCATGATGCATGGAGATGATATTGAATCTCCCGTCCTGCGCCATGCTGTCGAGCAGGTGCGTAATCATGCCGCCCACCAGTTCAAAGCAATACTGGACATGATGTGCAGCTAGAAACCGGGCGACTGCGTCTGAAGCTTTCATAATGGGTGAGTGTAAGTTTGGTGGCAAAAATCGATCATGCGGCGCAAGCCTTCCTCAAGATCGACCTGCGTTGTATACAGCTGCTTGAAGCGGTTGGTATTCGGGATATAGCGCGAGCGTGCCCCGCCCCCGTCCTTGCCTTCTACGATGACCTTCACCCCGCCGACCGAAGCAGCAACCATATCCGCCAGTTCGCGTATCGAAACCTGCGGCGCATCTGCTCCGACGTTGTACAGGATGCCTGGCTTGCCGTTCAACAGCAGCTTCCACAATCCGGCCGTCAAGTCTGACACATAGCAATAGGTACGTATCGCCGATCCATCGCTGCGGATGCGGATACATCTATCATGCAGCGCCTGACGAATAAAATCCGGCACCGCGAAGCTGCCCTCCAAATTCTGGTAGGGGCCAATGAAGGCAAACAGGCGTGCAATGACGATCGGCACGCCGGAAGTGCGACACAGTAGCTCGGCATAACGCTTTGCCTCGCCATAGCACGACGCAGGGTCGCTCAAGTTGGGCGCGCTCGCAGACTCCTCAGAAAGTTCTGCGACATCGGGCGCCTGTTGACCGTAAGCTGCGCCACTACTCAGATACAGCAAGGTACATACTCCGGCGTGGCGCGCATAGTGCAATACCGCACTGGTACCGAGTGCTATATCTTCCATGGTTTGCATCGGCGCGTTCAGGTAGCTCGCCGGATCAGCAGGAGATGCGGCATGGATTACGTAGTCGCAAGCATCGTCCGGTGGCATCAACGTGCGACCATCCCACTCGAACCAGACCACGTCCTGCATCCCGAAAAAATGAGGCCATTTCGCGCGTGACGCCTGCAGTGAACGCGTCGGCAGCAATAGACGACAAGGCGGCCCCGCATGGGCGTGGTTGAAGGCGATAATACTCTCGACCAGATAGCTACCGACGAAACCGCTGCCGCCAGTGAGTAACAACGTCTTGCCGGACAATCTGGCCAGCTCCTCACGGCATGCCGCCAGAACGAAGCGAATGTCATCCTCGACGAGGGCGCTGCGTTGCATGGACATTAAAAGTTCACGCCAAAGAACGATTCAATTTTTTCGATTACGAAGCTCAGCATCTCTTCGCTCAGGCCAGGATACAAGCCGACCCATAGCGTGTCGTTCATGATCCTGTCGGTATTAGTAAGCTCGCCGCTGATGCGATAATTACGGCCTTCGAAATACGGCTGGCGTGTGAGATTGCCTGCGAACAACAGGCGCGAGCCAATCTTGTATTGATCCAGATATTTCAGCAGTTCAACGCGATTCACGCCCGCTGCTTCGCGCAAGGTGATCGGAAAACCGAACCAGGATGGCTCGCTGCCTGCGGTGGCTTCCGGCAGGATCAGGAACTCTTCGCACGACTTCAGGTGTTCTTTGAGGAAGGCGAAGTTGCGCTTGCGCGCTGCGACAAATTCTGGCAGCCGATCCATCTGCGCTAGCGCACAGGCCGCCTGCATGTCGGTAATCTTGAGGTTGTAGCCCAAGTGCGAATAGGTGTACTTGTGGTCGTAGCCAAACGGTAGCGAACCAAGCTGTTGGCCGAAGCGTTTGCCGCAGGTGTTGTCGCAACCGGGTCCGCAATAGCAATCACGGCCCCAATCGCGAAAAGATTCGATGATGGTGCGCAGGTCGCGGTCTTTGGTGAAGATCATGCCGCCCTCACCCATGGTGATGTGGTGCGCGGGGTAAAAGCTGCAAGTGGCGATGTGGCCGAAAGTGCCGACATGCTGAGGATTCCCCCTCCCCAACCCTCCCCCGGCGGGAGAGGGGGCATAAGTGGAGCCGAGCGCATCGCAGCAATCCTCGATGACCCAGAGATCGTGTTTCTTCGCAATTGCCATGACGGCATCCAGGTCGAAGGGATTGCCCAGCGTGTGCGCTACCATGATGGCTTTGGTCTTGGGGCTGATCGCTGCCGCAATTTTGTTCGGGTCGATGTTGTAGGTGGGGATGTCCACATCGACGAACATGGGAACCATGCCGTTCTGCAGCATGGGATTCACCGTGGTGGGGAAACCAGCCGCAACGGTGATGACCTCGTCGCCCGGTTTCAGCGCACGCGCACCGAGCTTGTGCGAAGTCAGCGCGGTGAAGGCCAGCAGGTTGGCGGAAGAGCCGGAGGTGGTGGTCAGCGCATAGGGCACGCCGACGAATTCGGCGAAGCGCTTCTCGAATGCCTCGTTGAAACGACCGGCAGTGAGCCAGCCATCCAGGGAGGCCTCGACCATATTCTTCAGTTCGGCCGCACCCAGCACTTTGCCGGAAGGAGGGATGACGCTGGCACCCGATTGAAAAGGCTTGTCGCGGTACTTGAGTGCGGCAAGGTTCGGAATGTCCAATGTCACCAATCTGCGCAGCACCTGCTCGTAACCTTTGTCGCTCAATCGGGCAACCGGTTTCTCTATTCGGCTGATATGCAGATTGAATACCTTGTCCACTCGCACATGACTTTGGTGTTTAAGCGGGTCGCCCGCAAAATCGGATGATCCCAGCGCAAACCCCTGCGCTTCAGTGGCGGCTGTTTTAGTAATGAAGGCAATTCGCACATCATCGTTTTCATCCTTGCCGGACAATGCCAGCACCGGCCTTTTCTTTTTATTGCTCAGATCGCTGAACGGGAAGTGCGCGCTATAGATTGTGCCGGGGATAATTTCAAAGGTCATTCCAGCAATCCTCTTCGGCGCTATTCAAAACATTCTTGGCAAAACCGCTTTCATCCATCAATCGAGCCATCGCTAAATTTTCTTTCTGCATTTCGTCTTTTGCAGTTGTTCGTGAAAAAACGATGACATCAACCTCATTACCCATATCGGGCGGGAGAACCAGATGAATAGTATGGCTTGCATCTGCCGTTAGTTGTTTGCGTAATACGCTGCTCATGTTTGCGCTCCTTTTGAATACCTATCAATTTGTGCCAGCGTTACTGCTTTCATGTCCGCGCCCTGTTGATATTTTTTTTGCCAGTCTACGATGCTGCTTAATGTTTCATCCAGAGGCCATCGCGGATGCCAATCCAGGCGTATCTTCGCCTTGGAACAATCCAGCTTCAGGTAATGCGCCTCATGCGGATGATCGCCGCCGTCCAGCGCCCAAGATGCGCCTTCCCCCCAAGCCGTGGTCAATTTCTCCACGATCCATTGCACGGGCTTGGCGTCTTCATTGTTCGGCCCGAAGTTCCATCCTTCCGCGCAGGCCGCACCTTCTTCATAGAGCTTTTGTGCCAGCACCAAATAACCGGACAGCGGCTCCAGCACATGCTGCCAGGGTCGGATGGCATGCGGGCTGCGGATGTTGACCGGGCGGCCGTCAGTGATGGCGCGCATGATGTCCGGGATGAGCCGATCTGCTGCCCAATCGCCGCCGCCGATGACGTTACCGGCACGACCGCTAGCGATGGCAACACCATGCTCTTTATATTTGTCCGGATGGAAGTAGGAATTGCGATACGCAGCTGTCACCAGTTCCGCGCAGCCTTTGCTGTTGCTGTAGGGATCGTAGCCACCCATCGCTTCGTTCTCGCGGTAGCCCCACACCCATTCGCGGTTCTCGTAACACTTGTCGCTGGTGACGTTCACCACCGCTTTGACGCTGTCTGTGCTGCGCACCGACTCAAGCAAATTCACCGTTCCCATCACGTTGGTGGAGTAGGTCTCGACCGGCTCGATGTAGGAATAACGCACCAGCGGCTGTGCCGCCATATGAATCACGACCTCAGGCCGGTGCTCGGCAAACACCTTGCGCAGCTGCTCCAGGTCGCGAATGTCGCCGATGATGCTGGTCATGCCTTTGCCAACACTGGCGGCCTCGAACAGGCTGGGGTTCGTCGGCGGCGCAAGCGCATACCCCACCACCTGCGCACCCATCGATTGCAGCCAGAGCGATAACCAGCTTCCTTTGAAACCGGTGTGTCCAGTCAGCAGGACGCGTTTGCCGTTCCAGAATACCGGATTCACTTCCACACCTTCCACGGTGCCTTGCCGGACTGCCACAGTTCCTCGAGATGCATTTTGTCGCGCAAGGTGTCCATCGGCTGCCAGAAGCCGTCGTGATGGAACGCCGCGAGTTCACCTTCCTCCGCCAAGAGCTCCAATGGTTCGCGTTCCCAAATCGTTCTGTCATCCACGATGTAGTCGATGACTTTCGGCGACAGCACAAAGAAGCCGCCGTTGATCATGGCGCCGTCGCCTTTGGGCTTCTCGCGAAAGCTGTTGACCTTGTTGCCGCTCATGTCTAAAGCACCAAAACGGCCGGGTGGAATGGTTGCGGTCAAGGTAGCTTTTACTTTCTGTGCGTTGTGGAAGGCGATGAGCTCGGTGATATTAACGTCACTCACGCCATCGCCATAAGTAAAGCAAAAAGCCTCTTCATCTTGTACATAGCTGGCAACGCGCTTCAAGCGACCACCGGTCATAGTTTCGTCGCCGGTATCCACCAGAGTCACCCGCCAAGGTTCGGCATAACGCTGATGTACCTCCATCTTATTGTGCTCCATATCGAAAGTGACATCCGACATGTGCAAAAAGTAATTGGCGAAGTACTCCTTGATGACATAGCCCTTGTAGCCGCAGCAGATCACGAATTCGTTGATGCTATGCGCCGAATAATTTTTCATGATGTGCCACAAGATGGGTTTGCCGCCAACCTCCACCATGGGCTTGGGACGAACGGAAGTCTCTTCGCTGATCCGCGTCCCCAGGCCGCCCGCAAGAATAACCGCTTTCATGCAACACTCCCTACTCGATTTAAATAATCCGTATAAGCCTGGGCAATCCCTTCGTTAAGTCGGGTACGTGCTCTCCATCCGAGTTGGCTCAACAAACCAACATCCAGCCATTTCCGTGGCGTGCCATCAGGCTTGCTGGTATCAAATGAAAGCTTGCCATCAAACCCTACAGTATCTTTTACCACTTCGGCTAGCTCACGGATAGAAAGGTCTTCGCCGCAGCCAATATTGATCAAGGGAAAGGAGCGGGCGGAAAGAAGCGAGGTGTATTTTTCATCCCCGATGTTCATCAAAAAAACACAGGCATCGGCCATGTCTTCGCTGTATAGGAATTCCCTGCGCGGGGTTCCCGTCCCCCACACCACCACTTCATGATCTTTGCGAAGCTTGGCTTCGTGCATCTTGCGAATCAGGGCGGGAAGCACATGAGAATTCTGCAGATCGTAACTGTCGTTTGGGCCATAGAGGTTGGTTGGCATTGCCGCCAAAAACTTTGTGCCATATTGGCGATTGTAGGCATGACACATCTCTACTCCGGCAATTTTGGCAATCGCATAGGGGCGGTTGGTTGTCTCAAGCGGCCCGGTCAACAGATATTCTTCTTTTATCGGCTGGGGGCATTCGCGCGGGTAGATGCATGACGATCCCAAAAACAGCAAGCGCTTTACGCCCACTTCCCAAGACTCATGAATCACATTCGTCTGTATTGCCAAATTAGAATAGATAAATTCCGCAGGGTAGGTGTGGTTGGCAACAACCCCGCCCACTCTTGCGGCGGCCAAAAAAACATACTCCGGCTTCTCTTTGGTGAAAAATGCGCTCACCGCTGCCTGATTGGTCAGATCCAATTCGGCATGGGTACGGGTAATCAAGTTGCGATAGCCCTTTGCCGCCAGTTGTCGCATCAGGGCCGAACCGACTAGCCCTCGGTGACCCGCCACATAAATTTTGCTGTCGAGTTGCATCACAGCTTACTCGTGATAATCGAAGGCTTTGTAGCCATGCTTCTTGACCAGTTCGTCGCGCTCGGCGCTCTTCAGGTCTTCTCTGACCATTTCCGCGACCAATTCGTGGAAAGTAATTTTGGGTACCCAGCCCAATTTTTCCCTGGCCTTGGTCGGATCTCCCAGCAGCGTTTCAACTTCGGTGGGGCGGAAGTAGCGCGGATCAACTGCGACGATGCACTTGCCTGCCGCATCGTAACCTTTCTCATCCACTCCCTTGCCTTCCCAGCGTATCTGGATGCCCAGCTCCTTGGCTGCTGCATCAACGAACTGGCGTACGCTGTACTGTACGCCCGTGGCAATCACAAAGTCTTCGGGCTGGTCTTGTTGCAGCATTAGCCATTGCATCTCAACATAATCTTTCGCATGGCCCCAGTCGCGCAGCGAGTCCATATTACCCAGATACAGGCAGTCCTGCAGGCCGAGCTTGATACGCGCCAGCGCGCGGGTGATTTTGCGCGTGACGAAAGTTTCGCCACGTATCGGCGATTCATGGTTAAACAGGATGCCGTTACAGGCGTAGATGCCATAGGCCTCTCGGTAATTTACAGTGATCCAGTAGGCGTACATCTTGGCAACAGCATAAGGGCTGCGCGGATAGAACGGGGTGGTTTCCTTTTGCGGGATCTCTTGCACCAAACCATACAACTCGGAGGTCGAAGCTTGATAGAACTTGGTTTTTTTCTCCAGCCCAAGGATGCGGATGGCTTCGAGCATACGCAGAGTGCCGATGCCGTCGGCATTGGCGGTGTATTCCGGCGTCTCGAAAGATACAGCCACATGGCTCATGGCGGCGAGATTGTAGATTTCGTCCGGCTGCACTTGCTGGATGATACGGATGAGATTGGTGGAGTCGGTCAGATCACCGTAATGCAGCTTGAACTTGGCGTTGTCCACATGCGGATCCTGATACAGATGGTCAATACGGTCGGTATTAAACAGAGACGAGCGGCGTTTGACGCCATGGACCATGTAGCCCTTTTTCAAAAGCAGCTCGGCCAGATAGGCCCCGTCCTGCCCGGTTATCCCGGTGATCAATGCAACTTTCTGGTTTGAACTCATTCGCATTTCCTCTTTCGTGCGGCTATCTGCCGTAGTGGTCTTCATAACGCTGTATATCATCCTCACCCAAGTAACTCCCCACCTGAATTTCGACGATATGCAATGGCTCTGTCCCGCGATTTTCCAAGCGGTGTTTTGCTCCTATGGGAATGTAGGTGCTCTGGTTCTTTTGCACGGTGATAATTTCTTCGCCATTGGTGACGGTGGCCGTGCCGGATACCACCACCCAATGTTCGGAACGTTGCTTATGACTTTGCAAACTTAGCCTCGCGCCCGGCGCGACTTGGATGCGCTTGATCTTGAAGCCTTCCGCGTCCTCTTCCAGCACTGTATAGCTGCCCCAAGGGCGATTCACTTTAGCGTGGTAAATATGCTCGGTTGCGCCCCTCTCATGTAGCACATCCACCACTTCACGCACGCGCTGGGTCTGGTCGTTTTTTGAGATGAGCACCGCATCGGCAGTCTCAATGACACACAAGTCTTCCACGCCGATAGCGGCAACCAGCCTCTTCTCGGCGCGGATCAGGCTGTTTTTGCAGTCCAGCGCGATCACGTTTCCCTGCAGGGCGTTGCCGTTTTTGTCTTTGGCGGAAATTTCATGCACCGCCTGCCAACTACCGACATCGTTCCAGCCTATGTCGCAGGGAATCAGGGCCACTTGGCTAGACTTTTCCAGCACGCCGTAATCAATGGAAATCGAGGGCATGGCGGCGAAATGTTTTTCCACTGCCTGCTGGAATGTTCCAGCCGCGCTGCTTTCGGCAAGGATGTTTTGTATTACTTGATACACATCCGGCAAATACCGCTGGATCTCTGCGAGTATCACCGAGGCGCGCCACACAAACATGCCAGAATTCCAGTAATAATCGCCTTCCTGCAAAAATCTTTCGGCGGTATTGAGATCGGGTTTTTCGGTAAATCGTTCCACGGCATAGACGCCTGGAATTGTGCCGGGGTTCGCTTTGATGTAGCCGAAACCCGTATCGGGATGCGTGGGCCGAATACCAAAAGTAATGAGCTTGCCTTTTTCAGCCACTTTGATCGCGTTATTCAGATGCGCGCGGAATCGGACTTCATCCTTGATGATGTGGTCGGCGGGTAACACAACCATGATCGGGTCTGCGCCACCTGCCGCCAAAAAAGCTGCCGCCAACGCAATGGCCGGGGCAGTATTGCGCCCAACCGGCTCAAACAAGGATTGGTATGGCAGCAAGGCATGATAAGCCTCGCCTTTGGCGTGGGTCTCCTGCGTAACGACGAGCACATTCTCGGCATTGATTACCGGGGACAAGCGATTGATGGTGGTCTGCAACAGTGATGTTGCCCCATCCAGCGACAGGAATTGCTTGGGCAGGTGCTGACGCGACAATGGCCACAAACGGCTACCGCTGCCGCCGGCAAGAATGACGGCATGCACTGAGTGATTACTCATGCGCATTCTCCAGCAATCCTTTTTGCTCTGCCTCGTGCCTCAACTCAGCTATCTCCGCCCGCAACCGTTCATATTCCTGCACTTTATATTTAAGGAAATGCACGGTCATGCGCGCCCGCACTTCCAGCCCGCGAGGCGTCAGCACATAGGCGTATGCCAGTTTGTTGCTACTATTGCGGAAGTTGTTGACCTTGAGCAGCCCCTTTTCGACCAGTCCATTCAGGCAAAAATTGACCTTGCCCAAGCTGATGCCCAAGCGTTTTGCCATATCCCGCTGGGAAAGGCTGGGGTTGTCTTCCAATGTTTTAAGTAAGCCGTAGCTTGTCGAGTCGTCGAGCATAGGGTGCGTTCAATCTGTGAACGGCGCGCATTACAACAGCCGCAGCGTATTCTGTCAAGTTTCGCCAGCCACGCTCGATCAATTTGGTTTCCGCCGCGCCACTTCCTAAAGTCAGGCGTCATCCTATAAGATGCGCATCCACTACACCAGAACACCATTCACACGATATGGCGCATTTTTTCGCCGACACACCCGAGTTGCGCATCCTGCTGGTCAAGACATCATCCATGGGCGATGTGCTGCACAACTTGCCGGTGGTCACCGACATTTGTCGGCACTTGCCAACGGCAAAGATAGACTGGGTGGCAGAAGAGGGTTTTGCGGCGCTACCCTCACTGCACCCCAATGTAAGGCGCGTGATTCCTGTCGCTGTGCGTCGCTGGCGTAAGTCGTGGTGGAAATCGCGCGCCGAAATTCGGGCCGCCTGTCATGGTTTGCGCGCCACCCATTATGATTTCGTTGTGGACACCCAAGGTTTGTTGAAAAGCGCGCTGATTACTCGCTGTGCCGCCGCGCCACGCTGCGGCTATAACCGGAACAGTGCGCGCGAGCCGTTGTCCAGCCTGTTTTACAACTGCACTTTTAACGTCGCAAAAAATCTCCATGCGGTGGAACGCAACCGCCAGCTTGCCGCACAAGCCCTGGGTTACGCTCTCGACTCGCCAGCAGATTATGGCATACATGCGCCAGCGCTTAATCTGCCTTGGTTGCCTAATGCACCTTACGTTGTATTGCTGCACGCCACCAGCCGCGATGATAAATTATGGGCCGAGTCCAGTTGGATTAAACTTGGACAACAACTGGCCCAAACCGGAATTCGCGCAGTGCTACCATGGGGCAGTGAGCAGGAAAAAAAGCGCAGTGAACGCTTGTGTGCCTCCATACCCGAAGCTATCTGCGCCCCGCGCCTTAATTTGAATGAAGCGGCGACTATGCTGGGGCGCGCCCGCGCCGTGATTGGGGTAGATACCGGCTTGAGCCACCTTGCTGCCGCTCTTGGTGTGCCCACAGTTGGCATTTACACCGCAACCGATCCGGGTTTGACCGGCCTTTATGCAGGCGCGCGCGCCATCAATCTGGGCGGCAAGGGCATGTCGCCCTCTGTAGAAGAAGTTATCGCCGTATTAAGTCGCATCACCCATGATTAACCCGCGCATTTTCTACACCGCCTTGTTGTGGCCATTGTTGCCCTGCATTTTTTTCTACCTCGCCTGGCGCGCGCGCAAACAACCGGAATATTTGCAGCATATCAGCGAACGTTTCGGTTTTTATACCGCGCGCAGCAACAAGCCTATCGTCTGGCTGCACACCGTATCGGTCGGCGAAACGCGCGCGGCGGCCAGTCTGGTGCGCAGGCTGCGGGAAAAATATCCCGGCCATCAATTGTTGCTGACCCATACCACCCCGACCGGACGCGCTACTTCTGAACAGCTCTATGGCAACGATGTGTTGCGGATATATTTGCCATATGACTATCCCTTTGCTGTGCGGCGCTTCCTGTTGCATTTTCGACCGGTTGTTGGCGTCTTGCTGGAAACTGAAATCTGGTTCAACTTGATACATCAATGCCATCAGTATCAAATACCGCTGCTGTTGCTAAACGCGCGTTTATCCGAAAAATCCGCCGCGCGTTATATGCGCTTCCCGCGTCTCACCCGCAACGGATTAAATGAATTGCGAGCTATCGCCGCGCAAACTGAAGCGGATGCCGCGCGATTGACTGCTTTGGGTGCGCATGACGTCTCTGTCATGGGTAACCTGAAATTCGAAATCGAGCCACCACCGGTGATGCTGCAATTAGGCGGACAGTTGCGAGAATTATTCGGCGCAGACAGGAAAATTTTTCTTGCGGCCAGCACCCGCGAAGGCGAGGAAGAGTTATTGCTGGGAGTCCTTGAACAAATTAAGGTATCCGGACTGCTCATCATAATCGTGCCGCGCCACCCGCAGCGCTTCGATGAAGTGGCGGAAATGATTGAACGATGCGGGTTTCGCTTCCGGCGGCGAAGTGAACATCTCCCGGTTGCACCGGAGACACAAGTTGTGCTGGGCGATAGCATGGGGGAAATGTTTGCCTATTATGCGGCCTGTGATATTGCGCTCATCGGCGGCAGCCTGCTGCCGTTCGGTGGACAAAATCTGATTGAGGCCTGCGCCGTCGGCAAGCCCGTGTTAATCGGGCCGCACACCTACAATTTCGCACAGGCCAGCGAACAGGCGGTTGAGCTGGGTGCGGCGCAGCGACTCGCTTCCATCGAGAAACTGGCCGAGCGCCTGCATCATCTGTTCGGACATCCTGCAGAATTGGCGGCCATGTCGGAACAAGGGAAGAAATTTGTCGCCGCGCATCGTGGCGCAACGGCAGTTGCTCTACGCATCATTCAGGAAAATTTGACCTGACACCGCCGGATATTTTCAATACAGCGCGCGATTGATTTCCGTCAGGTCTGCTTCGGTGAGTACGCCCGCTGCCGCTTTCAGTTGCAACTGGCTTAGCAGGTAGTTGTACTCTGCCTGGTACAGGTCGCGCCGTGTGGAATAAAGCTGCTGCTGGGCATTCAACACGTCCAGATTGGTGCGCACACCGACCTGCTGTCCCAGTCGGCTCGACTCCAGCAGGCTTTGGCTGGATTTCAGTGCCTGTTGCAAGGCTTGCACCTGGGCAATGCCGTTGACCACCCCGAGATAGGCCTGGCTGGTTTGCAGCGCGGCATTGCGGTGTGCGCTTTCCAGTTCGCTCTTGGCGCGGTCGCGGTTGGCTTCCGCCTCGCGCCACTTGGATTGCACCGCGCCGCCCTGGAATAGCGGCAAGTTAAGCTGTACACCGACGGCAGTCGCGCGGGTATCGCTGCCGACACCGAAGGTTCCGCCGTTGGCGGAATTCTGGGAGTAGCTTGCCACCAAATCCAGCGTCGGCAGGTGGCCGCCGCGATTCCGCGACACTTCCTTGTCTGCCATTTCTGCGGCGGCCTGTGCCACCGCCAATTGCAGGCTTTGCTGTTGAGCACCTTCTACCCATTTGCCCATGTCGGCAGGCTGGGGCATATCAAGTTTGAATTGTTCCCCCAGACGACGCAGGTTGTCCGGCATGACATTAGTCAATTGTTGCAGCATGCGTTTTTTAATTTCCAGATTGCTCTGCGCGGCAATTTCCTGCGCGCTGGTCAAATCAAACCGTGATTGCGCTTCATGTGTATCGGTGATGGTGGCCGTGCCCACTTCAAAATTGCGCTTGGCCTGCTCCAGTTGCTCCGAGATGGCGGTCTTCTGCGCCGCAGCCAGATCCACGCTATCCTGTGCCATCAGCACATCGAAATAGGCGCGGGCAACGCGCAAGACCAAATCATTCTCCGCGCTCTTGAATTGCGCATCGGCCTGCAACACCTGCAACTCTGATTCGCTGTAAATTGCCCAGTTCTGCTCGCGGTACAAAGGTTGCACCAGTGTCGCGCTATATCCGTGGCTATTGTAGCGATAGGTGCCCGCCGGAAATGGCGTAGCGCCAAGATATTTGACGGTGCTGTCATTGAACATGCTGTTGGCGCTTACATTCACGCTCGGCAGCAGCAACGAACGCCCCTGAGTCAGCTTCTCTTGCCCGGCCTGATGCGTCGCGCGCGCTGCCGCGAAGACCGCATCATTCGATTGCGCCGCATGAAAAATCTCCAGCAGGTCAGCCGCATCTGCTGAGAAGTTGGTGCCCAGTAGCACCGAGGCAAGTACAAGTGGATTAA
>Ga0315270_10000128_pt1 | contig 42730 bp, 38 predicted proteins | sample C1_bottom_MG_FD_204932 | JGI IMG/M metagenome (GOLD analysis project Ga0315270, IMG submission 204932) | Sediment microbial communities from Yellowstone Lake, YNP, Wyoming, USA - C1_bottom | ecosystem: Environmental > Aquatic > Freshwater > Lake > Sediment | place: USA: Wyoming | collected... | reverse complement strand
CAGTAGTAGGTCATTGTCTCCTACAGCGGGTTGATACGATCGACACACCACCTACGCTACCAGAGGTATCCGTACCACCCACTGTAAACCACGATGGGAAGGATGATGGGAGTAAGGGTGATCCGACTATGCTGTTCAGTGGTTGTGCTAATGCCTTAAACGCTGTGCAGCAAGTCCTTGAGGGCGGTGCTAAGAAGTACGCAGCTAACACATGGCAGAAGGTTCCCGATGGGATCAACCGCTATTGGAGGGCATTCAGCCGCCACAAGGTAGAGGTAGATATCCACGGACTAGAGGCAGTGAACCCAGATTTTGGTCTACTGCACATTGACCACATGATTACAGATTTACTATTCATTAGAGAGCTAATGTTTAAACAAAATAGAGGGTAACACAATGAGCGTTGAGCAGCTTGAGTTAGAACAGCAGTATAGTAATGAGAGCATTGCTCGGACACAACGCAGCCTCCTTGACTCATTTGAGCGAGGTAGGGCTGCGGATACCGGGCCTGCTCGACGCATTGTATCATCCTTGTTTGAAGAAGCTACTAAGGCTATTGAAGATATGCTTAATGAGAGGACAGCGGGTTTAGGTGGTAAGTACCGCTCGCTGATCCGCATCGTCAAACCAGATATCCTTGCGGTTGTAGCGATTAGAACAGTCATCCGCGCTACGGGCCTAGCCCTCGGTGAGCAAACGCCACAGGATGTACTACAGCAGTTAGGTAAGACACTAGAATCAGAAGTATATGTTCAGTATGTTTTGATGAAGAACCCAGTGTATCTGGAGATGACTGTAAAAGACTTGGTCAAACGTAGGGTAAAGGATGTTACCGTTATCAACAGATCATATAGCAAAGCTCTACAGGAGTGTGTACCTGAGTACGAGCCGTGGTCTACGGAGTACAGATTAGGTGTAGCTAGGATCGTTTTGGCGGCGTTATACCCATTAGAATTCTTCGAGTGGCGTAAGGGCACGAACACACGTAATCAAGTGATCCACGCAGCGTACCTCACACCCCAAATGCAGGCCATCCTGGACCCGATGGTGACAGAGTTCAATTGCCGGATGATCTACCCTCCCATGATCGTCCCACCGAAGCCATGGACGGCTTTTGATGATGGTGGCTATTTATCCGAGGGGTTGCAGGTGCGAGCACCGATGGTTGGTTTCCGTGGTATGCCTAGCAAATATCGTGAATGGGTAAAGGAAGAGTTGTCAAAGCCCGTAGCAGACCCTATGCGGGCCGCTATGAGCAAGGCACAGTCTGTGGCATACCGCATCAATGTACCTGTACTCAATTGCGTACAGGCCATTATGGATGGCAACATGGGTATTCTTGGATTACCTTTGCGAGATGGCCCACCAAGACCTGAATTCCCGATGCACGAAGACTGGGATAAAGCTGATGGTACTGAGTCCGAGCTACGGCAGTTTGAAGACTGGTGCGGTAAAATGCGTGACTGGTACACCATTGGCAAGACACGTATCGGTATGGTGAAGGGCTTATCAAACAAGATCAAGTACCTACGCACCTATCAGGGTAGATCGAAGCTGTGGTTCCCTATGTACGCAGACTGGCGTGGCCGAGGTTATTTCCGCCCGTCAGTGAATATGCAAGATTGTGATGCGATTAAGGCGTGCTATGAATTCGCTGACGGTAAGCCCTTGACAGAAAGAGGCGCGTTCTGGTTGAAGGTTCACGTAGCAAATTGCTGCGGGTTCGATAAGCACCTACCCGAAATCAAGGCACAGTGGACAGATGATAACTGGGAGATGATCCTAGACTTCATTGACAATCCCCTTGCAGTACAGCCACCAGAGAACGATACAGCGTTCACGCTATTACAGGCTGGCATAGCCCTCCGTGATTACATGAACGATACCACGACGCTTGTACACGTCCCAGTAGCGATGGATGCTACATGCTCAGGCTTGCAACATCTATCTGCAATGCTACGTGATCCAATCGGCGCAGCCCACACCAATCTGGTATATAACGGAATGGATCAGAAGTCGGATATTTACGGGTACGTTGCTTCTATAGCCGATAAATTAAAGCTATCGGAAGATATTGATGCAGTAGTCAAAAGCTATTGGTCTGAGTTCCCAATCCCCCGCAGCATGGCTAAAGGGCCGGTAATGACCTACGTATACGGCAGTACGCTACAATCCACTATGGATTATGTAGTGGCTGACATGGTATCTAGAGACATGGAACCTATCCTAGACACAGATGGTAAGGTTCTATTTAGCCTACGTAGACTTGGTGTTGTAGTAGCTAAGACCTTACGTACCGGTGTACGGGAAGCAGTACCGGCAGCGGATGAAGCTATGCGTTACATCATCAAGCTAGCTAGGCACTGTGTAGATATTGATGGACAACCGACACCTATGCGCTGGATTAGTCCTATTGGTATGCCTGTAGTAGGCTGGGTAGACGTTATGGTAGAGAAGCAACTAGCCGTACGATCTATGGGGCTTGCTGCACTACTGCTACGATTCCCTACCGGTGTGTTCGATAGAAGTAAGGCGCTAAGTGGTATTAACCCTAACGTCGTCCATTCTCTTGATAGCGCCCACCTATGGGCCGTAATTAACCGATGTGATTTCCCTATCCTCCCAATCCACGATTCCTTCGCCTGCCACCCAAATGACGTTGATGATATGCACTTAGCGATACGCCAGACCTTCCTAGAGCTTTACGAGGAGCGTGGGCTGGGGATGCTATTGGAGCTAAATAACTTCTCAACCACGATGGATTGTGAGCGTCCTGTGATCGGTGATTTTGATCTGAAAAACGTCCTAAATTCCCCATTTATGTTTTGTTGATATGAAGTAATACTTATTGAGGAAACATAATCTCACTCGTTTTAAGGAATGATCTATGGTGCAATTCGGGGATGGCCACTAGACATGATGTACCTTAGAATGGGGGTAGGGGGATAAGCAGAAAAAGCAAAGACTTTAAAACAACTACTTTATAACTACTAAAGAGGGATTATGTAATGTCTGATACTAAACACAATACTACCTTTACTGATAAACAGATAGAGGAACTAAACAGAGTATTCCCAGAAGATGTAAGTCTTACCACTACAGATATTATGATGTATCGTAATGGTCAGCGCTCTGTGATTAAGCATATGGAGATGCTTGTAGCGCAAGCTAAGAACAGAGGTAAGGTACTATGAGCTACAACCTAGTAGTATATCCAGTAGCAAAGAGCTACATTCAACACAGTGACCTACGTTGCGTACTACGCAGTATGTACTATGCAAACCGTATCCCAGAGGTTACGAACATTAATGATTGTGTAGATAGCTTAGCGCATGAGATTAGTGACTGTATCGTACTAGTAGCAGAGTCCAATGAGGGACGTGCATTAGTGGCGTATTCAGTACCAACCATGAGTGCAGCTTGTCCTGGTAGAGGTGTAGTAATTCAGCACTGTCTAGCAGAAGGACAAGACCCAGGTCTAGTACCAAAGCTATTCAAGATATTAAAGGCTGACTGTAAAGCTAAGAACCTTCAATGGTTCCTTACCCAGCGCAGAGTGGCATCACATCAATACTTAGTCAAATATAATAGGATTCGATAATGGGTAGTGTAATCAAAATGGGTAAGAAAGTCCTTGGTAGTGTGCTAGGTATCAGTGATGGTGGTGATGGCGGTGCAGCCGCAGCACAGCAACAAGCCGCAGCACAGAAGGCCCAGTACGATAAGCAGATATCTGATATCGCAGAGGCTAATAAGTTAGCTGCTAATAAGTCCATCAACGATACCGTGAAGGTGGAGGTTGGTGGTGATGCTACAGCCTCTAGTGATTTACTTGGTGAAGTCAAGAAGAAGCGTACAGCCAATAGTAATAGCTCCTCTCTAGGCTTAGGCTAATGGAGAAGCTAGCCCAGTTATACGTAAAGTATGAGGAGGGGAAGCTGCTCCAAGCGTGGAAGAACTTTGCCTTGTGGACTATTCCAGCAGTATTCCCACACACCGATCAAAAGGATTCACAGATACAGCACGACTACCAGTCTATGGGTGCAATCCTAGTGAACAACTTAGCTGCGAAGCTAGTGGCACTGTTGTTCCCTGTGAACCAAGCCTTTATCAAGATTCAGGCTACTGAGGCACTAGCCGATGTACTCCCAGCAGAGTTCAAGGGTCAAGGTACAGAGATGGAGTCGAACCTAGCAGTGCTAGAGACAGATGCGTGTAAACGCCTATTCCTTAATGCCAGCTATGCGCAGCTTATCCAAGCCATGCGCTACCTAATCATTACTGGTAACTGCCTGTTATGGCGTACCGAGGGGAAGTTGGTAGTGTACGGGCCTAAGAACTTCGTAACCCTACGCGACAATACAGGTGATATCCTGTGTACCATTATTCGTGAGAGTATGTCAGTCGGTGGACTGCCAAGGGATATCCGCTCAAAAGTACCTGGTATTGAGAATAAGAAAGAGCATGACTCTGTGATGCTCTATACCAAGGTAGCTGGTGGGTTACTACCCAACGGTAGGAAGGTACACTACGTCACTCAAGAGATTGAGGGAGTTCCTGTAGGTAAGCCGAGTACGTACACAGAGAATGCGTGCCCTTACGTTGTATGCACATGGAACCTTATCAACGGTGATTCTTATGGCCGAGGCCACGTAGAGGATCATAGTGGGGACCTGGCAAAGCTTAGTGATCTATCGCGTGCCTTAACGATCTATGAGATTCAGTCATGTAAAGTAGTTAATCTGGTTAAGCCCGGCAGTACGGTAGACGTAGACTCCTTAAATGATGCAGAGGATGGTGAGTGGGTGCAGGCAGACCCAGCAGCCGTAGGTGTGCATGAGGGTGGCGAGTACCAGAAGATACAGCAAATCAACGCTGATATTCAGATGATCTTCCAGCGCTTATCCACTGCATTCATGTACAGAGGTAACACCCGTGAAGGTGAACGTGTTACAGCCGAAGAGATACGTACTAATGCGGAAGAGGCTGATCGTACCCTTGGTGGAACACATAGCCACTTAGCCCAAGCAATGCAATTACCACTAGGCTACCTACTAGTAGCTGAGGAAGACCCTAAATTCATGGGTGCAGTAATTGCTGGTGGTGTATCCCTAGAGATTCTAACGGGTATCCCAGCGCTAGGTAGGGCAAGTAAGGTGACTGCAATGCTAAATGCAACGCAGATATTAGCAGCTATGGTGCCGGCTCTACAGCAGATCAGCTCACGTTTAGATAAGGAAGCTATCGTAGATATGGTTTATACCTCGTTTGGTATGGACCTCAAAGAAATCATGCTTAGTGAGGAAGAATTGAAGGCAGAGGCAGTAGTGCAGCAAAATGCAGCAGCAGCCGCTAACCCAATGGATACCACAGGCGCTATACAAGGAATTATGTAATGAGCGGATTACCTCCAGGAATTCCCCCAGCAGGGACAGCACCACGTATGGATGGTGTACCAGCAGATCGACAAACACCAGTAGTACCAGTCGTAGAGCAGCCGGTAGTACCTGTAGCTCCAGTAGTACCAGTTACCCCAGAGATCAAGACACCGACAGTAACACCGTTACTACCAGCCGATGCTGCACAGACCTTAGGTACTACCGGTAATGCGGTATTAGACCTAGCTATCAACGCATTCAGTAAAGTATCTGGTTGTACCGATGCAGACGTATCCCGAGCAACAGCTACTGCTATTACACATGGTGATGTGTCATTAATAGATAAAGCATTCCTACGTGAGCGCTTCGGTGTCCATGCGGATCAGGCTATTCAATTAGCAGAAGCCGCAGTAACCGAAGGTGTGAAGGCACGTGACGTTAATCGCAATATCGCCTATGACTTAGCAGGTGGTCAAGCACAGTGGGCAGCAGCGGCAGCAGCATTCAAAGCCAATGCAACCCCAGCATTACAGGCAGCAGTTCGTACAATGCTTGATGCTGGTAGTGTAAAAGAAGGTGCAGAGCTTATCCTGCAAATGGTACGTGGCCAAGGCTTAGTATCGACAGTAAACCCAGTATTGGGTGGTACATCTGTACCGGGCCAGAACGGTCTGAGTGCAGTAGAGTTCGCAACAGCTCTAAAAGCATTAACAATCAAGATTGGTAATAACAGTCGTGATGGTAATCCAGAGTATGCCGCGCTATTACAGCAGCGCAAAACTGGACAAGTAAACGGGCGTTAAGCGAAATTTCGTAGTAATGCAGTAACCTATAGGAAATAAAGCATGGCAAATACAATATACAACGGCGCAACCACCAAGGTTCATTTAGGTGGTGCCAATTCAGATCAAGATATCCACCTAGAAGTATACAAGAACGAAGTAGATACCCGCTTCCAGTATGAGGCTATCTTCAAGGGTTTGTCTTCGCAGCGCTCTACCGGCGGCAACTCTACCACATACCGTATTGACCGTATGGGTTCATCCGTTGTTAAGGGCCGTAAGTCAGGTATCGCGCTTGACGCTACGAAGGTAACTAATGAACGTGTACTATTCATTGTGGATACTGTTCTGTACATTCGTAACCCTATTGATTATCAAGATGATTGGACTTCCCCAGATTGGCTTGCTGAGATGGGTCAGAACAACGGCTCCCAGTTTGCAGAGATGTTCGACAACGCCCACATTATTGCCTTGATTAAAGGTCGTAGCTGGACTGCACCTACACACTTGAAGCCCGCCTTCCAAGATGGTGCTGAAGTTACCTGCGTATACAAAGACGGTGTGGTAACTGAGGCGGAAGAACGTGCTAATGCAATCGCTCTAGGCCAAGCCCACAAGAAAGGTGTGGAACTGCTGATTAACCGTAAGACCCCACTGGGTGATATGGTGACTCTGGTATCCAGCAAGATATACAGCACATTGCTGGAGCACCCGAAGCTTCTGAATAAGGACTTCAGCGCAGTTGCTGGTGGTGATTACGCAGGCCGTCGTGTTGTTACATTAAACGGTATCCCTGTTGTGGAAGTAGTATGTTTCCCTACCGCAGTAGAGACAGCACACCCATTGGGTTCAGCATTCAACGTGGCAGCGCTGGATATCACTTGTCAGATGGTGACATTCTCTAAGACCAAAACCTTGGTGACTGTTGAAGCACATCCGTTTGTTACCCGCGTATGGAACAACGAGAATGAGTTTTGCAACATCTTAGATGCGTACGCTATGTACACAGTTGGTCAGCGTCGTCCTGATACCTGCGTGGTAACACGTCTGGTGGCGGCATAATCTATGGCTAAGCAGACAGATGAAGACTTGCAGCGTGCTGCATGGCGCGCGTCTGTAGCGCTGGCAGAAGCTAACCTAGCTAATAAAGTAGGCGGTTTCGTAGCCAGCGCTACAACCACGGCTGTAGCGGCCGTAGAGGTTGCGGAGGCAGTTGTAGTGGCTGTAGAGGAAGTAGTAGCCCCGGTACTACCTGAGTAATTAGACCGAAGGCGCTGTTAGTAGTCCTGAGAGCGTCTTCATTAACGAGGACGCTCAATTGGAACTATTAGAAGCAGTGAATAGCATTATGCCGTACCTGGGGGAGAACCCCGTTACCAGTGTGGATGTAAACCATCCTACGGCAGCACTAGTGCGGCAGAAGCTAGATCAGACACGTAAGAGCCTGTTGACAGAAGGTTGGTGGTTCAATACGACCACACCGACACTGTACCCGGACGCAGAACAGTACATTGCAGTACCTAAGAGCGCACTATCCATCCTAGCCCCCGGCTTAGAGGTTCGTGGCACACGTCTGTATAACCTAAAGGAGGCTACGTATAAATTCCCATCCGCCGTAACGATATTGCTGGTTGAAGATATGGTATGGGACGAACTACCTAGTGTGGCTCAGGAGTATCTCCAGTGGCAAGCAGGTGTGTTGTGTTATATGCAGGACTTTGGTGTAGAGAAGACTATGATGGTATTACAAGAGCTAGCTAGGGAAGCTAAGATCGCCATAGCAAGAGACCATCTCAGGAACTCCAAATTCAATTCAACGAAGAACCGTCGCGGAGCACGTATGACGCAGACACAACGTGGAGGATTCTATGACGACTTTAGACGGTAGCTATAAGAATGTGCTGCGCGGCGTATCTCAGCAGGTGGTACAAGAACGACAGGAGGGGCAGCTAGGTGCACAGGATAATATGGTATCAGACCCAGTGACCGGACTTCGGCGCAGGATTGGTATTGCCTATAGCGCCTCGTTGCCAGCAAATGCTTGGCTTCCAGGCCGATTGAAGAGCACATATGTTGAGCTAGGTAGCCTCGGCTATAACCTAGTAATTGACACAAGCAGTGGTACTCTATACGCCTTAAATGCCGTAGCAGATACCCTGCTTTTCACGTTACAGAATAACTACCTGAAAGCAGCCGCAGCGAAGAGTATCCGTATCACCACTATGGCCGGATCAGGTTGGATTCTCAATACTGAGATGATGCCAGTGGTGGCGAGTGTACCTGATAAGCAGAACCCCACAAACCGTGGATTCTTCTCAGTACGTCTAGGGCAGTTTGCTAAGGCGTATGCGGTATCAGTGACGAGTAGTGTTGGTAGCGTAACAGCAACCTATACGACACCAGTGGGTACAGAGACAGACGGTCCAGCAGCACGGGCAGTCCCCGAGTACATTGCAGCGGATTTAGTAACGAAATTAACCACACTACTACCGGGATGGGTATTTACCCGTGAGGGCAGCTACGTGTATATGGTAGCCCCTGACACAGCAACCGCTGTAACGGTAACGAGTAGTACGGGTGTAACGTATCTAATGACCTCCGGCCAGATGCAGGTGACTGTGGTATCTGATCTACCAGCGAAGCTACCACCTAATGCAGATAATGCTGTAGTGGCCGTTGGTATCAGTGACAAAGCATTAGTGTATTACAGGTGGGTGAATTCCAAGGGTATCTGGAGTGAGGCATCAAATTATTTGGCAATATCAGGTATCACTAATGTGCCTATTGAGCTGGTGGCTAGCAGTACCGACGTTCTCTCATTAAGCGCTACTGCGTTTGAGGGGCGTTTAGCTGGGGATGATAAGAACAATATCCCACACCAGTGGCTCACAAAGGGCATCACAGGGCTTGCATCATTCCAGGGCAGATTGGTATTACTGTCTGGCAGCTACGTCAGTATGAGTGGTTCTGGCAACCCCCGGCGGTTCTTCCGCAGTACGGTGACAGATATCCGGGATGATGATCCAATTGAGGTTAGCTCAGGTGCAACTAGTGCAGCAGCGTATCAGTACGCCATACCATTTAACAGGGACTTAGTATTGATTAGTCGGGGCCATCAAGCGGTGATTGCAACCAATCAGATACTAACAGCTAGAACAGCCATGATTAGTGTCACCTCAAATCAATTGATTGATACTGATGCAGAGCCTAGTATTATCGGCAGGAACCTGATGTACGCTACACCACTATCTGATGAATACTTCGGAGTTGGCGAGCTACAGCCGAGTACCAGTACAGCCAGTCAGTACACCCCACAGAATCTAACAGACCACATCCCGCGCTATATGGCTGGAGGCTGTACCCGTATCGTAGGTGCTAACGCAGCCAGTAGCGCACTATTCAGCTCAGATACCGAGCGTACTGTGCTATATGTGTTTGACTACGTGTGGGAGGGTGATGCAAGACCCCTGTTAGCTTGGCATCGTTGGGTGATGCCGATGGATATTATGTCAGTGCATTACGCTAGGGATAAGTACATCGTGGTGAGTCAGGTAGATAGTGGGAATATTATCATTGGGCAGCTATCCACGAAGACCAGTGCGTATACCTCGGACAACACTGTTCAAGGGTATCTGGATATGTTCATGCAGGTGAATGTGGTGGGTGGTAAGTTCATTTTACCTGCACACCTACGGGGTACAGCAAGACTGGACTCTGTACGTCTGGCAATCCCCGATGGTCCCGAGAAGTACGAGCCTGTAGGTATTGATAGCATCAACCAAACCACATGGGAAGTAGCTGTAGATCAATCCTACGGGGATGGTGCGTTGATTGTAGGTTGGCCGTATCTAAGCCGTATGCAGCCGACACCACCTATGGTGAAGGATAAGAACGGCAATATCATTAATACTGGGAAGACTACATTACTACGGTATCGCGTATCTACCCAGAACTCTGGTGAGTTCAGTGCATCTGTAATGAATCGTGGTCAGAGTATCCTGTCAGATGGTATTGGTACGATGTTGTGGAGCAGTACCGAGCTTGGCTTAGGTCAGGCACGTACGGCGAAGTACAGCGTGGTGACTATCCCCATCAGAGCCATAGTGCAGGATACGGTGGTAGAGCTATCCACACAGGGAACCAGAGAGCTTAATATCCTAGATATTGAGTACACATTAAGGAACGTACAGCCTAGAGGGAGGATGTTCTAATGCGGGGATTAACGAAAAGCGTAGCGGCTCTGGCAGACTGTATGGCCGAGATGCCGCAGTTGGTGATTGTACCCGTGCACACTTTTACCAAGGGATGGTATCAGCGCACCATTACTTTACCTGCGGGGGCCTGCATTGTGGGGGAGCAGCATGGTAAGCGACACATCGTGCATATCATCTCAGGTGAGGTGTCTATTGTAACTGATGGGGTTGTACAGACGTTGATAGGCCCGGCAGTATACGCGTCAGCACCGGGGGATCAGCGTGTAGCCTTCACCCATACAGAGGTAGTGTGGGCTACACACCACGAGAATCCAGATGATACCAGAGATGTGCAAGTATTGCGGGAACGGCTTATCGTTCCGAGGTTACTCAAATGAGTTGGATCATGGTAGGTGTGACCGTTGGTAGTGCGGTGTTAGGTGGTATGAACAAATCCAGTCAGCGGGCAGAGCAGAAGCGTAGGCAGGATGCAGCTAACGCCGCAGAGAATGAGTCTCGCAAGCTAAAGAATGCTTTAATGCTGAAAGAGACCGCACGGCAAGTAGTCGAGATGAATCGTCAGCGGCAGGCTACACTAGCTAGTAATGCACAGGCTAGACAGCATTTAGGTAGGCAGGCTAGCACCGGTTATAGCGAGGCAAACCTCATTACAGCGGCAGGTGACAACGCTGGGGCCAGTGCCCTAATGTTGAAGTCTGATATTGTTATGCAGGAGTATACGCAGGAAGCACAGCTAAATGCTAACGCAACCACAGATGACGATAACTTCAATTCCCAGTTACAAAGCTTAATGAACGATAGCACTAGTCGTTATAACCCACTGATTGTAGCTGATGCCAGTTATAGCAATAATGACATTCTGGGCAGCACACTAGGTTCAATTGCTGGCGCGACTGCCACCGCGTACAGCAAAGGCGCTTTCAAAGGGGTAGGGACTAAGATATCTAGTGGGTCTAATGATTTACTCGGCTAACAGGAGATTGTATGCCAATTGATAAAGTACAAACCACTGGCGTACAATCCGGTGGTTTCTCAGCAGGTGCGCAGAATACAGAGAATATGCAGTACCAAGGGCCAGTACAAGGCTCTATGGACTTCCTATCAGGCTTTGTACCATCTGCTAAGGAAGGTGTGCTAGGTGCTATTCAGGCCAAGCAGAATTCAGCCCGTATGCAGGGTATTATGGATCAGAACGCTGGGGCATTGCGTGAGCAGTCTTGGTGGACTGAGGATGCCTACAAGGCTGGGGTGAATATCTCCACAGCGGCCCAGGATGGTACTGCGTTTGAGAATACAGCAGCACAGGCTGTACGTGCTAACGTAGCAAAGGGTACGACATTAGAGGACTTCACAAAGGAGTTCGTTAATCCATACCTAGCAAACCTAGCCGACAAGGGTGCGGATGGCTCATTACCGCCGGACGTATTGAAGCAAGTGTCTGATAACGCTATGCAGAGTGCAGCCGGTGTTCAGGCATCATACGTCAAGGCTCAGCAGAGTCATGCTATTGGTCAGGCGAAGTCAGCAGATTTAACCTTCCAAGCGAAGGCTGCCGACGTTATTGCTAACCCTGAGCAAGCTGCGGAGAATATCCCGGCGATGTTAGAATCCACGGCTAAGCTACTGAAGGCAACGTCCAGCACTATTGATCCAGACAATGCCGATCACCTAGCTGGGCAGAAGATGGGTGCTAGTATTCTATCGGGTGTAGCCCGTGTGGATGCTAGCACCCCCGATGGTAAGGAACGCTTGAAGCACATTAATGCGTTCCTATCCTCGGAGGCTGGTACTGTAATTAAACCTGAGGAGCAGATCAAGATATTTACAGCAATGGAGTCTCGCAAGAAAGCTGCGGGAGATACAATGCGTGTAGGTATTGGTGAGACAGTAGACAATATTGAGTCCTCTGTAGCCCGCGGGGGTAACGTAGAGCAGGACGTTACTATCGCGTTAGATCAGCTTATGAAGAACCGCGTAGATATCGCAGATGATATCTTTGTAGCCAGCACCGCGTCTAAGCTACGTGCTTTACGGGATAGGGGCTGGGCAACACAGAACGATACTGGGATTGCTAGCGGTGATCTAGGTATGCGTATTACCGGTGGCATGACTGATGAAAAGGCAAGTACATTGCAGATGCAGGCGTTTACGAAAGCAGCCGGTGGTGATGTACCAAAGGCAGCACAACAGCTAATCCAGTACGGTATCCAGAAGACCAATCCAGTAGCAGTTACCGAGGGTAGTAAATTACTTTGGGGTGCTGGTGCTAATCTATGGGAACGTACAGCTAAGGAGTTGCAAGACCCTAATGTCAGTCCAGCCAATGCCTTAGCAGGTATATCTGCCGCTGTAGGTAATGCGCAGGAGGCTCTATTGAAGGGACGGTCGGATAGCTTTACGGCTATCATTGACGGTGCGCCGGCAGAGTACAAGTCAGTATTGCTATCGTACCTGAAAACCAATACAGGGCCGTTTGATGTGTCCAGAGATATACCGAAGATCAAGGCTATGGCTGAGTCCTCGAAGACTGCGTTAATGGCTAAGGGTGGTGCCTCATCAGTGAAGTTCGATGACACCCTGTTCAAGAGTAGCTGGTTTGGTTCTCTTGGTAGGTCCACAGCAGGTGCAGAGCTAGGCTCCCAAGCCAGTGATGCAGCCCGTGGGACTATGGCTTTGGTAGCCACCCGTATGTACACCGACAATAAGGAGATGTTGCACCAGAATTGGAAGGATATTCCAGATGGTGCGACGGCCTTGAAGGTTATGCAGCAGTACAAGTTATTTGTGCAGGGTGCTAACGGTATGATTCCAATGGCCCCTGTATTCCGTAAAGGGCTTGAGGCTGCCGGTGGTGGTGCTGTGAATGACGAGTACATCGCCAAGGCAGATACACTACTACGGGATAAGTTAGCGTTAGATCATAAAACATCAGCGAAGGATATCATGCTTGTGTACAACCCCGATCAGTCTATGAGTTATATGAAGATTGACTGGGGTGGGGGCACTAATAAGATACTGTTCAACCCCACCCCAAAGGACTTCGCAAAAGTTATTGAGGTTGTACGTAAAGCGCATGAGACTTCACGGGGTTTACTACATGAAGGTCCGGCTACCACAAAGGCTATTACCTACGCAGCCGGTCTGGATGTTCAGCAGACTGCTACAGGTATGTACGTGCAGGTACAAGGTCAGCCTAGAGCTATCCCTATGGACGCTGTTCGACAGTACGGTAACACCTCAGCAGGTACAACCATTGTGGCTAGTATTATGGCTAATGAGGGTTGGCTTGATAATCCTAAGAGCACTGATGGGTCTCCGGGTACTACCATAGGTTATGGGGTACATACCAAAGGCTACCCACGGGCACATTTAGCTATATCGAAAGCTCAAGGGTATGATGCTAAGGTAGCTATCTGGGTAGATCAGGTAATGCGCCCCCACGCCATTGCAACACAGACAGTAGGGCAGGCAGCAGGACTACCACCCTTAAACGGGCAGACTGTGAAGCCTAGCGTTGTGACCGCGTACACCGGACTATCCAATATGATCTATCATGGTGGTATTGAGGGTGGTACGGTCTATAGTAATGCTATTAAGTTAGCTAATCTAGGCAAGACAGACGAAGCACAGGAACTGGTACGTCGCTCAAAGGTGTATAAGAAATCTGGGTCAGCAAAGCAGGCTATGCTCCTAAAGGGTATATCCACAGTAATCAACTAATCAGTGCAGGGCTTCGGCCCTGCTATTTTATCGGAGTCTTATCATGGATAACATTACAAATCCAAAGCGTGAGTTTGCTGCTGCTATCCCTGATGTGGTTCAAGCACCGGCTATCACTACACCCGAAATTACTGGTGTATATCCAGAAGCAACCTCAATTGCTTCATGGCAAGCACCAGCGCAACCCCGCACAGAATTCAACAACGTAACACCACCAGACCGATCACCAGAAGCTACCTATTGGCAAACCACTAAGGCAGCTTGGCGGGATAGCAAGGTAGCTCAGATTATGGATTACGATCCGAAGTTCTACCAGATTGATCCTTCATTCAAGCCATATGAATCAGTACGTGCTTGGGAGAAGGTTAATGGTACTACGCTGACTCCTGATGAGGATGCCGTGGTATTGCGGGCTAAGAACACTGACGACTACCAGCACCGCCTAGACCGGGTTATGGCTCAGCGGGCAGACAAAGCCCAGATGGCTGCTAATCCAAAGGTGGCTATGGGTGCGGCATTCCTTAGTCCAGATACAATCGCATTAATGGCCGTTACCGGCCCCGCAGGTGCATTGGCTAAAACAGCTCAGATTACCTCCTTTGCTGGCCGTGCCAGTGTAGTGGGTGGCGTTATGGCGACAACTGATCTAGCGATGGTGGCAGGTGCTGAGCAGGTCCAGAAGGTGACTAATAGCTCTGACTACGCATTCAGTATCGTAGCTGGTATGTTAGGTGTACCTATAGAGTGGGCTTTGAATGGCGGTGCTAGGGGCTTGGTAAATGCCCGTCGTGCAGCCCGATCCACAGCAGCCACAGAAGCCACCACAGCGCTCGACAATGCAGCAGCCGCTATTGAGCCACTACCACCAGTATCCCGTAGCGTTACCCAAGGCGTTAATCCAGAGACAGCAACACCTACCGTTACATTGGCAGCAGGATCAATTGATAATGCTCATGTGCGTATGGAGACCGCCGCAGCTAATAAGACAGCAGCGGTACAGGCTGGCTCTATGACTCCAGAATTAGAGGACGAGCTACTTGGTGCTACCCGTGACTACAAGGCAATGCTTGACGGCTCTTATATTAGATATGAGACAGAGAGTATTGCTAAGAATTACGACCAGCAGGCGGCGTACGCTAATAAGCGAGCACTGACAGCGGAGGAGGCTTATATGGATTCTGGGGATGTTAGTGCAGGTAATGCCGCATTAACAGCCCGTGCAGAAGAGCAACGGTATGCTACCTTAGCCCAAGGGATTAGGGATCATGCAGACTCCATAGAGTTCAACGCACATATAGATGCGCAGAGGGAAGCAGCTAGTACCTTGGTAGGCTTCAAGGAGGGCTTAGCAATTATCACTGCGGCTTCGAGTAAAGCCATTAAGGATCGTGACCTGTTGACCAATATTGCTAATCAGGTAGAGCGGTCTGCCAAGGGTAAGAGTTCCAGCTTAGATACTACAACCCCAGTAGGTAAGTTAGCTATGTGGGCTGGAGATACCGCTGTTGTACGTACCTTTAACGACGAGTTAGAGAATATGTTTGGTAGTGGTGTGTCCCGTATGCTATTAGGCAAAACAGCCGCGTCAGACTACAGCGGTGCATTTCAGACCACTGCTATGCACATCTCTGCGGGCCGTGTACCGCTCAATGAGTGGGATAAGGCAGTTGGGGAGATTGTAGGTAAGCGACCATTCTTCGGTGCTCAGGCATGGGAGAACAGCCGGTTAGCCATTGAAGGCGAGACTCAGCAGTACCTCGGCCAATTACGAAAGCACACCATTATTGATGGGCTTCCTGAGAGCAGCTTTAATAAATCACTTTATTCCGCAGAAGCAATCGAGCTGGGTGATCGTTATGTGCAGACAGGCTTTGCCCAACAACGTCTTAAATCGTTACAGGAGCACAGGGTATCCGGTGCAGCGGAGATTAAACCATCTGCGCACTACGCACCACAACGGATTCACTTTGATCGCCTGCGGGCATTGGAGTATATTGGGCAAGCAACACGTCTAGGTATCTATGATTACCTGGGCCGACTGATGCTTGATGCTAATCCAGCTATTATGGATAGCGCACATGGCTTCAAGTACAGTGGGAAGGTGGCTACACCAGAACAGTTCATTGGGCGTGAGTTCTACCAGCAACTATCTGGTGCTAAAGCAGATGATGCTATTAGACTAACCGATGTGGCTATTGCTAAATTATCTAAGCAGCTACAGACCTCTGCTGAAGCTATTACAACAGCCGTAGGTGAGGTTCAGAAGGATTCAGTAGGCTTTGCCACACGGGGCTATACCAAGCAACGTACAGAGTTCTCCTGGGATATAACAGACAGTTCTGGAAATATATCACTAAAGGATATTATTGACCCTGATCTGAGTATGGGACTACAGCACTACAATGCGAAGACTGCGGGTGATATTGGTATGACTAAGGCAGGTATGTTCGACGAGAACTCATTTGATACGTGGGCTGATAGTATGATCCTAGAAGGTAAGGCTAATAACGTGAAGGCTGGAGATATTAACCCAGCCTCTGTTGAAGAGCAGCGAGCTGTACTACAGATGGCAAAGGATATTGTTTACCACCGTGGTCTTGGTGAGAAGCAAGGGCCAATGCTATCTATGCTGACTAATCTGGGTGGTGCGTCTATGCTGAAATTCTCAGGTCTATGGGGTATCGGTGAAGCAGCAAACCTTATCACATTCCACGGTGCAGCCGACACAACCGCTGCAATGCTGCGTGAGCTAGGCCCGTCTATCCGACTGACTAGCCGCACTGACGCATCAGATATGTACCGCTTCTTAACCACCAATGCGGAGGCTAGTCGTACAGTGCGTAATGTATTATCGCAACGTGCGGATAACCACTTCGGTCAGAACGTAGGTTACGAGGGTTGGGTGGCACATAAGCAGCAGTCAGTACAGAACCTTAATCTAGGCAACCACGTACAGCGCTTAATGCACAATACGTATGCCCACCTATGGGAAGATCACATCACCGCATTAGGTAATATGGCTCACAGAGGTAATGCTAAATCAACAGATTACTTCAGGTATTTAGTAGAGTCCTCACACGGTGTTGGTACAAAGGAGTCTGAAGCAGTTATGAAATCCTTTGTAGATAACTCCAAGAAGTACGGGGCTAATACAAATAGCTGGCCTACAGATGTGGATGAGCAGTTGAAGACTATTCTACTGGCTGAGATGGATAATAGCGTATTAGCTACTAGTGCAGCAGATATGCCACGTTGGATGTCAGACTCTAGCGCTGCTAAGATCATTGTACCGTTCCTGACCTTTCAGGCTAATACACTAGCTAAGATCACTAGACGTGCCCACCACAAGGAGGGGGCCGCAGCAGTGGCTAAGTTCATTGCTGTAAGTGCAGCGTACACCGCGATGATTGCAGGTACTAAGAACGTCATCAATGGTAAACCATTTGAGGATAAGCTGGTAGTTAGTACAGCCTCACAGATTAGCGCCTTCGGTTTACCTAATGCCTTCGCAGGTATGGGGGCACAGATGTTATTCCCAGAGGCCGCAGGTAATTTCAGTCCAAGTGCAGCAGCCTTCGCTGGCCCTAAATCAATCGCAGCAGTAATGCGCTCCCTCGGTCAGGATGATGCAGACCTGGGTTCAGTAACAACAGCAGCATCTAAATTACCATATGTAGGAGTATTCTGGGGAACCAACCTTCTACGTGCAGCATTAACAGATTCAAAGGAGTAATAATGGCTTATAGTATTCAAAAGGCAGTATCAGACGGTACGTTAATAACCCTAATGCTATCCTTGGAGGTATTCAGTACGACGCATGTACGAGTAATCCTAGATGGACAGGTCACAACGAACTACGTGTGGGAGGGTACTACGGTACGCTTCCCTAGTGCTATTCCCGCTGGTGTGGTAGTAACCCTTCAGCGAGTAACACCTAGTGGTAGCGTACTCAATATATTCTCGGATAGAGCTACCTTTCGAGATGAGAGTGTTGATGCGAATTTCCGCCAGACACTGTTCCTAACACAGGAGGCGCAGGAAGGTGGTGCTGTACGAGATGTGTACAATAACATTGATATGCACCTTAACCACATCACTAATATGGCAGATGCCGTTAATCCACAGGATGCGGTAACGCTAGGCCAGGTAGGCGAATTAGCAGGTAACTTCAGCGGCGTTGGTGTCAGCGCAGTCCTTGCCAAAGCCAGCTCAGCCGTGGCTGTAGATGCGGGTGATATGAGCGTGGGTACTACTGGTGTAACTGCTATAGAACTGCCAGCCCCAAGCGGGGCGAGTATCATTGGCACATTAAGTGGTGCTACGGTGCAAGATGGATTCTCTAAAGGAGGGCTGGTGAGGGGTACGGCAGGTAAATCATTTATATCATCAGGTGCAGCAGTTCGTAGAAATACAGCAGTATCCCCAGATTGGCAGTTTGTGGAAGACCCTACACACATTCCTATTAACTGTGTTGGAATTGAGCAGGGTGTAGACTTAAATATTAAGTACGTAGGAGACAAGATCGGCACATTGATTGCTGGCCCTGATGAAAGCTTTGCTCGTGATGGAGTGCTGGTAGGAGGTAGTGTAGGCCCAAGGAGCGCATTAATCTCTGCGGGTGCTGCATGTAGCTTTGTCATCGACTTCGATAACAGTAATGCTATAACATTTGATACCAAGTTCTTCGGTGCAGTTAGGTTTGGTATCACCAAGACAGCAAGCGGTCAGTTGACAGTGACACACCCTAGTAGAAGGCTCATGCAGATGCCTGTGGTTCAGCACTTCGCAGGGAACTCTATGGCATCAGTCCTGAATGTACATTACGTAAGTGCACCATCCAGTGGTGGGTTCACATGCGTCCTTCTAGGAGAGGCAGCGGGGCACATCTCGTTCAATGCAGGTTGGAAGATAGGCTCATCTACATGGACAGATGCTGAGATGACTTACACATACGACGCTCTTACGGGGAGTCTAAAGGTGGTGCACCCCACTTTAGTGGGTAGCGCTAGTTGTATTGTGACTCCCTGGTCAAACGGGGCGCTAGTGCACACACAGTTAAAGAATGTGAGTGACACAGGATTTACAGTTGTATTTGTGAAGCCAGACGGTACGTTTCCTACTGAATCCAGTGCACTTGGGTTCTACTTCAGCAGAGGTTTATCCAGTATTATTAAGAATCCTAGAGGAAAGCTGCACGTGTATCTAGGTCACGTCCAAGTAAATATGAATCACGTAGACTACCCTAATGGTAACTTCTGGTTCCACACCCTAATGCACGATTTAACACAACCCTAAGGAGACAATATGAACACAATTGAATTCCACTGGACAGGTACAGATGGTACATGCCGCTCCGGTGTACTCTATAGTTTGATGCGGGATGCACCTGTTCTATCGTTCCAGTACGATGCCATCTCATATGTCAAAGGTGGTATGAGTAAGTTTGTACTTGCAGATAAGGCCATTGACTTAACCTCAGCGCAGGTGTTGGAGGTTGAAGCGTACGCTGTTGCACACAGTACAGATACCTATGCACCAGTCGGGATGGTGGCAGTTAGCAGAGCGGAGCTAGGCTCGCCTAGCGGAGCTGCATTAATTGGTACAGCTTATGACATGAACCAAGCTGCCCTTAATCAAAAGCTACTGACAGAGGTGCATACAAATGACACTATATCGGCAGTTAAACTTGGACTCAGCCCAACTGCATCCCCTACCACAAACACATCAAGGCTGATAGCTGGTATTGATGCGTGTATAGCTAAGGAGGTGTCTAGTATCCACTTTGACTCCAAGATGGCATTAACCCCAGACACTGACATTAGAAAGGCATCATTAATAAACTTCACTGGTGTCCAGCAAGAGGGCTTATACCGAACATTCTCTACTAAACAGAATGCTCCAGACTTTATCCCGTCCTCTGACATTACCCCGTCCAGGCACTTGAACGGCATTACAACCGCCACCCCTGTGGTCATGCTGTTAGGAGACTCTATCAGTACAAGCGGCCCAGATAGCTGGAATACAGCATCTGATATGTTCACAATCCTATGTGACGAGATGGCCCGAAAGAACCCGGACCGTACCTTTACGTTCCTCAACCGCGCCATTGGGGGGCAGCGTTGGACTAATCTACTTACACGTCCTGAGGTATTCCCCGCGTGGTATGGAGACAGTAGCCAGTTATGGCTGGATGCCGTAAAGGGTTCTGCACCAGATATTGTATTCCTTGCCTTTGGTATGAATGACTCTAACGGATTTGCAGCCGATGCAGTACGCCGGTGTGTTAATGCTATTAACAGTTGGCCTAAAGTACCTAAGATCATCTTCATTACGAACCCGCTACCGGCTAGGACTACCCAACTGAATGATGGCTTCGGCTTTGTTGGCCCTGACTTCCAAGAAGGCCGAGATAATCCGGCTGGTTGGGTGCGATCGTGGGCTAGGGTACACGGGTACGGAGTAATAGATATTCACAGAGCGCAAGTGGCAATGCGTGATGGGTATGATGTATCCAAGAATATACTGGTACATCAAGGCTCGTATACCCCTGAGACACTGCCTGGCGGTGCCCTACGCAGCGGTGCACCATCTGTGGATTGGAGTATCTTAGGTACAGTCCTAGCAGGTGCTTGGCCTGTAGGTAAGGTACTATCATGCAAGACTGGTAGTATTGGAGAGGCAGTATTGGTTAGCAACGTAGCTGGTAAATTCGCTATCGTGGGATTCAGTGACGACGGTGCTACGGTTAGCGTGACCTCTACGAAGGATGTACCCACAGGTACATTCGAGATTGGTATCTCTGTGGTAGATAATATGGCCACAGTAGTAGTTGATCGTGATGCGTGCCTGAGTATCCCTATTGTTCGACGCGGTGGCCGATATAACCTGATTGTCGGTTGGCAAGATGATCTGACTACGGGGCCATTTAATGCACTAGAGTTCTCAACAGGATACCCTGCGCGTGGTCAGTTCAACAGATCACTGACGGACGAAGAGACGTTTGGACCATCTTCCCCTATAGCTGATAGAAAGCCAGTCTACGGTGGTAATGGGGTTAATCACTACTCTTCAGTTGGTGTAGAGAAGCTGGTACGACCAGTTATTGAAGCAGCCGACCTAACCTTATCTGACGGGGCTTGGGAACGGAATGAGGCTAGTACCTTGTTGGCAGGTATTGGTACAGTGGTGGCCTATCGCCGTAATGGTATGGTGCAGTTAGAGGGCTTGTATACACCATCAGCTAATGCCGTGGCACTGTTCCAGCTACCAGCAGGATTCCGACCACCGCGTGCTATGCGTACACCTGTGGCATGGCTGCATACCCCGTACTCTGTGCTGCTGAACATTGCAGCGGATGGTATGGTGCAGGTGGAGGCTGGTTGGATCGGTCAACCTATTGATTTATCATCCGTGATGTTCTCAATATAATGGCGGCCAAGACTGGTACGCTAAGTATCCTCCACGAGATGATGGCAGAACTGTTAATCACAGAGATCACTGTCTGCAAGGAGGAGGGTATCCCTATGAGTGCTTCCGATAAGGCAGTAATTATCAAGTTCTTGAAGGATAACAATATCACCGCTGACGTTGATGCGGAAGATATGAAGCGATTACAAGGGGAGTTCAGCGATGAGTTGAGCCTACAAAGAGAAGCTAAGCGCCAGTTAATGGCAGCAAAGGCAGACTCAAATGTAGACCCTTTGGAATCAATCCTGTAGTGTTAACAGAGCAGCTTCTAATGAGGCTGTTCGATTAACAATGGAGGTATTATGGTATCAGAGAAAACACTGCGTCGTTTGCAGATGATCTCACCCCGGACAAGGGAGTGGGATGACCACCCAGAGAGTATGCCGAAGGATGTACGGGACGAAATTGCCATGATGGTGGCTAGTACCTTTACATCTTTCCCAGAGTTCGCTGCGGTTGGTATGCGTGTACTAGGGTTCCCTATTAGCCCTATGCAGCTTGATATTGCTGACTATATGGCTGACCAGTCCTATGGTAAGAAGAAGATGGTGCAGGCTCAGCGTGGGGAGGCTAAATCAACCCTAGCAGCTTTGTATGCTGTGTGGAGCCTTGTACAGCACAATAACCATAAGATACTTGTGGTATCCGCAGGTGAGAAGCAAGCATCAGATGTGGCTATCATGATTATCCGGTTGATTGAGCAGTGGCATTTACTCTGCTACCTACGCCCTGACAAGGCCCGGGGGGATCGTAGCTCGTTTGAGAAGTACGACGTACATTGTGATCTGCACGAGATATCTAAATCAGCGAGTGTTAGCTGTATGGGTATCACTGCGAATTTACAGGGTAATCGTGCAGACCTATTAATCCCAGACGATATTGAATCCCAGAAGAATGCTATGACCCAGACTATGCGGGAGACTCTACTACTAATCAGTAAAGAGTTTGCAGCTATCAATAGCAAGGGTGAAACGTTGTATCTAGGTACACCACAGACAAAGGATTCTATCTATAAATCATTACCAGGCCGTGGGTATCATATCCGTATCTGGCCGGGTAGATTCCCCAATGCTGAGCAGACTGAGAAGTACGCTGTAGGTACATTAGCACCTTATGTAGTAGATCAGATACTATCAGACCCTAGTATCACGACTGGTGGTGGTTTGTCAGGCAAGCTAGGTAGACCTACTGATCCAGTGATGTTTGATGAAGTAACACTTATTGAGAAAGAGCTAGACTTTGGTGAGGAAGGGTTTGCATTGCAGTACATGCTAGATACTACCTTATCTGATGCGCTACGCACTAAGATCAAGTTATCAGACTTCATGGTACTAGATATCGACGAAGCACACATAACCGTACCAGAAACAGTACAGTATACGGCTGAGGCTCGTCATAGGTACGATGTATCAGAACACAAGGCATTAGAGGGTGCGATCATGTACAGGGTTGCTAATAGCAGCCAAGAACGTGTGAAGTACGTCCACAAGGTCATGGTAGTAGACCCTGCCGGTAAAGGTGGTGATGAGGTAGCATTTGCAGCAGTTGGCGCGTCTAACAGTTATCTACATGGCTTGACTGTGGGTGGTTTGATTGGTGGTGTCTCTGAGGAGAATATGCGCGAGATCATTAACCTGTGTGTAGAGCTAGAGATCAATGATATCCAGATTGAGTCTAATATGGGTCATGGTACTGTAGAGGCACTGTTTCTAGGTCAGATGGAGAAGGATAAGATCACAGGTATTGGTGTGACTGGCTTCTACGCCAAAGGTCAGAAAGAGCGTCGTGTTATTGATACGGTAGGCCCACTGTCCCGTAGGCACAAGATTGTAATTCATCGTCGAGCTATAGAGGACGATGCGAAGTATATGCAAAAGCATAGCAGGGAACGTCAGACACAAATGAGCTTCTTCTACCAGATTAGTAATATGACCTATGATAGAGACTCGTTAGTATCCGATGATAGAGCGGATGCCTTTGCAGCCGCTTGTTTACAGCTTGGGCATTTAGTGGCAGCAGACGATAAGCTGTTGCAAGCCAAGCGGGAAGAAGAGGATGTTCGGAAGTTCAAGGAGAACCCTATGGGTTACGAAACAAATAAACGTAAATCGCGGGGCACGTTAGCCCGTATCAATGCTAGGAGACTTCAATGAATGCAATCACCGCTATCATCAGACTATTAACCGCCCTTGGGAAAATTGCTAAGTGGCTACCCGGAGGTCATAAATGAGCGAGCAAGAGGACGCACATTTGCGCCAGCGTGACCCTGACCTTAAGGTGCGGGTAGCTTTGCTGGAACAACGTATGGACGGTACTGAGGAGGACCTTAAAACCCTTCGCAAGGACTTCACAGATAAGCTAGACGCATTATCGGACCATATTAAGCAGAACTCCGTTGGCGCATTCGTACGTGGGAATTGGAAGTACTTGGCTGCGGCGGGTCTGGTCATGTCTGGCCAATCAATTCAACAAGCTGTAAAACTGCTGGGGATGCCTGTATGAAATTAAGCGCTACTGGTGCCGCCCTGATCCAAGCCTTTGAGGGGTTGGAGCTGGTGGCTTATAAGTGTTCTGCTGGTGTTTGGACACAGGGCTGGGGACACACGGGGAAAGACGTGATTCCCGGCTCAAAGATTACGCTGGAGCAAGCGCAGTTATGGTTTGCTGCTGATGTAGCTAAATTCGAGCAAGGTGTCTGGAATGCCTCTAAGGGCTTCGCAAAGGCATTGACGCAGAATCAATTTGACGCGCTGGTGAGCTTCGCATATAACCTCGGTTTAGGCGCATACCAGACCTCAAGCCTACGCAAGTTCTTGGCCCTGGGGGAGACTGTAAAGGCTTCCGCGGAGTTCCTTAAATGGGATAAGGCACGGGTTCCCAGTAAAGGTTTGACCGCCGTGGCGGGCCTTACGCGTCGACGCAAAGCCGAGCAGGAGTTATTCAATGGCGCATAATTACTTGAGTTATCTGGAAGGGAGTCGTATCTGGTCTATCCTGAATAGGGGCACAGCCCGTGATGCACTAAATGAAATGCCTTGGATCAGCCGTGATGATATTGCGTTATGGGTGGGTACACCACCCCGCTGGGAGATGGTAGCTACGGGTGGTAGGTTAATCAGCGGTGCTACGTTCAGCCGGGCATCTACGGGTACGACGGAGATTACGCCGGGCGTGTTTACTCAAGCGGCTGTGGATGTACCACGCTACCAATGGGTAACTAAACGGGCATTAGGTACTGAGCTTGCGGTCAATGGCCAGTTCACCGCAGGTACTACAGGTTGGAACACATCCCAAGGTGGTAGTATCCGCGTAGTTAGTGGGGAGTTACAACTTAAGTCAACCAAGGCAGCATTCGGGGGGTCTTCCCAGACTATACCAGTGGTGGTTGGTACACGGTACGCTGTGAAAGTCAAAGCACGTCGGGGGACTGCCAATAATCTGGCGTGGGTAGTCCTCAGGGGTGCCTCTGGGACGATCGCCCAGACAGTTGATACACAAACAATGGTGGAGTATAGTTCGGAGTTTGTTGCTACCACTACAAGTTTAGTTGTAGGCTTCCAGACTTATAGTGTGGTCAATGCTGATGTGTTCTGCGATGACGTACGTGTTTACGCAATTACAGACACATCGGCTAGGGCACTGTTAGTAGAACCTGCCGCCACTAACCTGATGTGGCCTAGCGACACTGCTGTAACCAAATCCATCCCGGTATCCGCAGGTAGTTACACATTATCGTTCTATGGTACTGGTACGGTGTCCCTATCCGGTGCTGCCACAGGTGATACTGTAGGTGTAGGTGCCGTAGCAGTGGTACGTACAGTTGTAGCAACAGCCGGTGCGCTAACGTTGACGATTAGTGGTGCGGTATCGCGTATACAGTTAGAGTCAGGTGTCTACGCTACATCTAATATTGTAACAACCTCGGGCGCTGTCACTAGGGCCGCTGATATAGTAATATTCCCAGTAGCGTCATTTGGGTTTAACGCAAGTGTAGGTACATTCGCGGGCGAGTTCATTACACCAAAAGCAGCCTCAGTGATGCTTAGCTGTAATGGTCCGTTAGTACCTGAGATGTTTACCCGTACTACTAGTGGATTCCACTCTGCTTGGACAGGGGTAAACACATATAGCCAGCTATTAACAACAACAGCGTCTGCGGTTGCTACTGCATATGATGGCAGCGGTATCACAGTATGTATGAATGGACATAACCCGAATGTGAGTTCCACACCATTTGATACCTTAACGGGTGTGACACAGGTAGGCTTCGGAGCTGCGGGTGGTGTAGGTGGTGTGCAGATACCTTTACAGGTGTTTGACTTGACGTACATAGCTAGGAAGATATCAGCAGGTGAGTGTGTAGCTATGACCACGCTGGATGCCTAATCACCTAGTAATACGCCATGTGTACGATACAACCTATCAGAGCAGGTGTGGACTACCAATTCAGGTGACTGGGTTGATGCAATTGGTGTCACTGTAGCGACTAGAGCTGTATTACGGTACTAAATAAGTTATCCACAGCCAATGTATTATGAAGTAACACTTATTGAAACGGAGTGAAATAAGGCCCGGATATAAGGGAGGGGAGAAGTGACCGAAGGTCGGACTAGAAGTAGACCTTCGGTCAGGTCTCTAATCATTACTACGGACTACTACGGACAATAGCTCTACCTCTACGGGGTGGGGCTAATTTGTCTATGTGTGTGTCTGTATATGTTCTATGTGAGTCTATATGTGAGTTATATAGGAACCTAAAATTTATTATATTAACGCGAGGGTGTCTCTCCCCTCAGGCTAGTCATATCTCCCCCGTAGCCCCCTCTTCCCTGTACAGCTACTGAGAAGCTGCTGGGAAGCTACTACGGTCCTACTACGAAGCTACTACGCAGCTCAGCTAGACTACTACGGACCTACTCCGGCAATACTACTACGATACTACGTATCTCCGCAGTATCACCTCCGTGGGTGGTATGTATATCAGAGTGTTGGAGGTATGAGCGGTGTTGGGAGGTATGGGAGTGTGTGAGTGTGTAGGAGAGGGGTACTACTTCTTTTCCTCCGCGTATGTATACTTCTTTTCTTATCCTTGTGTATCTCTAGCAGTTGACTACGATACTACTACGTATCTCTGTTAATCCACTACGATACTACGCTACGATACTACGTATCTCCTCTACGTATCTCCGTCCCACTCTGCTGAGTCTTCGACTCCAACCTATAGCACCTATCGGCTTGGTATCTCTATCCTTATATATAATGTAGCTACTGTACTGCATGGACTGGTTGTCACTGCGCATGAACTACTACTCTAGTCCTGCGACCTCACTGTTATCTATCCTTATACCACGGCTAACTGCGGGTCTGCATGAGGGTGGTCTATCCTATAGCTACTAAACTATTAACCAGCATAGTAATATACAACAGTACTACGCTAGTAACCTATTAACCAATCACAGTAATATACTATAGCCTATGACTATTAGCATCATAGGAATATACAATGGGTATTGAACTAGATATATGTTGCTTAGTATATCCTACTAGACTATAATCACTACATCGAATCAGTAACGCAAGGGAGTAAAGGTTATGAGTACAATGATCCAATCAATGCGCGGTGAGTTAGTATGGCAAGAGTTCCACCGTCTACTAGCTGTTAATGGTTGTACAGTGCTAGATGGTAGTATCTATGAGCCTGTTGGTGTGTACGCTGCTGATCTATTATTAGTAGCTGAAGAATATGTTGACAGCCTGATTGCTAAGTCTGTATAATCCACTCCACTGTATCTCTTCTCAATCACTAGGAACTATCGTCATGACCACCACTAATAGCGCACTGTATTACACTCTTCTTGATACTAACCTGCAAGGTTCTATGGCCTCGGTCTTTGAAGATATGTCAGACACTGAGTGCGATACTGTTGCTAGTGATTGCTTTGCTTTGATACGCGCAGTAATGGCTAAACAATCAACCACTAATCTATTTGCTTCACGTATCTTCACTATCATTGGGCAGTACATGGTAACGAACTACGCTGACGCATACGATGTGGACCAACCTAAGCAGTCTACTGATGGTTGGAACCTAGCCCGTCCTATCGTTAAAGCAATGGTTATTGATGGATGGTTAGACTACACCCCAGCAACCACCAATACTAATGGTGATGATGTGATTCCTGCCTCTTATACAGTAGTAGATGGTAAGTTCATGGGTAACAAAGCCAGCCTATGCAAGCCAGTTGGTGAGTCAGTTGTTCAGATGCGTTACATCACTGAAGGTACTAAACATCATCTAGGTGCTATTGCAATGAGCAAGCACGTATTCATCGTTAATGTATCGCGCCTTAAGATTGTACGTGAGATGCTTATGCAGAATAAGATTATTAACCGTGATGCTGAGTGGGTGCCAGCAATATCACAGGAAGACATTGCACAATATGACACACAGTACGCTATCTACAAATCACTAGTAGCCGCATATAACGGTAACAAAGATGGATTTAGCTTTGATGTAATGGCAGACTTCCGTGGTCGGTTGTATTACGTAGCTGGCCTCATGAGTCCGCAGTCTGGTGGTATTGCCAAGCTTTGCCTGTCGCATGATGATGAGATCAAGCTAGATGCTACTGCCTCCTTTGCTCAGCATATCAGTATCCTAACAGGTGATATCAGCTTAGGTCGTGCATGTAACCTAACTAATTTCACTGATACCCCTAATGACTTCTACGGTAGTGTCTACGCATTAGCAGCAGGTTGTCCAGTACCAGAGAAGAGCAGCCCAATCCGCAAGCTAGCTAAGATGTACTTAATGCCTAAAGCTTATGGTGCTGGGGATGATGCGTCTATCTCCCGCCTAATGGAAGAGCTAGCATCCATCAATGCTACCCGCACTGAGCCAGTGTCACTAGAAGTAGCTAATGAAGTGGTATCACACTTAGCATCATATGACCGCCTAGACCGTGTGAAAGAGTTAGCATCAGCACTAGCATCAGCACTAGCCACCAGGGGTATACAATTATCTTGGACTACACCAGCCGGTAACACAGTGACTCAGAACTATTGGGAATCATTGCAAGGTAAGTACAAGACACACGATAAGACTAATCAATACATGCCAAACGTTATCTGCTACAAGCAGAAGACAGATAGAGTAGCTGTTGGTGATTACACTGGTACACAAACGAAAGTATTACCTGATGCAAAGAAACTACCTAAAGTAAAGAATGCTACCGTATCAGCAGCCGCTAATATGATTCAATCACTTGATGCTGCCTTCCTAGCTGAAGTGCTAGCAGATTGGTATGACCTTGGCCATACTGCGGTAGCTGTTCATGATTCATTCAGTATCAAAGCATCATTACGCGCTGAGTTCGTTAAGTGTGCATGGACAGTGATGTGCAGACAAGCCAATAGCCCAGCGATGGCAGAGCTACGCAAGTTAATCGGTATCAGTCCGAAGGATTCTAGCTGGCTTAATCCTAACCGTATACCATGCTTTATCACTGAAGAGTAACAACCAGAGTACAAACAGAGTACCCAATAGCCCAGCCTAACCGCTGGGCTTTTGTCGTCTATACCAACATAACCTATTGGAATTCCTTACAGAGATAGACGTAAAAAAAAATTCGTCGGCGCTACGCGCCTCCCTTCGTTCGTTCCTCACTCAACCAAAGGAGCTGCGCCCCTCTGGACTCCCACTGGTAGCCCGTAATCCATCTGTGTGGCGTTTAACCACGCACAGCTAATACCACACCAGTTATGCGTAGTGATGCAACCACCAGCCTCCTGGGAACAACCACAGCGACGCATACCACGCAACAACCACTCGTCGCTAGCGCTCCTCCCAGTTGTCACGTTGAGGATATAAATAACAGAGCAAAACTAGGCCTAATCCTTGAGCTTTGTTATTACTGCATGAACTATCCTCAACCACCTTAACAGGCCACATTTATGAACACCAAACCAGTATTTCCTAATGAAAGTGAATACCTCCAGAAGGCCCGTAAAGCCGCACTACACACAAGACCAGAAGATCGCGCAGTAATGAATGGCTTTATCGTTGTAGGTCGCGACAAGACCATAGAGAGCTTACTGGGTCATGTCGGCTTGCATACACCAGCAGCACCAACACATGAGTAAATCTGGTATCGTATTACTATGTGGCGGGGGTTTAATCCTCTGTCTTTGGTTAATCGCTTTGGAGTGCATATTATGATTTACAATCTGTACCTGTTAATTCTAAGGGTTATACTGTCTACCATTTACATACTCGCATGTATCTCTCTCACTACATTAATCATTGGATTAATCAAATGATAGCAACCGCGTTAATCATCAGTGCCCATAGAGCCGGATCAGAGCCTAATGGTGCGTATGCCATGAAACGGGCAACCAACCTTATGCAGGACCTCGTATTAATGGGCTGTAGCCCTGTTATTGTCCAAGGAGTGTGTGCTGGTGAGTCAGAGATCAGCTTGTACGTGCCTAATCACCGTGATAAATTAACTGGGCAACGTATCCGCAATCTACTCCAGACGTACGGGCAGGAATCAGCCATTGAGATTGCATACGGCCAGATGTTCCTCCATACGGTAGGGAAGAACTACCCGAGACTACTAGGACTGACTCGCTACACCGAGCAAAAGCCTGGTACCCCAGACTATACGTATCTACCTTGGGAACAGAAGTTCTTGAGCTGTACTCAGGAACGCACTCGTCTATCAAACTTCTAACCACAACCCGATAGAGTTCCTATCGGCCTAGCTACATAATTCTACAACATAAGGGCTGATCCTGTTGTAGCAGCGTAATGTAGCCAGTCCGATAGCAATTCTGCTATAACCCCGAAGAGATATATACCATGGCTAAGCAATCACTAATTAACAAATCCCGCCGCATCAACAACGCACGCCTCGAACGTGCTGTTGTAGCGTTCCTTGGCTTGACCAAATCAGTATCAGCACCTGCGTATGACCTCGCATCATTAGCACAGAAGAATGATGATCTGTTGCTTGTTGTTGTGGGTAAGTACTGGTCACCTGGTGATGTAGCATTCGTTACACCAGCAGTAGCTACACGGTGTGCTATGCTTGGTTTCCGAGCAGCAGATGTGTTGGCGCAGTTAGAAGACGCTGAGCTGAAGACCTTAACCGGATCAGTACCTGCATTAGCTTGCCCTATGGGTAGCATTGAAGACGAGAACTGCTTAGCACCCTTATGTGCTGTGTATTGGGCAGTAGATTGTGTTATCAACAACACCGCAGAGATCGCGGCTAACCGCATCACAGAGGAATCCGTATGACCATAAATCGTTATGCAGGTAAAACAGTAGCAGCCCTTGTTCTTATCATTGCATCGGCGCAGTCAGCATTAGCTGAGGCTGCTAAACCAGGTGAGATTGCAGCACCACAGACCTTTGATCCACTGGTAGTAGGTCAGAGCTACACTATCCGCTTGGGTAAGATTGGTCACACCAACACGGTACAGGCTACCTTAACAGGCCAGCGTGTGTTTGAAGGTAAGAACCAATACCGCTTTGATATTGGTACTACCGATGACTTCGGTGCTCCAGAGTTCCGTATCGTTGGTGACAGTCAAGTAGTTCGCTATGATGCCGAAGGTAATGAAGTGAAGGTTAAGATCGCCCGTTCAATCAACGTGGAAGATGTAACCGCACGTCTAGCAGAAGCTCAAGCTGAGTTGATTGTTGCTAATGAACGTGAAGCCCTCGTTATCAATCAACAATATGATATCAAGCTAGGCCGTGGTGATACAACTCGTGTTGTAGCAGCTATCCTGTTGGGTGAAGCTACACAAGAGAACGGTGCTAAGCAATACAACTTCTTCTTTGGTGCTGGCTTTGATGCAGCAACAGTGAAGGTGTACGGTTCACAAGTAGTACGTGGTGCGCCTATACAAGAAGAAGAGCCAGAAGCTACAGAACCAGATGTTGATAACGGCTTTGATCCCGATGCAGAATTACCAGACTTTGAAGAAACCTTAGCTAACTAACATTACTTGGTTAAGGTCAGGCTGCTGTACATAAGTCACACCCTATTGACGTGCAGCAGCCGTTCCTTAACCAATTAACTGGGATATCCAATGAACCACGACCAGATCGTTAAAGAAGCCTCACAACTCCTACGGGAAGCCTATCGCAAGTTAGCAGCGAGTTACAGCCTACACGAAAAACCCCACCTGACATTGAACGCCCCGAAGAATCTCAAGGAGATGACTACAGCGTACCACCAGGCGAACTCCGGAAATGGCCACTACCCAATCCTTAGCAGCCACCTTGATTGCTTCCTTGGTAAAGCAGCTAACGTAGATTTCCGATTCATCCATGACATGATGCACATTGAGCTACAGGTAGATGTAGATTACGCTGGTGAGATGATCGTACATGCTGTGCTGTGGTCTAGGCTTGCGTGTTATGCAGATAGCTATGAAGTGGCCGATATGATACGTAAAATCTATGTATTAGATACGTATGGTCAGACAGTGTACTATAACCAGCATGATAAGTTCGTAGCCAACCAGATAGAGTTTGTTAGTAGCCGCTTGGGGTATAACATGTCTACTATTGCGCGCATTGCGGCGGGGGGTTGGTGGTTTGTACCTGCCTAAATCCGAGTGGCTCAAGGAAGCCCAGACCCTAGCCATTGGTATGACTAAACGGTTCTACCACGGGGCTGAGGGTCGTCCCAATATGGTGGTGCGTAACATGCCTGATCGTTACACAGCATATTGTCACTCTTGTCACGAAGGTGCAGTACACTTCAAGGAGCAAGTAAAACACAGTACTACCGTTACGATGGATGATAAGGCAGCGTATTACGTGTACACGCCGATGACTGAGGCTGATTGGAAACGAGCTATTATCCTACTCCAAGATAAGGGTATGTGCTTCGATTACATAAAGCAATTTCAGCTATCCATTCATGATGATAAGCGGTTGATGTTCCATACCCCAGATCAAGTAATTGGTAGAGATATAACGGGACACAGTAAGGCTAAATGGTTGACGTATAGCAGTACAGCACCATACATACGCTGTCGTGATGTTAGTATAAATCAGATGAAGTACGTAGTCCTATGTGAAGACCTATTCAGTGCTGCTAAGTGGGATTACTTTACACCTGACAATGTATTGGGTATCAGTCTGTGTGGTACAGAGTTAGGTACACTAAGTGCTACGTTACTCCAGAATATACACACAGTAGTAATCCTATCCCTTGATGGCGACGATGCAGGTGACACGGGGACAGTTAAGATACGACGTACCCTGGATATGCTGGGTATTCCACATATCAACAATCAACCACCACGTAACCATGACCCGAAGGATATGCCCGAGGCTTGGTTCAAGGAGCAATTACTATGGAAAAGAAGTTAATTAAAGTGTGTCTAGCAGCGCAGGCTGCTGGTGTGCAGTTTAGACTTATTGGGCGTATCCACAATAACTGGTGTTTTAATAACCCATGTGCATATACCGTAGACAAAGAGAACTACGCACTACTCCTGGACTTCATCGCAGGATCGCAAGATTTCAACTACGGTGACGTAGACCGTGTACGGAAATACTTCGGGCCAGTACCTAAAGCGCCTATAGTAGAACCGCTTATCACCTTCAAACTGGATACAACTGGCCACGGGCCAGTCCGTGCGTACCTCTCAGCTACCGAGATTCGTGCTATGCAACGTGGTATGCGTGGCCTACACGGGGAATTACAATCACCTTTAGCCAAGGCTATCCTGGGGTACGCTGTATGAGTGTCCTGCAATTCAATGTATTAAGGGAGCTAACCTGTGACCTTTTCAATTGACCTGAACATCTTAGCGGCCCTTAGCAACCGGGACCGGTTCAAGTTCCTACGGGCAGCAGTACCCACGGAGATGATCGATAGCAATACCAGTTCTATACTGAATTGGTATGATAAGTATTTCCAGCAATACCCTGAGCATCCTTCGGTAGATAAGTCCGCGTTCGAGACATTCCTTCGATTACGTGGAAACCTATCACCTGAACAGACCACGGTGTTACTGGCTGTATTGGGACGGGTTGAAAGCTGCCCGTCCCCAGAGGTAGTACAGACTACTATCAATCAGTTAGAGGAACTGAATCTATCCGGTGATGTTGGTATGATCCTGTCCCGTTACAATAACGGGGATGATATCGACCTGACTAATAGCCTGCTTGATAAGGCCAATGCTACTAAAGAGCGTATGGTAAAGGCTGGTGTCATTGAAGTAACCGACGAGGAGATGTTAACCGCATCTCTTGAGGCGGCTATGGACAACAGTGGTATTCAAATCCTAGCTATCCCAGCACTGACAGGGCTGCTCAAAGGACTGAATCCCGGTCATAACATATTGATTGGTGCAGATACCAATAAGGGTAAGACAGCATTACTGCTACGTATGGCAGTAGACTCCGCTATACAAGGGCGTGTATTACACCCTAATCGCCCAGTATTGTACCTTATCAATGAGAGTAACAAGGCCGCGCTACTACCACGTCTACGTGTCACAGCATTGCGGAAGCCACTCCCTGAGATTGTAACAATGCAGCGGGACGGTACGTTAGCTCAGGCTTATGCGGGTATCGTTGGTGGGGACACAGCTATTCAGTTACGTAATATCCACGGCTGGACAATGACCCAAGTATTACGGTTAGTGGATGACCTAAACCCATTCATGGTAATTACTGATATGACTGGCCGTATCACAGCTAATTCCAATAAGACTGGAGGTGCTAACGATACAGCGCAGCTAGAGGAGGTATGGAACACATGGCGAGAGCAAGCAACGATCAAGGACTTCATCCACGTAGGGACAGCACAGTTAGGCTTCCTGGGGAAGAATCTGATGTATCCACCACTGAGCGCCTTACAGCTTTCTACGACAGGGATTCAAGCCACGCTGGACTTAGCAATTTTATTAGGTCATTGCGATACCGTTCCCCTGATGACCCGTGGTGTGAGTACCCCGAAGAATAAGCTAGCTCGTGATGGCTTACCTGATGATTCCCAATTACAAACCTATCTCGATAAAGAGATTAACGTCTGGAGTTAATATGATTCAAGTGTCTGGTAAGAAGACTTGTATGGCCCGCGGTTGGAATAACCAATGATCGTAGAGCAGCAATTCTTTGACCACCTAGCAACCACGGCCAAACCTGTACAGCTAGTCTGTAACGTAGATGACCTATCAGCAGCCGCAGCTAGGCGACTAGTGTACCCAGCATATGCCCAGGTTAAGTACGATGGGGTATGGTGTGGTGTAGTACGCTTCGGTGATGAGATCATTTACTTCTCACGTACAGGTAAGCGCTTCTACCTCGACGCTGCCACATTGAACCACACACCTGGTATGTTTGAAGAGCAGGTGGTATACATCGGTGAACTAGTAAATAGTATGCTGAGTCTTGAAGAGCTGTCTGGTGCAGTCAATCCTAATCGGGTTGCACTGTGGGATCAGGCTACCAACGAGGCTATGACCAGTGCTAGTGTATGTTATTTCCACGACTACGTACCGCTGGGAGACTTCGTACAGGGTGTGTGTACTCAGAGTTACGCTCAGCGTGGTGAAGCACTGTGCGAATCCTTAATAGGTACTGGGTTGAAGGTTATCCAGAACGTACCTATGGATAACCTAGAACAGTTTGAGATATGGTCACAGTTTCGTATCAACGACGGCCATGAGGGTGCAGTCCTGAAGCAGATTGGTGCATCGTGGGTAGCTGGGCATAAGAGCTTCCACACCATCAAGCGAGTACGTCAGCTACACCTTGACCTTAAGTGTATAGGTGTTGAGTACGGTAAAGGGAAGTTCGCTGGGCTGATTGCTAAACTAAAGTTTGAGTACGGTGGTAAACCATTCTTTGCTGGACTCGGTAAGGGCTGGACGTTGGAACGTATGCAGCGGGAAACCAATGCGCACGTACATGGTGGTGTGGTAGGTGCTATCTGGCACGTATCAGCATTACAAGTATCATCCCAGTGGGTGCTGAGGCTGCCTAAAACAAACGAACGTCGTATTGACAAGGAGCAACCTGATGAAAAAGCATGGTAAAGTAGGTAAGATTTATGAAGTGAAAGCTACCGGAGAACATGTAATCCGTGTAATTAGTGATTGGGATGTTACAGTAGCTGTGACGTACAGTAGAAACCTGGAACTAAACACCGCAATACCGGCTACCAATAGTGATGGCCTGGTGTACTACCGTGCAGTAGAGTTGCGGAAGGTACACTCTGATATGGTGAAATTCAAGAATGTTTATTCGGGTGAAATATTCTTTGCACACGGTCGTCGTGTCATCAAAGCCAAGGATGGTGGAGGTTATATGCTGGACCCTGAGTTGGATGAGGATGATGTAAATCAAGGTGAAGATGGTTGCTTTCCACCAGGCTTCCTATGTAAATTAGTAACCCCACGGAAGGTGTGCGTGTAAACGCAGCACTAATCACAGTGGCCACGATCAAATGGAAACACTTTTAGAAACTATTTAATTGAATCACTGGAGGCATCCCATGACTTGGGGAATTCTTGATTTTGAAACAGAGACACACCCATTCCTGGGAAGTAAGTCCTCACCACACAGCCCATTGAACTACATCGTAGCTGTGGGCTTTGCATTAGACAATAATGACGTTCAGGATTGGTATCACAACAACGCAGACGAAGCTAACGCTAGTAACTGGGCTGATACAGTATTTGGCCCTGACGTACATATCCTCGTGGCACACAACGCCACCTTTGAAATCCAATGGCTCCTATCCCATAGGCGAGAGCAGTTCCTTGCGTTCATTAAGCGTGGTGGACGGATATTCTGCACCCAGTACGCAGAGTACCTATTAACCCATCAGCAGACACAGTACGCTACCCTTGAAGACTGTGCCATCAAATATGGTGGTACTAAGAAGATCGACGAGGTGAAGCTCTTATGGGAGCAAGGCGTTCTAACCAGTGCTATTGAACCAGCACTACTACGCCGCTACTTAGCTGGCCCTAGTGGTGATATTGAGAACACAAGGACAGTTTGCTTCACACAGTACGCCCACCTAGTACAAGCCGGTATGATTGATGGCTTCTGGGAACGTATGGACAGCCTACTGTTCAACGCGGTATGTACCCACACAGGATTGTACATCAACCGTGAAGTAGCAGCTAAGAACCACAAGGCACAGCTAATCGAGGCCGACGCTCTGCGGATAGAGCTTATGAAACAAATCCCCGCAGATAAACCAGATGAACTGGAGTTTAACTTCGGCTCAGGTCATATGATGTCAGCTTGGTTATTTGGCGGCCCAATTGCATATAGATATAAGGTACATTATGACACGCCAACGTACGTTAAAGTGGATTGTATCACTACAACGGAAGGTGTTAAGGTCTTGCTTGACCCAGTGACAGCATTGCTATGTGATGGAGATAATCGACTCACTAAAGCAGAGTACTGTGACAAGTACTGGGTTAACTTTGTAACCTATAAATCAGGTAAGAACAAAGGCACGATTAAGATTACCCGAGAAGACACCAAAGAGCTGAAGATGAAGTGGGGTGAGGCTACCTACGAATTCCCCGGTCTAATCAACATCGCAGAGCTACCACCGCACGTTCAAGAACTGTACACAGGTAAGAATGCGGAGTACCAAGGGAAGCAAACGCTTCTCGACGGCACACCTGTGTACAGTACAGGGAAGGATAGCCTGGATACCTTAGCAGCGTTCAGCCCATTGGTAGTTCCACTGAAACGACTAACCAATCTGGATAAAGATAATGGCACATACTATATTAGCCACGAATACAACGCCGATGGATCAATCCACAAGACTAAGGGAATGCTCCAGTTCGTACGCCCTAATGGTATCGTTAACCATTCGCTTAATGGTGTATCGACAGTTACAACACGACTATCCAGTAGTTGTCCAAACCTTCAAAATTTGCCGCGAGAAGGTACTAGCCTTGTCAAGCAGATGTTCTCAAGCCGATTTGGTGCAGATGGACAAATTGTTGAAGTCGATTATTCAGCTCTCGAAGTAGTAGACCTAGCAGCTATTGCTGGGGATTTCAACCTCTTAGGAAAGCTAGCTATGGGCGTGGACATGCACTGTCTACGACTGTCCGAAAAGCTTGGGGAAGACTACGACGAAGTGGTGGAGAAGTGTAACAACAAGGAGCATCCAGACCACAAGCACTACAAAGAGATGCGTACAGATATCAAGCGCCCATCCTTTGCCTTCCAGTATGGTGCATCTGATAAGGGTGTATCCTACGCGTCAGGCTGTAGCTTAGAAGCCGCTGTTGAGTTCCGATTACTGGAGACTTCACTGTTTCCAGAGGCAGTAGGCTATAAGTACATCATTATGGACGAGGTAGAGCGTACCGGTATCCTAGCACCTATGTGCAAAGAGGTTAACGACGGTGGTTACTACACCAGTTTCCGACGTGGACACTTCCAAGCCAAGGGTGGTACATGCTATTCCTTCCGCCAGTATATGGCATGGGACAAGGAGGCTCGCCAAGAGATACTGAAATACAAGGAGACACAGGTTGCTAATTATGTTATTCAAGGCGAAGCATCCTTCATTGTACAGACGGCTTGTGGTCGTGTTATCCGCTGGTTGGTGGCTAATGACTTCTTTGGTGGTAACGTGCTGTGTGTCAACACTGTCCATGATGCTATCTACCTAGACTGTGTAAATGAAGAGTGGGCACGCTGGGCCGGTAATCAGGTCGCAGAGATTATGGCCAGTACCCCGAAGTACATGTGTGACAAAATGCCTGGCTATAAGGCTTGGCGCTACGATACCACACCATTCCCAGCCGTTGCTGAGTTTGGTTCCAATATGATGGAGAAAACACACTGTTAACCGCGGAAGAACTACAACAGGAAGTGCACGCGACAAGGACTTTTAGCCGACGTAACGGATTACCAATACCCACACATATCTACATAAGTCCAGATATGTGGGAGGGTGTAATGTACTCTGTACCGATACACATGTGGCGAACATTTAGCCACACCCAGATTAGTAACACATTTATGGGCTAGAAGTTATCCACGTAATTGAACCCAACTACTTTAGAATTCACTAACCAAGGAACCACTATGACTTTAGATTTATTAGCACTACAAGCATTAGCCAACCAAGATGCTGAACAATCCGCAGATATGAACGAAGCCGTTAAGGGCGGTGGTGGCGGTTACACCTTAGCCCCAGCCGGTGAAGCCTTCGCCCGATTGGTGGAAGTAGTTGAGGTCGGTGACATTATCCAGACCTTCGAGGGTGTTGCAAAACCAGCAGCACCACACGTCCGATTAGGCTTTGCACTGTATGACCTTGGTGGACGTAACTACAGCAACCCAGATGGCACACCCATCACCATCCGCACATGGCCATTAGCCTTAAGCCAGAACGAGAAAGCAAAAGCCTTCCTACTGTTCAAGAAACTGAATTGGTCACAGAAGGCTAAAACATTTGCACAGCTCTTGAATGAAGCATACATCGTTAATATTAAGCACTCTGTACCTAAGAAAGCTGGTGACAAAGTACGTCATGAACTTGATCTAGCATCATTCCGCGCACCACTGGATGTGATGACTGGACAGCCTTATCCAGTACCAGCAACATTACCTACGCTGTTCAAGCTATTCCTGTACAAGAACCCTACCATGCTAATGTGGGATTCCTTGAGCGAGTTCCAGCAGAGGGATATCGTAGAGTCCGAGAACTTCCTTGGCTCACCGATGCACAGTCTGCTAGTCCTGGCGGGGCTACCAGTACCACAGAAGAAAGCTGTTGATGCTACCCCAGCAGTACATGTAGCGGCATCACTCCCAAACGTCGTAGCGAGCACACTGGTGAACCCATCTGCAAGTGTGGTCGTGGCTACGCCTCCGAGCGTGATGGTAAGTGCGCCTGCTGTCGTACCCGTAATGCCTGAGATTGCGAAACCACAAGCACCATTTGTAGCTTCGGTAGCAGCTCCGGTTTGAACCCAGTAGCCCTCTTAGCCAGTTTCGGTACATCAGTCGAGACTGTGCTAGAGGCTTCTAAGATTGATGATGCCGTAGAGGGGCGTGTGCTCCTCCTCGACGCTGACAGTATCTGCTACCACGCCACATTCGATTGTGCGAAGCTAGAGACTGCTCAGCGTCGAGCTGTGACAAAGGTGTACGAGGCTATGTACCTCACTAAAGCCAGTCACGTTCGCGTATATACCACACCTGAGGGTTGCTGGAAGAACGGGCGTAGATTGCTTAATGCGGTCAACGTCTACCAGTTCAGCCGTTCAGCTAAGACAAAACCACCCCTACTACAGGAGCTACGTAACAGTTTCCCAACCCTATTTGCTGACGATCCACAGGTGACTGTGATTGCTAGTATGGATATTGAGGCCGATGATGCTATTATCATTGACGCACACGTAGATAAGAACTACGTTGTATGGTCTGAGGATAAGGATTTGAACCTCACACCTAGCGTTAAGTACGAGATCAAGACTGGACGTATGCGCTCTATTGCGGATACGTATGGTTGGTTAGCTGAGACAACAACACCTGCGGGGAAACTCAAAATTGACGGGCACGGGACTAAGTTCTTCTGGTGTCAAATGCTTATGGGAGATTCAGCAGATAATGTTAAAGGTATTCAGAAGTACAAGGGAAAGCTTTGTGGCCCTGCCGGTGCACTTAATGCTTTGGTTGATATCCAAAGCGAGTCTGCCGCAGCCAATCTGGTTATCATGGGCTACTCCGCCATCAGTCAGAACATCCTACCCGAGGCCGAAGCGTTATGGCTACTAAGAACTAGGGATGACTCAGCATTGAAATACATTTGGTCACTAGACCTAAACCCAGAAGCCCGCGCGTATATCACGCATTGTACAACCCTACCGTTATATATGACCGAGGAACAATACATCGAAAGGACTAATCCAGAATGGCAGAGCTAACCCCGTGTAAAGATCACGGATGTAAAGGCTACGGTCTGGGCTACGCTACGGCATGGGTAGTCCATGAAGGTAGGAAGAAGCCTACAACTAAGCACAGACGAGTGCATTATGAAGCCACGGGCGAGTGGCCTGATGTGGTACGCCACAAGTGTGACAACCCACGCTGCATTAACCCTGAGCATTTAGAAGGTGGCTCCCACATAGATAATATGCAGGACGCTGTGAAGCGTGGTCGGAATAAGTACCCAGAATCCAAAGGTGAGTCCAATGGGCGGTGTGTGCTATCCGATATCCAAGTATCAGCACTTCGGGCTGAATATGTGCATGGCTCCAGAACACATGGTTGTAAACCTATGGGCCAGAAGTACGGTATAGGTATGACCCAAGTATCAAGACTTATACGAGGAGAGCAACGTGGATAAACCAAAACCGTTACGTGTGATAGCTAGGGGTGCGTTAAGAGCATTCACTATAGGACATCTAAAGGTAGCGCAGGGTGGATTGTGTGCAGTATGTGGTCTACCCATCTCACTGCAGACTATGGGGAAAGGCTCGAACTACGTAGCTGACCACAACCACCAGACTGGAGAGATTCGAGGTGTACTGCACCGTAGCTGTAATGCAGGTATTGGTAAAATGGAGGGTGCATTAGGGCAGTGGGTATGTAAGGACACTAGCTATGAAGCTATGATCCCAATGTTAGAGCGATGCTTAGCGTACTACAAAGCACCCGGCACTGGTATCCAGTACCCGGGCCACAAATCAGCATCCGAGGTGGCCGAGGCTACTCGACTTAAACGAAACAAAGCAGCCGCGTTAGCGCGGGCCTCTGCTAAATTGAAAGATAAGGCTTTGGAGAAATAATGCGCGGATCGCTAATGAAATTAGCTACTACGGCACAGCATATTGCTTTGCTATTGGAGCACACAGATAACGTTGCGGCGGCAACCGCCTACACAGAGCTGATGCACAAGCCAGTAACCTACCAGAACGTAGTCTATTGGCGGAGCATCTTCATTGACCACCAAGGCAGTCAAGCCAAGGCTGACGCAGGTATCATTGCAGAAGCTAAACCCATCCGTAAAGCGTTACCTGGTGATGATCTAGGTGCGCTACCAGACCTAGCGCGAGAGTACAGCTCTATCCTAGTAATCCCAGATCAACATGCTCCATACGGCCACCCAGACACTAATAATTTTCTACGTGCAGTAGGTCTTAAATACCTACCTGAAGTAGTGGTGAACCTTGGTGACGAAACGGACTTCCATGCCCTATCATTCCATGATGCAGACCCAAACCTTGACAGTGCCGGTGTTGAACTACATAAAGCACAGGTGGCAGTACGGGAACTAGCAAAGCTATTCCCTAAGCAACTAATCTGTGATAGTAACCACGGTTCAATGGTGTTCCGCAAAGCGAAGCATCATGGTATTCCGGTACAGGCTATTAAGTCCTACCGAGATATTCTATTCCCACACGGTGGGGGTAATGGTTGGTCGTGGGCAGATCATTGGGTATTGCAGACAGCACTTGGCCCTATTCGATTCCAGCACCAAGCGGGTAATCCACTAGGTGAAGCAGCGCACGTAGGCTGCAATCTGGTAGTTGGGCATAACCACAGTCTATTTGAAATCAGCTACGCAGCATCTACAGGTAAATTATACTGGGCTGCTACAGCAGGTTGTTTAGTAGACAATACGAGCCTTGCGTTCTCTTATGGAAAAGTATTCCCTAAGAAACCTATTATTGGGTGCATGGTAATTCTTAACGGTAGACCGCAGCTAGTGCCTATGGTGCTAGATAGCAAAGGTCATTGGATTGGAGCTTTATAATGGTGTTATACCGTGTTGTCAGTATCACGACTGAAAGTGTGAGTAATCGGGCGTTTAGTCTAGGGCAGGAGTATACATTAAGACCTGGCGATGACCGCACCAGAAATGGTTTTGCGTTATCGGTTCCAGTACTTAAATCAGATATCTATGCCACAGTAGTAGGTCATTGTCTCCTACAGCGGGTTGATACGATCGACACACCACCTACGCTACCAGAGGTATCCGTACCACCCACTGTAAACCACGATGGGAAGGATGATGGGAGTAAGGGTGATCCGACTATGCTGTTCAGTGGTTGTGCTAATGCCTTAAACGCTGTGCAGCAAGTCCTTGAGGGCGGTGCTAAGAAGTACGCAGCTAACACATGGCAGAAG
>Ga0315270_10000127_pt1 | contig 42863 bp, 23 predicted proteins | sample C1_bottom_MG_FD_204932 | JGI IMG/M metagenome (GOLD analysis project Ga0315270, IMG submission 204932) | Sediment microbial communities from Yellowstone Lake, YNP, Wyoming, USA - C1_bottom | ecosystem: Environmental > Aquatic > Freshwater > Lake > Sediment | place: USA: Wyoming | collected... | reverse complement strand
ACGAAAAGTACTCTTTAGCCGCTTAGTCGGTTAGACCTCACACCCTGCTGTCCATGGAGGGGCTCAAGACCGCAAGGTCGCGATGAGTGAGGTCATTTACATGGAATCGTGCTGTACAGGGTTACTTTGTACAGTCCTAAAACCAAGGTAACTCGTTTGGTAGCAGCCTGTCGGTTGGCGTCTGCCAAATAAAATTAAATAACTAGACTAAGTATGTAGAACTGCCTGTAGAGTGCTTGCGGACGCGGGTTCAATTCCCGCCGCCTCCACCAAATAAAACAAAGAAGCCCGCTGATTTAGCGGGTTTTTTTGTTGTAAGGTGGTATATTGTGCTAATGCAATCAAGCAGATGATATTAACTGCGCGATGCAAATGTTTGCACATGTGCAGTCGCCAGTATTTTACCAGTTAATGATTAAATAGGTGGACCGATCAAGCATTGGCCTGCTAAACTGCCGCATAAATAGCTTATATTTTATTAAAACATTGGGTAAATATCATGAGTAGATTTCAGAAAATTGTCATGATCGCTACATTACTTTGGTCTTGGACGGCGGTGAGTATGGCTGACGGGGTCTCCAAAGAGCAAATTAAGGGGCTCGACGAGCAGGTGCAGGATATCAAGAAGGATGTCCTCGGTATATCGGCTGAACTGACACAGCTTGAGGAGAAGCTGATTTATCCTTCCAATACGCAGGTCTCGGTTTTTGTCAGTCTTGCCAAAAGTGCAAAGTTCCAGCTTTATTCCATGAATATTAAAATTGACGGCAAGTACGCGAGTCACCATATTTACACCTACAAGGAACTGGAAGCGCTGCAAAGCGGGGGGGTACAACGACTCTATACAGGCAATGTCAGAGCGGGTGATCACATTCTGGATATCACCTTGATTGGCAAGTCTGACGGCAAAGATTTCCCGCAAAATGCCAGCCACATATTCACCAAATCTGTGGAGCCCAAACTGATAGAAATAACGCTCGGAGAAGCGAGTTCAGGCAGTCAATTAATCGGGTTTAATGACTAGCGATTTATGATGCGTCGATCCATTTGCTTGTTCGTATTGTGCATTAGTTCGTTTGCCTATGCAGGTGATGCTTCGTCGCGTGCAGGCGTGAAGGATCTGTATCTGGGTGAGGCTTACTATTACGCTTTTCAGGGCGAGTATGTCGATGCAATCACACGCCTGGATACCGAGTTGGGACAGTTTTACAGGCTGGATGACCCCAATCTCGATCCTCTGCATTTTCAAATCAGTTATGCAAATTTTTCCGTGGGTGATTTTGAGCTATCCTACCGTATGCACCAGCGTGCCGGACGTGCCATCAAATCCGTACTCGAAAGCAATGTAGATCAATCAATCCGCAATGAAGCTGCCTATCGCCTGGCGCGCATCTATATTCAAAAGGATGACCCCAGAAACGCCTTAAAAACCATTGAAAAAATCACCGGAAAAGTACCCGAAAAGATTCGTGATGACGAGCTTTTTCTGCGAGCGCAGATCTATATGCTGAATGGAAAGTTTGAAGAAGCTGTCGCGATACTCCAGAAGCTGCAGGGGGTAAAAAATTATGAAGGGTTTTCGACCTATAACCTGGGCATAGCGCTGATCCAGAACGGGCAGGAATTAAAAGGTTATGAACAGCTTGAAAAAGCCGGGCAAATCAGCAGCAACGATGATGGAACATTGGCCATCAAAGATAAGTCCAATCTGGTTCTGGGTAACAGGTTGATCGCTGCCGGCCAGCCTGCATTGGCCAAGCAATATCTGGATCGCGTGCGATTAACCGGGCCATTTTCGAATAAAGCGTTGCTGGGATCAGGTTGGACTGATGTAGCACTGGGCAAGTATGATCGTGCACTGGTACCCTGGTCTGTGTTGTTAAAGCGAAATGTAACAGATAAGGCAGTGCAGGAAAGCCTGCTGGGTGTGCCCTATGCCTTTGCCAAACTCGAATTACACGGCAGGGCTGCACTGCTTTATGGCAGTGCGCTTGAGGCATTTGGCGCTGAACTTGCCAAGCTGGATGCCTCGATCAAAAGTATACGCGAGGGTAAATTCCTTCAGGCACTGGTTCGTGATGAACTCAAGCAGGACAAAAATTGGGTGGTGAAGCTCAGGGAGCTCCCGGAAACGCCGGAGACCTACTATCTGCTGGAGTTGATGGCTTCCAATGACTTTCAGGAGTCGCTGCAAAATTATTTCGATCTGGATGATTTACGTAAGCGACTGGAATCATGGGATGGTTCTCTCGATGCCTATGAAGAAATTATCGGTATTCGTTCGAAATACTATGAGGCAATTCTGCCCAGTTTAGATAAACAGTTCAGGGAAGTCGATTCCAAGATGAGATTACGTCTTGAACAGCGTCAGGCACTTGATGACCGCCTGAAAATGATGCTGGTTTCCCCCAGGCCTGATTTTTTGGAAACAGCCGAAGAAAGAGTCTTGCGGGAAAACTTGCGGCAGCTTGAACAAAAATACAAAAATGACATCAGCGACTCAGCCAATGATATTCGCAGGCGCATTAAAAGGCTGGATGGTGTATTGCAGTGGGAGATCAAGACCACCTATGACACGCGCCTCACCGATGCCTATAAACATTTGCATTTGCTTGATGCTGATGTGGAAAAACTCAGAAATATTTACCGTTCATTCGTAAGATCGCGCCAGGCTGCGACGCAGAGTTATAAAGGATATGACGATCAGATAAGACAGCTCAGAATTCGTGTACGAGATGCCAGGGAGAAAGTGAGTACCTTAATGGCCAGACAGGGCCATATGCTGGATGTGATGGCAGAGAACGAGCTGGATCAGCGACGCAAGCGTTTGGAAGAGTTTCAGGTTCAGGCCAGATTTGCGCTGTCAGAAAGTTATGATCGAGCCAGCAAGAAACAACTCGAAGAGAGCGGAGCGAAATGAACAATTTCCGCTTCCTGATTCTGGTGATGATTGGTCTGCTCGCATCCTGTGCCACAAGTTCAAACAAGGATTCTATCGGGCAATTAAAGGACATGAAGATAGATCTTGCAGATTCAAAAATTGAGGGCGGCTTTGAAAAAGCCATGCAGAGCTATCAAAAATTTCTGGAGCAAACACCTGAATCCTCGATGACGCCTGAAGCTTTGCGTCGTCTGGCAGATTTAAAAATTCAGAAAGAATATGGCACTCTCGAAGGTGTAATCAGTAACGAGAAAAAGTCAACGCTGGGAGAGGCAAAGAAGATTGATCGTCCGGCCGCATTTGAGCCGCCTAAAATTCCTTTGGTGCCCGCTGCCGAGGCGCCAGTAGAGAGCAAGCCTTTGCTGACTGCCAAGGCAGGCAAAAAAAAGAAGGGTAAGGAAAAGGAGTCGGGTGAGGATTTTGAAAAGCGCGCAACTAAAACGTCCGCCGTCAAACCTAAAGTTGATGCCGAGATCGTCGCGACACCGGATGGTTCAGGTGCCGATCTTCAATCGGCGGGTACGCTTGAAGCAATTGCCTTGTATAAAAAACTGTTGGTAAAGTATCCGAATTATGATCGGAATGACCAGGTGCTTTACCAGCTCTCTCGTGCCTATGAAGAAATAGGCCAGGTTGAAGAAGCAATGAAAGTCATGAACAGGATAGTCAAAGACTATCCGAAATCACGCTATATTGATGAAGTTCAATTCCGCAGGGGCGAATATTACTTTACACGCAAAAAATTTCTGGACTCCGAGGATGCCTTCAATTCAATTGTAGAGATGGGGCCAGGATCTTCCTATTATGAACTTGCACTGTATAAACTGGGTTGGACTTTCTATAAGCAGGAGCTTTATGAAGATTCTCTGCACAGGTTTGTAGCGTTGCTCGATTACAAGATCAAGACGGGTTACGATTTCGAACACCCGCAAGATACGTTGGATGAAAAACGGATTGAAGATACTTATCGAGTGGTAAGCCTGGCCTTCTCGAATCTGGGGGGGGCTGACGCGGTCATTGCTTATTTCAATAAATTCGGAAAACGCAGCTATGAAGTGAATATTTATAGTAATCTTGGCGATTATTATCTGGATAAACGTCGTTATAGTGATGCTGCGACTACCTATAAAGCGTTCGTCAAGAGCAATCCTTACCATAAGGTGGCGCCACACTTTGATACGCGTGTGATTGAAATTTACAAGAAGGGAGGTTTCCCCAAACTTGTGATTGATGCGAACAAGGAGTTCGTCGTTAATTATGGCTTAAAGTCTGATTACTGGAAGTATTTTGATATTAAAGTTTATCCGGAGGTACTGGGTTATGTTAAGGCCAGCCTGAAAGAGTTGGCTAACCATTATCATTCCTTGTATCAGGAAAAGAAATTTGAGAATAACAAGACCGAGAATTTTCAGGAGGCACAAAAATGGTACAGGGAATTCCTGAATTCGTTCCCGAAAGATTTTGAGTCTCCTGCGATCAACTTCCAGTTGGCAGAGTTGTTGCTGGAGAATAAATTGTATGGCCAGGCTGCGATCGAATATGAACATTCTGCATATGATTATCCCTTCCATGAAAAATCATCGGATGCAGGTTATGCCGCTGTGTATGCGCATCGTGAAAACCTGACTATTGTCAGCAAGGACGAAAGCGAGCGAGTCAGGCGTGATGTTATACGCAGCTCCCTGAAGTTTGCTGAAGCATTTCCCAAGCATGAAAAAGCTGCCCTCGTGATGGAGGCGGCTGTTGATGACATTTATGGGATGAAAGACTATGCATTTGCTGTAACCACAGGACGCAAATTAATAAACAGTTTTCCTGCCGCGGATGAAAAGTTACGACGCTCCACCTGGTTGATTATTTCCCATTCGTCGTTTGAACTGGCAAATTATAAAGAGGCAGAGGAAGGTTATTTAAGTGTACTGCAGCTAACCGCGGAAAATGACAAAGCGCGTACGGACGTGGTCGAAAACCTGGCGGCATCGATATACAAGCAAGGTGAGCGTGCAAGCAAGCTGTCTGATTACAAGACGGCAGCCGGACATTTCCTGCGGGTGGGCCAGTCTGCTCCGGCCTCAAAGATACGACCCGCGGCAGACTATGATGCGGCTGCTGCATTGATGCAACTTAAAGATTGGGACAGAGCGGCCGAAGTATTGATGTCATTCCGCAGCAACTATGCGGGCCATCTGCTTCAACCTGAAGTGACGAAAAAAATCGCCTATGTATACAAGGAAGCCGGGAAGCTCGCCCTGGCAGCGGCCGAGTATGAGCGCATTGAAACAGAATCACAGGACGTTGCCATTCGGCGTGAAGCATTGCAACTCGCGGCCGACTTGTATGTTGAGGCAAAAGAAACCGATAAAGCCATGCAGGTATACAGGCGTTATGTAAGTTACTTCCCCAAGCCTTTGGAGCCAGCGCTGGAAACGCGCAATAAAATTGCCGAGGTACTTAAAGCGCATAACGATACTGCTGCATATCTGGAAGAACTCAGGCAAATCGTTACGGCTGATGCCAAAGCGGGTTCTGAACGCACCGATAGAACACGCTATCTGGCTGCAACTGCCTCGCTGGTATTGACTGAGCCCCTGTTCGGACAATTTGTTGAAATTAAGCTGATCAAGCCATTTGACAAAAACCTGGCCAGGAAGAAGACCGCGATGAAGGCGGCGAAAGAGGGATTTGAGAAGCTGTTAAGCTATGAAGTGGGTGATGTCACCTCGGCCGCCACCTATTACATAGCCGAAATGTACTACAACTTTAACCGGTCTTTGGTGGAGTCCGAGAGACCGAGTGATTTGAATGCGCTGGAGATGGAGCAATATGAACTTGGCATCGAGGAACAAGCTTACCCGTTTGAAGAAAAGGCCATTCAGGTCCATGAAAAAAATCTGGAGTTGCTGACCCTGGGTATCTATAGTACCTGGATAGAGGCAAGCTTTGAGAAACTGGCCAAACTGATACCGGCGCGTTATGCGAAATTTGAACAAAGTAGTGGCTATATTACTGCAAGCAATAAAGTAAGTTATGTTGAACTGACTGATCCTGTGCCTGTTATCGTAACAATAGTTCCTCCACCTGCCCCCGTGCCAGTGGAGTTGGTGCCAATGGAACAGGTGCCAGTGGAACAGGTGCCAGTGCCGCAGGTACAAGTGGTGCCCGAGCAGGATCCTGTACCAATGGCTGCACCGGTACCAGAGGTTGCAGCAGATATGAAGAATGTTGCGGGCAAAAAACCGGAGAAGGCCAAGAAGGCTAAAACAACACAACAAACGAAATGATGCGTGCTGATACCCAAATATGATGTGATGAAGTTCCACAAATAAATCCAGGATTAATTGAGAATGAAGTACTGTTACACCATAAGAAATTTTAAAATGCTGCGCAACGCTGGATTGATTCTGGCGGTGATCGGGGTTTTATATGGTTGTGCCAGCAATCAACCCGCCAAAGTCGAAACCCAGCAATCAAAGCCTGTGATTGCACCGGTAGAGCTCAGTGCAGAGTCACGTGCTGATTTTGATGCTGCTATGGGGTTTATAAAAACAGAGGAATATGAGAAGGCTATCGAGTTATTAAGTAAAGTTGTTTCGGCATCGCCAAATCATGCGATACCCAGTATTAATCTGGCACTGGTTTATAAAAAGACGGGGAAGCTTAATCTGGCTGAGGATAGTCTAAAGCTGGCACTTAAAGCAGAACCAGAGAATCCAGTTGCCAATAATGAGTATGCGTTGCTTTATCGCAAAACTGGCCGATTTGCCGAGTCACGCCAAATTTATGAGAAAACACTGGAGAAGTATCCCAATTTTATGATGGCCCACAAAAACCTGGGCATACTCTGTGACCTGTATATGAAAGACTATGAGTGTGCATTAAAACACTATGTGATTTATAGTAACGCCGTGCAGGATGACAAAACGGTTAAAATCTGGATTGCCGATGTTCAAAAAAGATTGGGTCATTAGGAGGAAATATGTTTAAACATATCAACTATGTGATCTGTCTATTGTTGCTGCCGGCGGCCGTTGCAATGGCCGCGAACAAAGGGAAAAATGATGACAGCGATGACAAGGTCGTTTCCGGTATGTCGATAGTGGGGAATAACGAAACTCCAAAATCTCTGGTTATTGTTCCCTGGAAAAGCTCTGAAATTGGCCAGGAGACCAAACTCAATTCCAGTTTGATGAATGATAGTATGACTCCTGTCGACAAAGCTGTATTTATGCGCGAATTGGAGTTCTATAAACTGGGCAATCAAAATTAAGTAATATTTTTTGAAGTAAATTTTAAGCAGGAGAGAAATAATGGGCCTTATTAATACGATAGCAAATTTCTTCCATGACGGTGGATTCTGGATGTACCCGATCTTGCTGGTTGGCGCGACCGGTTTCGCAATCGGCATTGAGAGATTTATCAAGCTTGCGAGAGTGGAAATAGCTAACCGCAAAATGTGGGATCAATTGCATCCGGTGCTCTATAAAGGCGACTTCGACAAAGCGCGGGAGATGACGCGCAGCGATAAATCAACTATCAGTCAATTGCTGATGATGGGACTGGAACGCCAGGGTACGGTACGTCGCCGCGAGGATATAGAAATCGTAATGGAAGAAGAGATGATGGGGATTATTCCCCAACTCGAAAAACGTACCGCCTACATTTCACTGTTCGCCAACCTTTCTACATTGCTGGGTTTGTTAGGGACAATTATTGGATTGATTCAGGCGTTTCAGGCAGTCGCCAATGCAGCAGCATCAGAGAAAGCAGCCTTGCTTTCAGCCAGTATTTCAGAAGCGATGAACTGCACGGCTTTCGGTTTGATAGTTGCGATACCGCTGCTGGTGGTGAGTTTATTCCTGACCACCAAGGCCGGTAACATTATCGATAGCCTCGAAATGGCTTCGCTAAAAACATTGAATATCATTTCATTCGCTCAAATGCGACCACAACAGGCTGCGGATCATGGCGAAAAGGCGTGAACATAAAGAAACAGAGCTAGAGCTTACCACCCTGATAAATGTGATGGTGGTGTTGATCTCATTTCTTTTGCTTACTGCTGTCTTCACGCAAATTACGATTCAGGAACTGAAACTTCCCGCACAAGCGGGAGGGGGCGCTGCACCGCTCAAACCACCTGTCATCATTGAGGTTATTGTGAGAAAAAACTCACTGCAAATCAGCAATGGTAAAGTTGTGACCGATACCATTCCCAATGTAGGCAAAAAATACGACTACAGAAAATTATCCGAGACCCTCTTGCAGTTTAAAAATGAAAATAAAGATAAGGATGATATTAATGTGCTGGTGGAGCCGGATATTGATTATGAATCGCTGATTGCCGTCATGGATGCTGTAAAAATTGCCGAGATTCGGTCACCCGGCCAGGAAAAGCCCAAGAAACATGTACTCTTTCCATCAGTATCTATCGGTGATGCACCATGAGAGAGTCTCGTCGCAAAAATCGAATGTCCCGCAGCAAGCGCAGAGGCGGCTCAACGGGGATGATGCTGACATCGCTTATGGACATATTTACCGTACTTGTGCTGTACCTCATTGTCAATCAGGGTACGGGTGTGTCCCTTGATGCTCCCAAGACAGTCAAAATCCCCGAATCTGTTGTTGAGACAGAGCCCAGGCGATCAGTAGTGATGGCGGTGAGTGATACCGACGTTTTTATTCAGGGTGAACTGATCGTCAAGGTCGCCGATGTTTTGGAGAGCAAACAGGATTACATTGAACCTGTCAGGCAGCAAATGTTGCGGATTAAAAATCTGGCCGCGGAGCAAGGTGACAGGGGTATTTCTGAGAGTGGTGAAGTGACCATACTGGCAGACCGTGGCGTGCCCTTTAAAATTCTGAAAAAATTGATGTCAACCAGCAGCAGTGCAGGTTTTGACAAGATATCTCTTGCAGTCAATCAAAAAGAAAATCAAAACTAACGGGATTTTGTGAGCACATCTATATCACAACGAGAGCAGTCTGTCAGGGAGCGTTTAGCCAAGGTCAACGAGAAAATCGCTGATTTTGAGAAAGACATCCGCGCACTTGATAACGAGCTCGCCAGCCACTCCAACCAGCACCAGCAGTATCATCTGCTGGGCGATATATGCTCATCACTGGACAAACTCAACGAGATGGGTGCTTCCGATCTATTTTGGGGGAGAGAAGCTACAGGCTATGATCCGGAAGCACAGCTGCAGCGAGTGCGTGGCGTGGTGGCCGAGTTTGAAAAGAAAATCGCCGTTATTGAGCAGTCGCGCGCCGCGCTGCAGGACAACATCAAAAAGGAATCAGTCGCATTATTCCTTCTGCAAGATGAACTGAACGAGTTGTTGGAATATGCGGAGCGCGCCAAAAATGATTATGAATTGGTTCGTCAGGCTAGCGACATACCTTTCCATCCTATGGTTATGCCGTGGACGAGACAGGGTGAAGATGAAAAGCGCTTCCGCAAGATTGTGTTCTTTACCTTGCTGTTTGCCATCCTGTTCACTTGGCTAATGCAGTTGCTATGGAAGCCTGCTCCAAAATATCAGGAAATAGCCATCCCTGAACATATTGCCCAGATCATAAAGAGAAAGCAGGAAGAAAAATTAGTAGTGGAGAAAAAACAGGAGCAATTGACAGAAAAAAAAGACACGTCAGTGGCCTCCAAGGATGCCAAACCAAGTGCACCTGAATCTCAGAAGGCACGTGATGTGGCCCAGACCAAGGGTGTATTGGCCTTTAAAAATAATTTTGCAGATCTGATGGAAGACACGGCTCCGGTGAAAATGGGCTCTCAGGCACGCATTTCCAACAGTGGAAAAATGGCTGCGGGCTCCGGCAATGGCGGGCCTTACGTACCTGGAGAGGCATCAACAAGATCCATGATCACGTCCCAGGCAACAGGCGGCAGTGGCGGCATTAATACCGCCGGACTCAGTCGACAAGGGTCCGGAAGTGGGGGCGGCGGTCAAAGCATAACCGGTGCCGGTGTAAGATTTGCCCGGGTTGAAAGTTCAACCGGCTCTGGTATGGCGGATGACAGACCGTTGAGTAAAGGTGCAGGTCCCTCGCGTACCGATGAAGAAATTCAGATTGTCTTCGACCGTTACAAGGCCGCCCTTTATCGCATCTACAACAAGGAGCTGCGCAATGATCCATCCCTGCGTGGCAAGATGGTGTTGCGTATTACCATTCAGCCGGATGGAAGTGTAACGGCGTGCTCAGTGAAATCAACCGATCTGGCTTCTCCAACCTTGTCGGCGGAGATTGTGGAGAGAGTGCTCAAATTTAATTTCGGTGTCAAAGAAGGTGTGCCTGCATTGACGATTCTTTATCCTATCGATTTCCTGCCTGCAAGTTGAAGCTATTCAGTCGGCAAGGGTTAATACTCGGCACTGGTACCGTCCCGCTAAAGAGACCCCGAAGCCCTTCAAATCTGCAATACCTTGCAAGGTGCCGCCGTTTAGTTTGATTTACGAATCCCAGAACATTCTGACAGTTTCTCTGTGTCACCCTTAGCCGAAGGGGGTCAAGTCAATGTTCTCGCAGTAGTCCCCAATTTATTTTGTATTGCAAACCCATTGAAAGTGGGTGTTGTACTACCTTTCATCCAGTTATTCATACCGTTTGTATAGAGAAAACTTTGATATGAGGTTCCGGGCATTGCCGCTCGTCAATTCGTCTGTCCATTCAGTCCAAAATAAAATGACGCCATAGGTTCAAAAATGTAGGCTCGTCAGCATGGAGAAAGTCTGTCAAAATTTTTTAAAATTGTTCTTTTTTAGGACTTCAATAGCTGCATGCAGAAACAGGCGGAATGGGTAACCTTATATGTAATAAAGAGTTTTTGTGCTATGACTGCGGGGTAGTAGGAGAGCTGATTATTGTTGTACTGTTTGGGTGAGGTGGCAGTTATATATTTTCGAGAATGATTGTGAGAGTGCGTGATATGCGTTTTGAACTTTTACTGGTTAATGATTAAACCATTAGGTTGTTGAACAATTAGACTGTTAAAATATCATCCGCAAAGCCTGCGACAGCAGTATTTGATTGAAATTTAGTAATTCAGGAGTCCAATGATGGACCTCGCAATACTTAAAACAGTCACGTCCAGTTGAACAGGCGCACCAAATTTTGGTATTACGAAATACTTTAAACTAGGGGAATGCAATTTTGTTAACCGGAGGTTTGAATATTTTTAATTCCGATAAGGCATTTCATACAACATGATGCAGAATCATTTCCTGGCAATCACAATACGACTATTCAAATTAGTGGTGGCTACGCTTGTTCTGGTTTTTCCTGTTGCTTATGCAGTGGCAGCTCCCTGTGATATCAAGCCCGCTCCCCCGGCATTCATCCGGCATGACCTGACTGCCAGTCCGGCAACCAGTGTCAGTTATTGCGAGCTGTGCGGTTACGGCTACGTCACGATAATCGTATCCAACCCCTATACCGGATCCGTGCCCGATGTGACCAGCATGATCAATATGACGGTCGTGGAAAACCTGGGGACGTCGGGTTTAACTTACGAACCAACAGCGCCGAACCCGATTAGATACAGTGTGAATGGAGGCGCGCTTGTGGCGGGGGGCGCACCGGTCATCAGTGGCGTTAACGGTTCAGTTTTAACCTGGAATTCCACTCAGATTCCGCCGCTGAACCTCCTGGCTCCATTGCCCGGAATAAACAGTTTTTCTACCATAGCCATAACCGTTGCGGTAAAACGTGCTGCCGCTTTAAGCCAGGAGGCTTTGGCTGCGCCCGCGACCAACCGGCAGATTCAAGCGAGCCTCAGTTATAGCACTAATCCCGTTTGTACTGTTACCAGTCCGGTCAGTACGGGTCCAAACACATTGCCTTTGCGCGAACCTATCCCCTCGATTGTAAAATTGGGACGAAATGTGGACGCAAATCAGGGTGCGGGAAATTATACAGCGACGGTCTACGGCAACATCAATGACGATGTAATCTGGCGTATACAAGTGAACAATGCGGGTTTGGCAGCCTTGCAGGATTTGCGCTTCGACGATGTGATGCTACCCGGAAATATATTGATCAACTACGCCTGTCCTTCAGAGGCGGCAGCCTCTGCAATTGCTGCTGCGAATGGTGTGGGGCCGGGAGCGGGTGGTTGTGTGGCGTCCAGCAACAATATCGTTAATTTTATTGTAAGCAATCCATTTGGCACACCTAACAATGATGTTCCGGATAATGTAGATGTACCAGCAAGTGGTCTCACACAAATTTATCTGGTGGGCAAGCTCACAAGCTCTTGTGTAACCAGTAAAACCAATACGGTTTCAAATTTGCAATGGGGCTGTACAGCAGAGCCGCCAGCCGGTGGCATTACCGCTACCTCAACCGGCGTTAACCCGGCAAACTCCACAGCTACATTAAGTACCTTGGTGGGAGTGGGGGCGCCTGGCTTGAATGTGGTGCGGCAACTAAGGGGTACGAACATCGCTCAGCCTGTGGGTAGCAAGGGGACGATGACCATTACCATTACCAATAATACCGGCGGTTCAATCAAGAATATCAAGCTGCGCGATGTGTTGCCGCTTGAGTATGTGGTGGACTCGACATTTATACCCACTGTCGCAGTAGCCGGTGGATACGGCAACTATCCCGGCAGAACGAATACGATTACCTGGACCAATCCGGTTGCGGGTACATTCCCGCTGAGCTCCAGCAATCCTGCCGATCCGTTGAGCAACACACAGCCGCAATTTACGCTGACCAGCTCCACTGTACATCCGAACTACCCCGACCAGGTCAATATGCTGAGGCGCGGCGAAGTGCTGACCATCAATTTCCGTGTGGTGCTGATCAAGTCATCGAACTATGACAAAGTAGCCAATCTTGACGTGACCCCCGAGGTCACCACTGACGGAACCGACCCGCTCAACCAGACTGTCACCCTGTCTAATAGTCTCTTTGTCACCTACGAAGACTTTTGCAATCCGGCCGTGGTGAAAAATGCACCAACCTATCCCTATGTAGACACCTTTACTGCTTTTCCTGAAGATCTGGATATCGCCATCAGCGGTAACGTATTTATTCTGACCAATAATCCCCTGCAACCGCTCACCTTGCCTGTGGTGGTGAGCAACAACGGCGGGCATGATGCGCGGGATTACCACGTGTTTGTCAGCTTTGGCGCGACTATGGATGTGCAGAGCGCGCCTGCAGGTTGCAGCGTTATCGCGCACCCCGGTAGCCCTTCACAGCCATTGCCCTGGCGAGTATGGACCCTGCCATCACCCATTCCCGCAACAGCGACGGTTTATCACTGTACGCCGGGTGGGACGTTGGCTAATCCACTCGCGCCGGGCGCATCCAGTACGCTCAATTTCCAGGTGATTAAAACCAGCGATCCGGTGCGGATAAATATTGATGATCTGAGTTTCCGTGCGGACGTCGTGGGTGAAATCATGCTGAGCAACCTGCCGCCATCGCCAATGGGGCAGGCATTGTGGTTCCCGGCACCGACCGCGAGAACGGATGGGCAGACTGACCGGGCAAACAACTACAGCCTCGACGGTGTGCGTGCGCGTGTCATTGGTTTCAATCTGGCGAAGAGCGAGCTTGGGAACTGCACGGAAAATAATCCACCCCCTTCAAATCCGGACAGCCTGGTACAAATTGGCGAAGAGTGCACTTTCCATATCGACACCGGCGGCTGGTTTGGTTTTCAGACACCGGGATTCACCTATATCGCCGTACAGAATGTCACGGTTACAGACCAGTTACCAAGCGGACAAGGTTATATATCAAGTACTGACCCTGTGTTGACCAGTACATCGCAAGTCAAAGGTTTTGCGCTGATACCGCAGACCAGTCCGCCGCTTAACCCGCTTGATGAGGGATGGATAGATTGGACGTTCAATCAGGTTGGACCTTTATCCAATCGTATTTTGCAAAAAGACGAATGGTTCCGCGTCAATAACACCAACCGTATCCTGAATTCGCCGCTCAATCTGAGCGCAGTACCCAACCAGCATGCCGCACTTAGCAGCAACGTGCTGAACTCTACTTTTGAAGCGGTGTTCAATAATGCCAGCACAGGACTTGAAGAAATTTATCTGCTCGGACCTTCCACTATCGGTTACCCGCAGGCTCCGGCTCGCACGGTGAATCTGACGGTAACGGAACCCAACCTTACCCTGGTTAAAACAGTCTGTAACGAGTCGCTGTCACTGACAGGTATTGGACCTAATTGCACCCCATTTGTAGCACTCGCCAACAATGGCGATACTTACGATTACTATATTTACAGAATTGCCGTGACCAACGGTGCAGCTGCCAGTGGTGTTGCGCGGGCCCCCGCTTATGATGTGGTGGTGACTGATATGCTGGATGCCAATGATCTGGCTTATGTCGTACCGTTTACAGGTGATGGCCTGGATAACGACGGAGATACCCTGATCGACGGCGCAGACGTTGGCGGGGAAGGTTTCATCAGCGACAATATTGTAAAAAATGGCATTCCTGCCACTCTGACATTCTCATACACGCATAGCAGCGCATTGCAAAAAATCAATCCGGGTACCACGGTCAATTTGTATTATCGCGTTGACCCCGATCAAGACTTGCAACCGGGGCAAACGCTGATTAACAGTGCATCAGCGTCTTATGACAGCCTGTCGGGACCATCGGGAGCACAGACCGTGGTGGCTTCTGCCAGTGGAACGACAGGTGGGGCGAGAACCTATACCTCTGCGGCGACGTCCGCTACCGTGCAGATAGTCACGCCCAGCACTCAGCCCAAGACTATCGTGACGCTGTCGCAGCCCAACCATGGCACACCGGCTACGATGCCGACGCCGCAGCCGGTGTCGGTTGGCGAAGAGATCAGATATGCGCTGCATACCCTGTTGCCGATCGCCAATTTGCGCAACTTCGTCATCACTGACAACTTGCCGGTGGGTGTGCGTTGTACTGATGCGCCGGCAGTTAATCTCAGTGCGGCGCCGTACAATGTTGCCGGATTCGTCCCGGGCGGTACCATCACTCCAACCTGTACCGATACACTGGTGCAGTGGAATTTTGGTAATCAGGCACTGACCAATGGCAGCGGCATTGCACTTTACGACTTTGCTATCAACTTCATTGGCCGCGTGGAAAATACGACCAACACCAATAACGCCGGGCTCCTCCGTAACGGCGGTGCTTTTACCGTTGCCAATGCGCAGTACACCAACAGCAGCAATACCGTCATCACGCTGCCATACTCCAATGTGGATGTACAGGTACAGGAACCTGTCATAGTATTGACTAAAACCTTCACTCCCATTACTGGTGATGCGGGTGATCAGGTATTGGTCACCGTTACGGCGACCAACATCGGTACTGCCACCGCCTACAATCTGCGCGTACTGGATGATCTGTCGCTGGCGACGCATCTGAGTTATTTCGGCAATGTGAACGGCACCGATCCACCTCTCGTTGATGTTGCCACACTAGGTGCAAATCGTCCGGTGTTCTATTGGAATTCATTAGATCCAAAATATGCTATCGCACCCGGTGCAACTCGTAGCTTCACCTACAGAGTGTTAATCGGAATCGATGCACAACCGCTTGAGGTACTCAGCAACAATACCTTGAACCGCATGCAGGCCAAATGGGATTCTTTACCCGGCCAGTCAACCGCATTAAATATCACAGGCCTGATTGGAGCCGACGGCTCGGCAACCGGCTTGCGTAATGGTGCGTTGCCCAATGCCGGCAGCACGCTGAATCATTATGAAACCGGCACTGGCGCTACACTTACTGTACCGGCAATTACCATCAGCAAGACAGATTTATCCCCTGCGGTAGTGCCTGCTGTTGGCGCCTACAAAAATTTCCAGATCGACATCAATCTGCCCGAGGGTACGACTCAAAATGTATTGCTCACCGATAATCTGGCAGTCGGCACCCTGAGTTATCTGCTGGCTAATAACGCAACTTACGACATCACCTATACCTTCACAGGAATTTCAACAATCAATGGTGCTGCGCCTGCCGAGGCTGCATTTACTGCTTTCCCTGCCGACGGTGCTACAGGAAATGCGCTGTGGAATATCGGCACGGTGGTCACGGCAAGCGAAGACGACACTTCTGTCAACACAATTAGCCCGCGTATCCGTATCAATTACTCGGCTCGAATTGAAAACTCGGTCAATTCCAATGCCGGCAGCACCATGCAAAACTCGGCTGTGGCCAGTTATCGAAATGGTGCCACGGGTGTAACGGCCACTACAGCTGCTTCCGCCACAACGCAGATCACTGTTGTAGAGCCCTTGATCACACTGAACAAGACTGTGGTGAACGTAACAACCGGTGGTGTACCGGCTGCAGGCGACACCCTGCGCTATACGCTGACCCTGACCGAAGCAGGTGGAGTGCTGAATTCCACCGCTTTCGACATTGCCATCAATGAAGCGATGAGTCTTGGTTTGCAATACTCGGGAAATCCCACAGTCAATGGGGCGGGAAACAGCATGGGTGCCCCGGTTGTTGCCGGTGATGGAGTAGGCACGCCGCAAACCCTCAGATGGACTCTTGCAGATGCCAATGCACATATTAATGTCACTGCCGGAAGCACTGTGACCGTAACCTATGATGTGCTGGTGCTTAATTTACCCAATGTAAATCTGACTAATGCCTCACTGGTGCAGTGGACCAGCCTGAGCGGCACAAATGTCTTTGAGCGGGATGGCAGCGGGTATGGAGGTGCGGGGCCGGCCTATGATGATTACTATACGACAGCGACGGTTAACAGTCCCCCATTTGCAGATACCACAGCATTTGCCAAGGTGCGTTTGACGGATACCTATGGTGCCGGTGATGACTATGTACGAATTGGCGATGTGGTTGACTATCAGTTGACAATCACCTTGCCGGAAGGCACGACCCTGGCAACCCTGATTACGGATGTTTTACCCCAGGGAGTAAAGTTTGAATCCATAGTAAGCGTGAACGGAAATACTGTTGCGCCATATGGCAGTGTTGCACCGTTTACACATGCAGCGATTGCCACACCGTCAGTTACCGGTAATCCTCTTACCGGCCCGACCACGGCAACATGGAGTATTGGCAATATTGTCAATGCTGCAGACTTGAATAATACCAATGACAATTTCGTGATTGTTTACAGGACGCGTGTTTTGAATGGCGCCCTGCTGCAGGGTGCAGGAGCGGCACAAACGCTCACCAATAGCGCAACTTTCAATTACACCACCACGACCACAACCGGTATCACGCGCACGGCTGCGCTGACCCTGCAGCAACCGATGCTTGCGGTAAGCAAAGTGTCGACCCCGGTATCAGGAAGTACCGTTGCTTCCGGGGATCTGATTACCTATACGGTTACAATTGCCAATTCGGGAACAGCGCCTGCCTATGATGTGCAGCTACGCGACATAGTCCCGCTTGGGATGCGCATTTCCGGCATCACAATGGTCAGCACTACATTGAATGGTGCGCCTGTAGCCAGCATTATTCCTGCCTACAATGCCGCCACTGGAGTCGCAACCTGGAATTTTGATACCGGTGTGGCGAATGCCTATACCATCAATTCCGGTAACACATTGCAGCTGGTATATCGTGTGAACACGGATGCCGGCTTAAGCCCGGGGATGACAATGATCAACCAGGCTCAGGTACAGGATTATTGTTCGTTTGATAATAATGCCGTCCCATCCGCCGGCAGTGTGACTGGTGTACGCCAATGCTACGGCAGCACAAACACAGCAACTTCAACACTGATTACTGCCGCTGCCACTTCTTTGGGCAAGGCAAATACTCAGGCTACGGCCGCCATAGGCGATCAATTCAACTATCGCATCACCATTCCAGCTACGCCGATGACAACGGCGCTCTACGATGTGCGGATTCTTGATAATCTGGCGACATCGGCTGCCGATATCAGCTATGTCAGCTTAACCCAGATTTCAGGTCCGGCATGGACGCCGGTGGTGACGCAGGTACCAGCGAAAAATCTGGTGATTTCCGGCAGCGGGTCGGGTCTTGATATTCCGGCAGGTCAACAAGTCGTGTTTGACATCAGGGTAGTGCTGAACGATAGCGTGACCAACGTCACCGGGTTAACCTTCCAGAACTCCGCTTCTTACACCTATAACCAGATCAATGGCGACAATGCCACCCAGACAGCAACTGTTGCGGCGGTAACCCCCAACATGACAATAGTTGGTCCGGACCTCACCCTGCAGAAAAGCGGACCTGCCACCATGCGTATCGGAGTGCCGGCAACCTTCACACTAAATGTGCAGAACACGGGTACAGCCACCGCCTGGGATACGACTGTTACCGATATCCTGCCCAATCCGGTTCCGGGTGGTATGTGTGATGTTGCACCGACAGCGATTACAGCGCGTATGTATCTGGCAGACGGGGTGACACCGGTTGCAGCGGCCTTAACTGCGGGGGTTGATTACATTTCGAGTTTTGCTGCCGCAACTCCTGGCCCTACCACCTGCACTCTCACTCTCACCATGCAGACGGCCGCAGCTTCGATCGCACCAGGCAACCGTTTGATTGTGACCTATCAGGCGAGCCTAGATACGGATAACTTCAGTGGTGTGACTTTGACCAATCTTGCCGGAGCTACAAAATGGTTCAGCGGTGATACGCCAGCCAATGTCGCCACTGGACAGATTCGCACCTATACACGCACGATCACCGACGGTACCCCGGGGACATTGGATTTTCAGGATGCCCGTTCGATATTAACCGAATCGCCGGTTCTGGAATTCCGCAAGACGGTCATCAATGTCACTACCGGTCAGAATCCCGGCGCAAATGCCAGACCTGGAGATTTGCTGCGCTACACCGTCACCATCAGAAACGTGAGCACGCTGGCGATCAGCAGTTTTACGCTGACTGACGAGCTCGACAGGCTAAATGCTACCGCCATGTTCCTGCCCGGCAGTCTGGCATTGATATCAATTCCGGCAGGTTCCAATGCAACCTTAACCAGTGCTACCGGCGGCAGCAAGGGTAGCGGTCTGGTAAATATCCGCAGCCTCAGTATCGATGGGCAAGGTGGTGCGAATGACATGCTTACCATTGTTTTTGAAGCACGACTGGCAGCGGTGATTACCAGCGGCACGGCGGTGCTGAACCAGGCGCAATTACCAACCATCACGAATCCCGCGTTGAACAGTGACGATCCCAATGTGAACGGCCCGGACAATCCGGCAGTGATAGGTGACGAAGATCCGACCCGTACTGTAATTACTTCGGCACCTGTTTTCCAGGTCAGAAAAACATCCCAGGATATTACCGGCGATCCACTGGTATTACTGGCCGGCGAAAGGTTGCGTTACACCATAACGGTGAAAAATATCGGCAACGAGAATGCAAGTAATGTGTCGCTACGCGATCAGCTTCCGGCCAATACCACATATGTAGCGGGCAGCACCCGGCTGAATGGCGTGGCTGTGGCTGATATTGCCGGCGTGTCTCCGTTGCAGACCGGTATGCCGATCAATGCGCCCGAGAATGTGACCGCAGGGGTGATGCGAGCCGATGCAGGCGCAACCGTAAGCAACATTGCGACGATTACCTTTGAAGTCCAGATTAACAGCAATGTGCTGAACGGTACCATTATTTCCAACCAGGGCTTTGTCAATGGCTCGGGCACGGGGAGTGGTGTGTTTGCCGAAAAACCATCCGATGATCCTGCGACGGCGGCAGTAGACGATCCAACACTGAACATTGTCGGCAATTCACCTTTGCTGGTCGCGCAGAAAACCGTTGCAATCCAGACGGATAACAACAGCAACGGCATCGTGGATCCGCTTGATGTATTGCGCTATACCATCACCATCAGCAACCTGGCTGCAATCCCTGCTACCGGGGTTATGTTCACCGATCTGGTACCGGCCAACACCACTTACGTGGCCAATACTGTTACCCTCAATGGTGCCGGTGTCGGGCAACCGGATGGCGGTGTTTCCCCGTTAATTCTGGGTATCGGGATCGAATCGCCTGCCAGCGCCACGGGCATTTTGGCAGCGCATGGAAGTGCAGTGGTTACCTTCGATGTAACTGTCAATGCAGGTGTAGCGACGGGTACCGTGATCAGCAATCAGGGTAATGTCACCAGCAACGAATTGCCCAGCGAACTGACCGACGCTGACGGCAATGGCAGTAACGGACATCAGCCTACCACTATCGTGGTGGGCAGCGCGCAGCAGCTTTCCATTACCAAGCAAGTAACGGTAGTGGGTGGCGGAGCGGCTCTGGCGGGCGGGCAGCTCGAATATCTGGTTCGCGTCACCAATACCGGCACGGTTGCGGCAAGCAATGTCGTCATCACCGATGACCTCAGTTTGGCACCACTTTCAACCCAGCTTACTTATGTGGCGGGTTCGGGCACGCTGAATGGCTTGGCTGCAGGGGTCAGTTATGCGGGTTCTATACTAACGGCAGATTACGCAGCTACTTATGGCACGCTGGCTCCCGGTGCGACTGCGCAATTGCGCTTCAGGGTAACCATTACCGCGGGTCTGGCGGCGGGTACCACCATTACCAACACCGGGCAGGTGGTATGGAACGCGCCGGCGTTGACAGCCAGTGCGAGTGTTGCAATCAGCGTGGGCGGTGTTCCGGGAACAGCCATCCTGAATGGCCATGTTTGGCATGACGCCAATTTTAATAATGTGGCGGATGGTTCAGAACTGAATCTTGCCGGCTGGTCGGTTGGCGTCTATCGCAGCAATGTGTTGTTGGGTTCCACTATTACAGATGCGGGCGGCCTGTTTAGTGTCAGCGGATTAACGCCAACCACGACTGTAGCAGACCAATATTCTTTGCGTTTCAGTGCCCCGGGAGCTGTGGCCACGAGTGCAAAGCTGGGCCGCGCCGACTCAATCTACATTAACGGAATGCAGGCAATTGCCGGAATTACGGCTTTATCAGGCAGTAATATTCAAAATCTGAATCTGCCTGTCGATCCGAACGGTGTGTTATACAACTCATTCCTGCGTACACCTGTGTCGGGGGCGACGTTAACTCTGGTGCAGGCTGCAAGTGGCGTACCCTTGCAGCCTGCCTGCTTCGACGATCCTGCACAACAGGGGCAAGTAACACTCGCATCCGGTTACTACAAATTCGATCTTAATTTCAGCGATCCTTCCTGCCCTTCCGGCGGGGATTACCTGATTCGGGTGACATCGCCCGCAAGCTATTTAGTCGGCCAGTCAGTGGTTATCACACCTGTTACAGGCGCCACTACAGCTGCATACGCTGTGCCGACTTGTCTTGCAGATGCAGTCGCGATTCCTGCGGGTTATTGCGAGGCACAAACTTCTGAATTTGCACCATCTGTAGCTGTCCCGGCAAACACCGCAGGCACGAACTATTACCTGCGCCTGGCCTTGAGTAATCCCATGCCGGGCAGTAGCCAGCTATTCAATAACCATATCGCACTTGACCCTCGTCTGGATAATGCTGTCTCCATTACCAAGATTGCTTCGCTGCAGAATGTCACCCGGGGTCAGTTGATTCCCTACACGATTACCGTTAGTAACACCCTGCCTGTCACACTGACGAATTTGAATATTGTCGACACCTTTCCGCCGGGCTTCAAATATGTGGCCGGTTCCGGCCGCCTTGATGGTTTGCATGTGGAGCCTATCAGCACAACCAGCCAACTTACCTGGGGAAACCTGCAACTGGTCACCAATACCAAGCGTGTGATCCAGCTGATGTTAATAGTTGGCTCGGGTGTGAAGGAAGGCAAGTATATCAACAGAGCGATGGTAATGAATGGCATAACTAACAACCCGGCTTCACCCGAAGCCACTGCCACTGTACGTGTAATACCTGACCCTACACTGGATTGCTCGGATGTGATCGGCAAGGTATTTGATGACGCAAATTTGAACGGATATCAGGACGAGGGCGAGATGGGGTTGCCGGGAGTTCGTGTTGTTACCGCAAATGGCCTGATTGTGACGGCTGATAAATTCGGTCGTTTCCATATCACCTGTGCAGTGGTGCCCGACCCTGACCGCGGCTCCAACTATATCCTGAAAGTGGATGACAGAACGCTGCCAAGCGGTTACCGCATGACGACCGAAAACCCGAGAGTGGAGCGTGCCACCCGAGGCAAGATGTTGAAATTTAATTTTGGTGCCGCGATACATAAAGTCGTAAAGCTGGATTTGGCTGACGGTGTATTTGAGCCGGGCTCGACTGAGATGCGAGTGCAGTGGAAACAACGCATTGAACTTTTACTGGGTGAACTTAAGAAGGCTGCATCGGTATTGCGCCTGTCTTATATGGCCGAAACCGAGAATGAGGGTCTGGTCAATGAACGCCTCAAAACCGTGAAACGTGAAATTACCAGCAAGTGGAAACAGCAAAAAGGAAATTACGATCTGACTATAGAAACTGAAGTGTTCTGGAGCAGGGGTGCGCCTCCTGAAAATAACGCTATCAGCAAATAGGCTACGCCGTGCGCCTCCTGAATGATGAGACTCCGTCCAACTATAAAATTTCAGACAAATATTTCGTGATCAATTGAAAAGAAATGCTTAAGAATATTTCTTACATCATTATGTCGTGCTTGCTGTCAGCCACCGTGCTGGCAGAGTCAGCTACGCCTGTTGAGGTACAGAATCCTCCTGAAACTGAGGTGCACGAAACCCCTGTATTGGGTGAACAAGTGGAGAAACAACTGCCACTTGACGGTGATTTCACGCTGCATGTGAAGGATGTTAGCGGTTTAAAAGAAACGCTAGGCGACCGCATAGAGACGCAGAAAGTTCTCGAGAAAAACGTTAAAACAATCAAGTTGCAGAACGTTGTTCCCGCCATTCATTTTGATTCGGGTGACGTGAATATTCCCGATGAATATATATCGAAAGTGCGAATCATTCTGGCCAGCATGGTCGGCAGGAAAAATGTGCGTCTGCATCTGGTAGGGTATACCGATAATGTTCAGCTCAGTGATGCAGCCAAATCAAAATATGGCGACAACACAGGTCTGGCGCGTGAACGCGCCGGTGTGGCCGCGGAATTTTTCCAGAAGGCACTCAATCTTCCGCCGGAGTCGATTACATACGAAGGGTTGGGCGAAAGCAAACCTGTTGCCAGCAATAGTACGGAGGCGGGCAGGCAGTTAAACCGCCGCATGGAGGTCGAACTCTGGTATGACCAGATCGAAGAAAATCTGGTGGAGAAACAGGTCGTCATTTCCGAGAAGATCAAGCGGGTGAAAGTCTGCCGTGTCGAGCAGGTGTGCAAGATAAGTTACAAAGCGGGTCTATCCAGACGGGCACGTGTCAAGAATCTGATCCCACCACTGCATTTCGATGAAGAATCGACAAGTATCCCGGCTGATTTTCAGCAGAAGCTTTTGCAGGTACTCAATAATCTGGGGAACAAGCAGAACGTTGTGATCAAGTTTATTGCCTACACCGACAACAGTCCGCTGGCCGGACGTGACGAGCGTATTTACGGTTCTCATCTGAGCCTGTCAAAAGCGCGTGCACGACGTGTAGCATTGGCGGTGCAGGATGCGTTGAAGCTGCCTTCGGCAGCAGTCGAGAGCGAAGGCAAAGGCTCAAGCAGTCCCGTAGCACCCAATGATAACGAACCGGGCAGGGCAGCCAATCGCCGTATTGAAGTTGAATTCTGGTACGACGATGCAATGCAGGAATTATCAGGTGAACCGCAGTTGTGCCCCGAAGCCGCCGGGGCTGAAACGGTTACCCGTATCTACAATTCGCCTTCCGGCCCCATCAAACCGATTGCTTACGTGAATAGCAAACCGGTGATTCCGGATGACTATGCAGCGCGCTTGAGCAGCATACTTGACGAAGTGAAAAGCAAATCCAGGGTGCGTCTGCAGTTTATCGGCTACACCAATAACGAACGTCTGGATCGGCGTGTAGCACTTGCTTATGGCGATGACATTGGGCTGTCAACGGCCCGCGCCCGCACCGTGATGGAGGCCATCAGGGTTAAGCTTGGCCTGACAGCGGAGCAGGTCGAACATGAAGGACATGGTTATGTTCAGTCTGGCGATGTGGTGAACTCGGGCTTTATAGAGTCGGATGAGTCGCGGGTAGAAGTTCAGGTGGTTTACGATGAGTTGGCGTCCCTGGAAAATCAGGATGGTCTGGATATCACACGATTGAGCAGGGAAGTCAAAATTTCTGACCCCTATGCGCTGAATTTGATGCGCATTACAGTCGATGGCAAACCGATAGACGATCCGGGCAAGAGCATTTCCGATGTGGAACGTTGCGTGGACGTAGAGTTGGAGAAGGCCAATATCCAGTTTAAGTTTGATAATCTGAATCTGAAGCCCAGATTGAATGTAACCGCCTGGCCTAATTCCATTCGTTATAAAGATGACCCCAACACGGACTATCTGGAAGACCAGGTGCATTTCAAAGCTTATTCAAACTTCCCTTATTTCATCGTGAGTTCCGAGATTCGCATCTTTAATTTCGAACAGTCTGTACGCGATAAACCGCTTGCAACTATCGTGATGGATAGGGATGGCACTGCGCAGTGGCAGGCGAATTTTGCCAAATACGCAGCCCCGGGCCGGGATTTAAAGTATGTCTTGCGCGTATATGACAAAGACAATCACTATGATGAAACCTCCCCCCAGACCCTTTGGGTCCTGGACAGCGTGCCGCTTGAAATTCAGCAACGTAACCGTGAAAAGGAACTGATGGCCGGATATGGTGAAAACCGGCTGGAAGTTGAAAATATCAACCTGAGTGGCGGTACGGTTAAGGTTTACGGTTCGGATATTCCTGTCGAGCATATGGTATCGGTTGCCGGCCGCGCGGTACCGGTAGCTGCAAGCGGTGAGTTTGCAGTGGAAGAAATTCTTCCTTCAGGCTTGCATTCAGTCGAAGTTGCAGTACTCGACAAATCCGGCAATGGTCAGATATATCTGCGTGATCTTGAGCTGGGGAAGAGTGACTGGTTCTATGTCGGTATTGCCGATGTTACTGCCGCTCGATCATTTGTGAATGGCCCCGCCAAAATAGTCACCAACGACACGAGCGGTCATTACGACAACAATCTGTCATGGGATGGGCGTCTGGCATTTTATACCAACGGTAAATTTGGCAACAACTGGCAGTTGACAGCCAGTGCGGATACCCTGGAAGGGCCTATAGGCAGCCTGTTCAGCAACTTTATGCAAAAGTCGCCGGATGCGATGTTTCGCCGTATTGACCCCGATTACTATTACCCGACGTATGGCGACGACAGTACCACCGAAGAAGGCGCGCCCACGCTCGGCAAGTTTTATGTGAAGCTAAAAAAAGACGAGCATTACGGTTTGTGGGGTAATTTCAAGGTTGGCTACACAGACAATAGCCTGGCCCATGTGGACCGAACTCTGTATGGCGCCAATGTGCATATTCAGCCTACGGAAGTCACCAGTTTTGGCGAGAAGCGTTTTGTACTGGATGGATTTGCGGCGCAACCCGGCACGGTTGCTGGCCGAGATGAATACCGTGGTACGGGTGGCTCGCTCTATTACTTGCGCCATCAGGACATCATGTCCGGTTCCGAACGAGCACGTATTGAGATACGGGATAAAGCCTCGGGCTTGGTAGTAGGCGTGAAAAACCTGACCCCGGTACTGGATTACACGGTTGACTATCTGCAGGGGCGTGTACTGTTGTCTGCTCCTCTGTCGCCGGTTGCCAGCGACAATTTGCTGGTTGTGAGTGATATGAGTTCCGGCAATGAAGCCTATCTGGTCGTGAGATACGAATACTCAACCGGATTCGAAGAAATAAACGATCTTTCTACTGGCGGGCGGACGCATTACTGGCTGAGTGACTATGTAAAGCTGGGAATAACCAGCAACAAGAGCGCTGAAGCGGGTAACGAAAGCAGTCTGAATGCAACAGATATTACGCTGAGAAAAAGTGCGGAGACATGGCTTAAGCTTGAAAAATCGACCAGTACCGGTTCAAACTCTACTGCCTTCGGCTCGAATGATGGCGGCTTCAATTTTACCTCAACGACCAACACCACTGTTCTTGTGGCGCCTACGGGCGGACGCTATGGTGCAAGTCGTATTGATACCAGTTTTGGCTTTAAGGATATTTATGACAAGGCGAATGGTAACGCTACCTTTTACCGCCAATTTACTGAAGCGGGCTATTCTGCTCCAGGCCTGGAGACTCCAACAGATGTTGAACAATATGGCGGAAGCGCGACAACTTCAGTGACAGACAAGGTGGATGTCCGCATCAAGGCTGATAAAAGGTCGCAAGACCAAGCGCTTGAAACAATGGCAATTGAAGCAAATGTTGACTATAAACTGGATGAACACTGGACACTGAGTTCAGGTATCAGAAATGACACCAGAACAGATCACTCGCCGGTAGTGCCGCTGACCCAGGTACAGGGTCAGCGTACAGATGTCGTAGCCAGAGTTGGCTATGACCCCAAAGACAAATGGGGTGCTTATAGTTATATTCAGGACACCGCTAAAAACACCGGCAATCGTGATGCGAACGGCAGAATAGGTACAGGTGGTACCTATCAGGTGAATGAGCACTTCAGGGTCAATGCTGAAGTGTCGAATGGTGACTTTGGCGGCGCTGCCAAGCTGGGTACAGAGTATCTCTACTCGGACAAAACCACTGTCTACATGAACTATGGGCTTGAAAATGAACGTTCCGACAACGGTGTCAAAGCGCGCAAGGGCAATATGACTTCGGGTGTCAAAAGCCATTACTCTGATACCACAAGCATCTTCGTGGAGGAAAAATATTCCCATGGCGACGCACCCACCGGCCTGACCCATTCAACCGGCGTGGAGTATGCGCCGGATGATCACTGGAATTACGGGGCACATATCGATAATGGGTCGTTGCGGGACAACTTGACCGGTGCCAAAATTGAACGTACCGGGCTGGGCGCCTCGGCAGGATATGGTTTTGAAGCGGTAAAGATTGCCAGTGCGATTGAACACCTGCAGGATATGACCCAGTCGCCAATAGACTTGAGTTTTTCACAACGCACAAGCTGGCTGACAAAAAACAGTCTTAAATATCAGATTAACCCTGACTGGCGGTTTATCGGCAAGTTTAATTATTCGCAAAGCAAAAGTTCGCTGGGTGAGTTTTACGATGGAACCTATACTGAAGCGGTGTTTGGTTATGGTTACCGTCCGGTAGCCAACGACCGCGTGAATACTTTGCTGAAATATACCTATTTTTATAATCTGCCATCAACAGGCCAGGTCACGGTGGCGAATACCGCAGTTGCGTTTGTGCAGAAGAGTCACATCTTTTCTGTGGATACGCTCTACGACCTGACCAGCAGCTGGACGATAGGTGGAAAATATGCCTACAAGCTGGGGCAAGTCAGCCTGGATCGCGTGAATCCCGAGTTTTTTGACAGCCGTGCACAACTGTATATCGCCCGTCTGGATTGGCATTTTGTGCGACTATGGGATCTGACGTACGAGGCACGTTTGCTTGCACTGCCAGACGCACAAGATAGCCGTAGTGGAGTTCTGGTGGCAATATACCGTCATCTGGATAGTTACATGAAGTTGGGGGCAGGTTACAACTTTACAAACTTCTCAGACGATTTGACTGATCTAAGTTATACGCATAACGGGATATTTATAAACTTGATTGGAAAAATTTGATCGGGTTTTCATCACTATTGAGCTTTACATAATTCGTGACAAGAGCGACTGGAACAGACAAATCCCCCCTACCCCCCCTTTGTCAAAGTGGGGAACCAGCGTGGTTTAGATCGGAGAGTGCTCCTCCCTTTGACAAAGGGAGGTTGGGAGGGATTTAAAAGTGTCATGATTTACGGAAAGCTCAATAGTTCAGATTGCTGATCACATATCTGTGCTTGCCTGAAATACTGCGCTTGATCTCATCAACATAGTTTATTTCCAGTAGCATATTTTCATCAATATCCCTGTGCAAACTCTCCTTAAGCGAATTGACTGTTTCAATCTCCAGTTTGCTGGTCGAGACGATGTTCAAGGTAATTTTATCCAGCTCAGTCTGAATGTACTGATACTGCTTGATGTCAGTCTGGCCATACAGCAGGCGATTGAAACAGGATGGGTGTATCGATTTTCCAGTGCTGGTTTTGATTAAATCATTGCTGCGGCACAGCCCCAGCTCCATCAGCGGGAAGGGTGATCCGCAAGCGCAATCACCCTCTTTGAGTTTGCCGGAATCACCAATGTCATAGCGGATAAAAGGCATGAGCCGATTACTTAATGAGGTGATGATAAGCCGGTCTTCTCCGTTGATGGATTGCGATTCAAGGTAAACCATGTCGGTAAAAATGTGCTGGTTGCCGTGACTGCATTCGCACGCGATATTGGGGATTTCTCTGCTGCCGTACTGGTTGAATACCCTGCAGCCAAATGCCCGCTCCATCAGCGTGCGTTGCCAGTCATTGAGCATTTCGGCGGTAGAGTAGATGCCCAGTATGGTTTTGGGCATCCGGATGTTGTTGGCTATGATATATCCTGACAGTTCGGCCAGTATGGACGCGTAACCCTGCAGCAGTACGGGTTTGCAGGCGAGGATGATTTTAGTCCAGTCATCCAGTTGCGACTCGCTGTATTCGTAAGCAGCGATCGTTTTTTCGGCAGAGATGTATTCATGATATTTGTTAATGAGTTGGTTGCCATGTTGAATATCCTGTCTGGCGCCCCAGAAATTCAGTATTTTTTGTCCAGGCTTCCAGCCACACCACATATAGCTCCTGATCATACCGGCGCGCATCAACTCGTGTTTGTGCCGGTCGTAATAAAACGACACAGGTTTGCCGGTTGACCCGCCCGTGTTGCCTATGCGCAATGTGCGCAAGTCGACACCCCTCTGCAGCATCTCATCCTTGTGGCGCACGACTTCGTCTTTTTGCAGGATGGGCAGGCTATTCGTGATTAGTTCAGATTGAGTATTAGTAGCAAACCCCTCCCAGCCTCCCCTTGACAGGGGAGGAGCGAATTCTTCTCTCCCCCTGTCAAGGGGGAGCCGGAGGGGGTTTAGGTCTAATAAATTAACTAAAATTAACTCTCGAGCGTGATTGTCAACAAATTTCGAGTACTTTTCGTGGTAGTAGGGCGTGTTGTTATACGCGTGCCGGATGATTTCTGATAAGGCTTGTTGCTGGCGAATGAGGAGTTGCTCTTTGCTCAGGGTCTGGTTGTGCAACAGCTCATCCAGCAGAACAAATCTTTCGCGGTGGTGAGTGCGATGAAGCAGATGTTTGAAGCGATCAAGCATGACAGGATAAGCCGCGTTGGCTACAAGCGCCAAAGGGTCAAACCGGCATCTCTGACGATGGAGGGGTCAAGTTGCGATTTAACATCAATAATACAGCCTCCCGGAATGACTTTTTCAAGATAACTGGAAAAAGGAATATCAAGCAGTGAGCGGTGCGCTACCGCCAGCACGATCGCGTCGGCACGCGGCAATTTGTCCCATGGCTTCAACCCCACACCATATACCTCCTGAGCTTCGCTGGCATCTGCTTCCGGATCATGCACATGAACCTCGATGCCAAAACTCTGCAGCTCGTTAATGACATCGATTACGCGCGAGTTACGCAGGTCGGAACAATTTTCCTTAAAGGTCAGACCCAGCAAATTGACCCTGGCCCCCTTGACCTGGCTCCCCGAGCGTATCATCTGCTTCATGGTTTGATCCGCGATGAACTTCCCCATGCCGTCATTGATGCGTCGCCCCGCAAGAATCACCTCGGGGTGGTAACCCAGCATCTCGGCTTTGTGGGTGAGGTAATAGGGGTCGACACCGATGCAGTGTCCGCCGACCAGACCCGGGCGAAAGGGCAGGAAATTCCATTTCGTTCCCGCCGCCTGCAGAACTTCCAGCGTGTCTATGCCGCTCTTGTCAAAGATAATGGCCAGCTCATTCATCAGTGCAATATTGAGATCACGCTGGGTATTTTCGATGACCTTGGCGGCTTCTGCCACTTTGATGCTGGATACCCGGTGCACCCCCGCAGTGACGACAGTCAGATATAAATTGGAAACTGTTTCCAGCGTTGCCGCATCATCTCCTGCCACGACTTTTACTACATTGCACAGGCCGTGTTCACGGTCTCCCGGATTGATGCGCTCGGGTGAATAGCCCACATGAAAATCCTGCTGCCATTTCATGCCTGAATACTGCTCCAGCACGGGAATGCATATCTCCTCTGTCGCACCCGGGTAGACAGTGGACTCAAAGATAACGACCGCGCCTCTTTTCATTTGTGCACCCACGATTTTACTGGCTAAAATCAGGGGAGAGAAATCCGGTCTTTGTGCATTATCAACCGGGGTGGGAACGGCCACGATGATAAAATCGGCAGGGGCAATTTGCGCGGGATCGGTGGTCACTTCAAGCTGTGTTGCAGCTTCAAATTCTGCACCCGCAATTTCACCCGATGGGTCTATGCAGCGACTATAGCTTTCAACCTTCCTGGCAGATAAATCAAATCCGATCGTACGGAATTTTTTACCAAACGCTACGGCCAAAGGCAGACCCACATAACCCAATCCAACGACAGCAATAATTTTCATGGTAAATTTTTAGTTTGAATTTTTGAATGAATTAATTAATCAGGATTCAGCCTTTGCAGGGTGCGTCATACGCACCATGGTGCGCACGGCGTTTATGCCCTTCAGGGTGCACCCTACGGGCAATCATTTGGCCAGCATCTCGGCCCACGATAATCTATCCTCCGCATACCCTGCAATGCCTTCAATAATTCCGGCATGCCGTTTCGCCTTGTTGGCAGGTGAATTAATCAGTCTATAGCCCGCAGACTCATCGCCAAAATTTTGCTCAATATTGGTCATGAATACTCTGAAATTGTTGGCGGCCTCTGCATGTTCGGCTGACTGGTTCCACCAGTGACTTTTTTCCCGGAACAGTTTGTTCAGTGTATTCAGCTTTGCCGTAATAAGCAGGCGCTTGTCGTAGTATTGCTGCAGCATGTTTGCATGGGTTGCTGCCACCACCTGTGTAATTATTTCATTGCTCAGTGCTTGCCGCGGATAGCCCATGGCGATCAGTTTTTCAATGCTGAAGAGCATTACATCACCGAAAAATTGCCGTTCAAATTCGCCTGAGAGGTCGATGGTGGCGGTGTCGGCAGCTATGCCAGGCCTGAATTCAGACTGCCCCGTTTCACGCACTGTGCGCTTGTGTAACATGGGAAGATTCGCTGATACGAAGCCATCCCTGAGTTCTGCTTTGATCAGTCTGCCCAATACCGGGCCTGCCATCCTTAATTTTAATGGAGCAAATGGAACGAAGTACTGCAATGCAGCAGGTTTGAATATGTAGTTTCCGGTATAGACAGTGCGGGCAGGGCGGACACTGGCAAGAATATCTTCGTGCTGATAATAGGTTTTTCGGGTCGGATGTTCGCCATAAAAAAAACGGCTAAGTTCGTTTGAAAAATGCTGAAAGCAGCTAGCATTATTATGCTCACCCTGAATGCTGCAATGGTATTGACAGGATGCGTTACTGGATTTGAAACCGAACAGCGCAGCCATGTCATGGTAGGAAGCATCGTCATTGTCTTGTTGTCTGCTGCTGTGAAACTGGCAGGTCAGGGTCGGATCGTAGGCTGCAATCTGGTTTAAAAAACAGATGACATCTTCAAGAAAATTGCCCGCCATCACCGCTGGAGATACGGGCGGGTCGCCGACCACCTTGCCGGTGAGCATGCTGGCATTCGTATGGGTAAAAATCTGATCCAGATAGTAAAAATAGTTGCAGGCATAGAGGTTTTTATCCCCGGCTGGGGTGCTTACTTTTAGCTGAAATTCCTGATCGCTGTCGATGAAATAAAACAGAACATTTTCATTTTCGCTCCTGATTTTGTTCAGTTCAAGGTAGGCGATATTGCGCATGATAGAGGGGCCTTTGTGGTAAAAGGCCTCCATGTTGGTGTTGCCGAGCACTCTGGATAAAGCCTGCTTCGCAGCCTCGCTCAACAGATCCATCTGGTCGAGTTGCTCGTCCAGACCAAAATAGAGGGTGGTTAAGCCCTGTTTGCTGCATTCGTTCGCAATAATTTTATGGTTGGCGATATTGTCGGCATCTTTGGAATCATCGGCAATGATGACCGAGACTTTCTGGAACCTGCCATCAGAATACCCGCCATAGCCAAACAGTCTGCACAGAGCAAGCAGGCTGTCGAGGCAGCTCTTAAGGTGCTGCGGCCTGTCCGCAACGGGGATGACGATAATGAACTCATGTCGCTGATCATCGCCATTCGATGCGATAAGTTTTTCCAGTTGTCTGAATGCTGCCTGATAATCCTCCAATACTCCTTCTCCTGTATGCGGGAGGGGGTTGGGGAGAGGGGAAGGCTCGCAGCAATTTTTTTCATCCGGCCACAATTCTTTTTCAATTTGCTGGATGCGGGACAGGCTGGCTGCGATTAATTCGTCAATATTTTCTTGCATTGCCATGCCCGTTATCTTCCCGACCTGTAATTGGGGTAGGCGTCTTTGTCGAGCATGATTTCTATCAGGTTGATAGAGGAGGTGAGATCGCTGGAGGCAAACAGCTCATCCAGATCGTTCCCGTTTGCGATCCTCTTGTGCCTGATGCCGAATGACATGGCAAGGAGATGGAAATCCGGATTGATGAAATCGCAATCGATAAATCGCTTGTTGTATAGCTGGACCTGGTTCTTGCGGATCAGGCTCATGCTGGCATTGTTGAATACGACTATGTTCAACGGTATACCGTAGTTCACCGCCGTCATGATCTCCATGCAGCACATTTGAAAGCCGCCATCGCCAAGGATTGCAAAGGCATGCTTCTGTGCGAAGAATCGTGCACCTATCGCGGCGGGTATGGCGTGCCCCAGTGAAGAGATTCCGGAATTCGGGTAATAATGGTTGCCGCTGGTCACATTGAAATAGCTTTGTGCAAAAATGATATTGTCATCGAATATCATCGCGTTTTGCGGAAAGTGTGTCTCCAGTTTTGCATAGAATTCCTTGACCAGTGAAAACTTGGACTGCTGTTCCTCAGTTGTTTTATCGGGTGACCTGCTCTTTAGCTTTTCATTATGGAGCTTGAATTTTCCCAGACTTTTTTTGTTTGTACCACTTCTATCGATTGTTTCCAGCAATTCGGTCAGCGCCTCTTTGATATCGCTTTGTATTGCAACATCTGCCCTGAATACTTTTTCCAGCTGCTCAGGGTCATAGTCTATCTGTGCCACTTTTTTATTAGCCAGAAGTTTAGCGTCCCACAGATAGCTGGTTCGTTCATTAAACCCGGCACCTAAAAAAATCAGCAGGTCTGCATGCTCAATAATGTATTGGCAGGCATCTCCATTTGACGTTACGCCCAGGCATCCCAGAGATAAGGCAGTGCCATCGCCAATGATACCTTTTCCCTTCAGGCTGGTGGTAACGGGTATACCCATAGTTTCGCTTAATTGTGCGACAACTTCCTGTGCCCCAGCCTTGATGCAGCCATATCCGGCGATAATGACGGGATGTTGAGCCTCGACAATGAGCTGAGTCAATGCCTCGAGGGGCATGCTGCGTTGCTGGCAAGGGTAGGGCTTTATAGCCGTGCTGATGCTATCCAGCAAATTTGCGTCAACCAGTTCTTTTTGTACATTGTAGGGAAAGCTGAGTAATACAGGCCCAGAGTTGGCAGACAGCAGAATTTTTGCCGCCTGATTCAGCACATGCGCCAGATAGTCGGTACGTTCGACGATCTTGCTGTATTTGGTGATACCTTTAAACAGGGCGATCTGATCGATGCTGCCACCTTCGCCCGAGCTTTCCTGCAGTCCGCCCTTGCCGAATATATAGGTGGATGTTTCACCGGTGATAATCAGGATGGGCAATTTATCCGCATAGGCATTGGCTATGCCTGTGACCAGATTGGTGGCTCCTGGCCCCGCGGTGGTGATGCAGGCAGACATTTTTCCCGAGGCTCTGGCATAACCTCCGGCCATAAATGCCGCACCTTGTTCGTGCTTGACCAGTACGCTTTTTATTTTTGAGTCATACAGGCTGTCATACACCGGCAGAATGTGAGCACCTGGCATGCCAAATATATACTCAATCCCCAGACGCTCCAGATATTTTACGATTAATTCACTGACTGTTATTTTCATGTCAACTCGCCAGGGCGTAATCGGTTTCATCTAAAACCTGTGTTATCTGTACACCGGCATCTCTTATGGCCTGCAGTTTTTTTGCCAGTGCGGCTCGTATGGGCTCGTAATCTGCCGGCGGGGGTGGGACACCCTGCCATCCTTCCGTTGAGCGGGTGTCCAGAATGTAATATGCATAGCTGGCGATGCTACCCTCTATATTTTCCGTCACGATGGTCAGGCGATATCCGCTGAAAATATTTGTTTCGGCGCTTGCGTGGGGGACGACATTTTCCTCGAAGTCGATATCCTGAGCACCTGATTCGTGAAGATAACCTGGCAGTGAAGCAAGCAAAACTGCAATTTGCTGATGCGTTAAATTGCCTGCCGGAGTACTTGTCGCCTGCTTGTATTCTTCAAGGTTCATTTCCCAGCGGGCAACAGCTATCTGGCGCTCATTTTCAACCTGTCCGGAATATAAGCCGCGAAAATTGACCATGTCGGAAATATTCACACAAAACATTTCAGGTGTCAGACCTTTCAGATCGAAGCGGGCCAGTTCGGAGGAAGGTGTAACTTCAATATAGCTGGCCAAGCCGGCATCGTTGAGTTTCAATCGATGTTTAACCTGGTAGGGCAGGATCAGGGTTCTGCCCTGTATGGTGATGAGTATTTTTTTCAAAACGATTTATTTTAGTCAGGGATAAAATGCCCAGCGCTAAAGTATAACAATGAGCAGCTAACCGTGTTGCAGATTTCGCACTTGAATTGGCATCCTGTAAGATGCCGGTAATTGGAAAATATAATTCAGAGGAATCATGTCAAATCTTAATACTGTCCTGCAGCGCCCGGGTGTTGTAGCAGCCACCCATTCCGGATCTTTCCATGCAGACGATATATTGGCGGCAGCAGCGCTGCGTCTTGCAAACCCGTCGGTGACAATATTGCGATCGCGCGATATGGACCAGTTAAATGCCGCGGACATCCTGTTTGATGTGGGGCGCGTGTTTAACCCGGCGACTTGCCGCTTCGACCATCACCAGTTGGAATACGCCGAAGCGCGTGAAAATGGCATTCCCTACAGCTCGTTCGGTCTGGTTTGGAATGAGCTCGGCGCCACACTGTGCGGTTCAGCCGCTGCCGCAAACAGAGTTGACATTTCATTGGTACAGGGGGTGGATGCGATAGATTGCGGGGTGACACTGGGTAAAGAACCCGTGCTGGTGAAGGTGATGTCAATTTCTGCCGTGCTGGGCAGTTTTAATCCCGGCTGGCAGGATGTAACCTCAGCGGAGGCGTTAAACGAGGCTTTTGAGCAGGCGGTTAACGTTGCAAAAAGCGTACTGCAAAATGCAATACGTGAAGCAAACGGATTTGAAAAAGCCAAAGCTGTGGTTGAGCAGGGATCATTGCTCGAAAATGGACGTTTATTATTGCTGAAGCACGGTGTGCCATGGAAAGAAACTGTACTGGAATCATCAGGCTATGATCAGCTTTTGTATGTTATTTACCCGGATGCACAGGCAAAGTGGCATGTGAGCTGTGTCCCTGATAAAGCAGGGAGTTTTAGCAACCGGAAATCCCTGCCCGCTGCCTGGGCTGGCCTGGATGGAGAAGAGCTGGATAAAATCACCGGCATCGAGGGCTGCGTGTTTTGCCACCGTGCGCGCTTTGTGGGTGGACACACTACACAAGCGGGTGCGATTGAGATGGTGCGACTGGCATTGCTTGAGTAGTATTTATATCCAAATTTATAGCCATGATGTTAATGTTATACATATCATTGGCTAAATACTATAAATCGGGTATTCTGAAACAGTTGTTAGTCTTGAGGTGACACGCGGATTTGCAGTTTGGCCTGTCTTGTTGATTTTTAATTTTTTAATCGTTATGTGGGGGATTAAATGTCTAGAAAACTGAATATGTTGTTAATTTCTGCTGTGGCCCTGGGTCTTGCAGCTTGTTCAACTCCGGCAAAGAAGGATGTTATTTCTGAGTGCGTTTTCCCTGGTACCGATAAAAGCGCGCCTCTTTGGGTATGTGATGCGCCTGTTGAAGGCATGACTGTCGGCGCAGTGGGTTCAACTCAAAAATCTGATGCCGGTGCTGCATTCATGAAACAGATGGCTACTACCGATGCTCGCGTTCAGCTGGCACAAAGCATGAAAGTGCAAGTGCAGAACATGATCAAGCAGTATGCTGAAACCACAGGTGCAGGTTCGGCTGAGACAGTTGATCGCGTGAACACTTCCGTTACCAAGCAGATCACTGATCAGACACTGCAGGGTACCAAGGTATTCAGAAGTATCGTTGCACCGGATGGCTCGATGTATGTTCTGGTTGGTCTGGATGAAGCCTCAGCACAGAAACTCACAGAAACTGCCATCAAAACCAGCATGAACAATGACCGTGCCGCCTGGCAACAGTTCAAGGCTCAAAAAGGTCAGGATGAACTTGCTGCTGACATTGCAAAACAAAAAGTTGAGTTTGAAAAACAGAAGCAATGATTTAATGATGAGTTGAGGAGACATATGTTTCGTATCAGCGTATCGGCCAGTATATTTATCGGCTGAACATTAACAGGGGATAAGGGGTGGCTTGCGCTGCCCCTTTCTTCATGGTGTCTTGGAATACTTCGATACATAGCCGGTTGATTTATCTATAACGATGGGAGCCAACATGAGCAAACTAATCGCCATTTTGAGTTTATTGCTGCTTGCATTAAGCAACGCTGCATGCTCAGCACCGCCTGCCAACAAGTACAACCCTCCGGAGCAGCAACGCAGTCAATCCCGGGATGCTCAGGAAGAGCTTTCGACAGATATAAAGAGGTGACGAGATGGGGTTCATACGCACTCACATGAGATTTTTGCTTGGCCTGACAGTCCTTTTCATTGCAAGTGTCAGCTTTGCAGAGGAAAGCGTCGAGGTTGTAGCAGCTGAAGGCAGTGTTACCGTGGGTGACTCTCTCGGAAAGAAAACTAAATCCGTACAAACCAAAAGCATACTGCCAAGCGGGAACGTGCTGACTACCGGCCCCTCTGCACGAGCGGTGGTGCGAGTTGGCGATGGTGGTTACGTTGTGGTGGGAAACAACAGTCAGGTTGAAATCAACAAGACGAAGAGTGATGCCGGATTTTTTCGGCAAATTTCCGGCATGGTTTATTACGCCTTTAACTCCATAAAGGGCAGTCAACGTCGTATCGAAGTCAGAACTTCTACTGCCACTATCGGCATTCGCGGCACCCGCTTCCTGGTGACCGATATACCCGAACGTAAGGAAATCGGCATGCGCAAAGGCCTTGTTAATGTCGCCAGCCCTGATGGCGAGTTTGAGCTGCACAAGAAAGCTGAGCAGGATGAATTCGAGGCATATAAGAGAGAAGCCGAGGTAGCGATTGCCACGAACAAACGTGAGTTCGAAGTGTACAAAGCCAATACCCAGCAAGAATTTGTCGAGTACAAGCGTGAATTTGGTCTGGAAGCAAACCGCATGGCATCCTTCGATGGCAAGCGGGTAGTTGAGCGCCCGCTTAGCGGTGAAACACTAAAAGATATGGAATCGTTCGAAACCTATGCCGAGAAATGGGTGAAGGAAGTGCGTGATTAAATGGGAAAATGGCAGCGCAAATTCAATGTAAGTGTAGTTGCAGGACTCTAGGCATGCGGGCAAGAAGAGCGATGGTCCTGTTTAATATTCTAGACCTGGCTGGTGTCAACCGATCAATAAAGCAAGGGGAGAGCAGCATGAAGGTGGTCTCGAAAAATATGGGCAAGTTTCTTGCAATTCCGTTTCTTCTGACTGTGAGTGTATTTCCCCGCTGGGCTTTTGCTGCAGACGACTTTGAGGCATATAAAAAACAGCAACAGCTAGGTGCGCAAAATATCAGGGCAGAGTTCCAGCAGTACAAGGAAAAACAGGATCAGGAATTCGCTGATTTTCTAAAAGGCCAGTGGAGTGAATTTGACACCTTCAAGGGCAAGGTGCGTATCAAAGAACCCAAACCCAAGCGCATTCCGGTGGTCACACCTGCTGTTCCAGTGGGTCCGACACCTGCCCCGGTTACCCCTGCGCCCTCACCCATAGTAACAGCGCCCACCATTCAACCGGTATTGCCCGCGCCTCCACTACCCCAGCCCAAACCGGTACCTGTTGCGGCGGATATGCTTGAGATCATGTTCTATGGCAATGCAGTGAGATACAGCTTTGATCCACAGTGGAAGAGTTACCGTTTGTCAGGCGGTGCCAGGCCGGAAGCCATGAGCGCATTCTGGACCATGATGAGTGGCAGCAAATATGAGCCGACAATACAGGCTGTCAATGAAGCGCATCGTGACCTGAAGCTGGATGACTGGGGCGGAGTTACGCTGTGGCGTTCTGTTGTGCAGGCGTTACAACCCGAGCGCAAGTCGGAACAGAACCTGCTGCTTTGGTATTTTTTGGTCAAGTCCGGCTATGACGTACGTCTGGGCTATGCCGGTGATGATGTGCATCTATTCGTAGCGATGAAACAGCCGGTGTATGCCACCAAGTACACCAAGGTTGGTGATCAGACATACTACGCTGTGCTGGCAGCCGATCACGGCGACAGCATACGCAGTTTTTATACCTATGAAGCAAGTTACCCCAACAAACTAATGCCGCTTGATATTCAATCCGCCGCCACCGGATTCACCAAGACAGTGTCGGCACAACGGGTATTGGCATTTGATTACAAGGGCAAGCACATTATTTTGAATGTTCCCTATGATCGCAGACTTGTCGAATATATGGATTCCTTTCCACAGTCTGAATTCGAACTCTACTTCGATACCGATGGCAGTTCTTTGTTGCGTCACGGATTGCTGGCAGAATTGAAAAAGTACACGGCAACGATGGGCGACGAAGAGGCGGTGAACTTTTTGCTCACATTCATCCAGCAATCATTTCCCTACAAGACAGACAATGAACAGTTTGGCCATGAAAGATATTTCTTTATCGAGGAATCGTTGTATTTTCCCTATAACGATTGTGAAGACCGTGCAGTGCTGCTTGCCTGGCTGGTGCGTGAATTAGTTGGTGTTAAAGTAATCGGGTTGCTTTATCCCGGGCATATGACTACCGCAGTTGAGCTCAAGCATGTAAAGCCGGAGTTTTCTACAGTTAATTATCACGGTAACCAGTATGTTATCGCCGACCCCACTTATTTGGGCGCGTCGGTCGGTATGGCAATGCCATCGTACTCACGCTTGAAACCTACTCGTGTGGTGGAGGTACACTAACACTAACACTAACACTAACACGGGAGGGGAGAATACTGTTTGCCTGGCTTAAATTAACAAGGCTAGTATTTCTGCAATGAAAGGGGCAGGGATCACCATGCATAAACTGAAAAATGAAGCTGCATTGTTTAAAGAGGCCTTGCTGGCAGGGGTAAAATATGCGGAGGGCAGAGGCGTGGTCGAGTTTGAAGCAAGCGATTCGGCAAGCGAAAAGTTGTTGTATATCTACAGGCTGCTGGTTCATGATAAAGTTATCCAGCCCCTGCCAGAGGAGCAGGTCGCCGAGAAAACATTGCGACACAAGCTTGCTATCTGGTATTCAAAACAATTGCCCAGGGATCACCCGCTTTTGAACTAGCAATATTGTATTTCCGTTATACCGCAAGACGTACAGTAAACCGTGTTTTTGTTGCTGGTATATTCGACAGCCAATTTGAACAATATCTGAAGAATCAGGCTGACTTGCTTACCCTAATTGTTGAATACCTGATTGTTGAGGCGATCACCGGGTAAGGAAATAGACCCGGCGGCTACAAAAGAATTAAGGGAATAAAAATGTGCTGCAATAAAAAAACTGTACATTTGATACTCGGAATAACTTTTTGTACATTCGGTGCTTCAAGTGTATTTGCAGAATATGAGCCGAATTACGATTACTCCTCGCTTGTATTGTCCTACCGAAATACAAAATTTGCTGATCCAGTATGCATCGGATTCATCGATATTGAATGTCATACAGGACTATCCGGCCCGGCAATAGATTTCACTCGTCAAATCATTCCAAACCTGGCTCTTGGTGTTGCCGGCTCCTATTTGCAGTCAATTGGTAATATTTCCAGCATCAAAGCTACAAACGGCGCGGCGTATGCACAAGCTATTGCGGGGCTTGGGCGAAGAGTGGATATCGGCGTGTCAGTCGCTGCCCTTATCTCTAACACTGAGGTATGCTCTGCCGAAGCGGGTATCTGCAGTACCTCAAACGACACGGGAACCGACCTTGGCGTCTTCACTAAAGTCTTTTTGAATTATGCCAGGACAGTGAGTGTTGGTCTGAGCTATAACTCAGTTTTTTTCCAAAAATCAGGAAACCAGTCTATTGTTGGTCTCTCTCTGGATACCATCCTGGCTAGACATCATCGTCTGGCCTTCGCGAGTTATCGAACATTGGATACAAGCGGACACCTGATATCAGGCGGGTATGGTTTTGGATATAGTTATTTGGTGTATTGATCGAACATGTACTGGCGTTCAGACACTGCATGTTGAAATTCATGGTATTTATTACTACCCTCAATGAATCATCAATAAAATACTACCAAGCATACCGGGCTAGTATGAGCTAATGATGCAGATCGGGGAGGATGCGACGGGAAAAATCACCCTCGCTTGCGATATCACACGACAACCATCTGGCGGCTAAAGGCCAGGCCGAAGTACGCCACTATACTTTCGCATTGCTGCGCATGCTTGATGGGTCTGGTTAAAGCGCATGGAGTTGCGCGTTACGATTGTTTAAGGAAAAGCGCCGAGCAGTAACATTTTTTAACACGACAGTATCCGAACATCAGCCAATCCTAGTATTGCACTGATCCTTGCAGTAGCCAAAACAGCTCAATCTCATAATATTTCAATCACTTGATCAGCATCAGGTAGTCACGGTGCGCCGCCCGGAATTTATCTTCCCATTCCATTTTTGTACCATTCAATTATAAATTGGTGTACCAGATAATGATTAAACTTGCGTATTTGTGCATAAAATTATAGTATTCCGCCTGATTAGCTCGTCTGTGCCAGGAAATTTTCAGAGTGAGTAAAGCTGACAGTGTTATCGCATATCAACCAAGTTTTTTTATTTTCCGAATGCTCTCACAACTTGAACGTATCGCTGCAAATCCCGCCACCGCCACCATAGATGGTCTGGCAGCAATAATTCAGAAATTGCGTCCTGCGAAGCCGCATCAGTTAGCTCAGGCTTCCGCCAATATCCGAACCTTCACGCAGTTGCTTCAAGGTAAGCGTAGTCACGCTATTGCACTGCGTCACTATCTGTTGCACGTGATCTCGGCACGACATCAAACCAGGCTTTATACCGATACGGGAATTCTTTCCAGCAAAGGTTTTTTTTCAGAATTGCTCCAGCGATTCACCTACCGCATATTGCCACCTGCAGTAAATGAGAGTTGTTTAGTCGACTGTCTCGATCAGATCTTGCCCGGTAAAACTGATTATCTGTGGATGGCCGCTGTGCCTGCGGCTGACTGGCTGGCACTGTTCAACACCTTGTCCGATGCGGTTGAAGGAGAGAGAGACGCAGCGTACAAGAAAATTATGATCATGCAACTGCTTGTGGCGATCCAGATTTTGTCATGTCGCATTAGTGCGATGGGTCTTGAGCCTGATCTGATTCGTAACAATCCGGATCTTGAAACGTTTAAATCACAGTTTCTGATGCAGAATGTTGAAATACAGCGTTACCTGAGTGCTTATGCCCGTTATCTGAATGGTGCTCCCGCGCCTGTAGAAGATGTAAAAGATTTGTTGTTTATGCTGGATCAGTGTGACAGGGCAGTCAGTAATATTCGCAAAAATGCGATGATACATGGCACCAGCGTTGCACTGACGTATTTACTGGTTCGGCTCAATCAGAGCGTAGACCGGTTGCGCAAACTGCTGGTGTTGATTGATGTGTCCCGGGATTTACTCACCTCTACGCGGTCAGGTAATACGGCTGTAAGTGCATTGCCTTTATCGCGAAGCAGTGCCGCATTGGCGCTGGGACTGGAGTTGATCGAAGCACACAAGCGAAAATATGCGATACGTGAATTGCTCGCTAGCAATATCAACCTGCTTGCACGCAATGTCACGGAAAATGCAAGTCGTACCGGCGAGCGCTACCTCACGAAAAACCGTAGCGAATACTTCTCGATGTTCCGCTCTGCAGCCGGTGCCGGTTTAATTGTCGGCATCATGGCGATGATAACAATTTTTGTAAATCACTTGCACGCCGCGCCCTTGGTAGAGGCTTTTCTGCTGAGCTTGAACTATTCGCTGGGCTTAATTCTGATTCACGTACTGCATTTTACGGTTGCCACCAAGCAGCCGGCCATGACTGCTTCCCGCATTGCCGCCGAACTGCACAGCCGGGACGGTCGCAACATTGACCTTGATAGCCTGGTAGAACTGATAACAAAAGTGGCTCGCACACAATTCATCGCGGTGCTAGGCAATATCGCCATGGCATTTCCGACAGCATACTTGCTTGCCTGGGGATATTTTTATCTGCAGGGCCAGAACATTGTCACACCTGAGAAGGCGGTGCATCTGCTGCACGACATCAACCCCCTGCACAGTCTTGCGCTTTTTCATGCGGCAATAACGGGCGTATGTCTGTTTGTAGTGGGGTTAATATCGGGTTACTACGATAACAAATCGGTTTACGCTAACATTCGCCCGCGGATAGAACAGCTGAGCTGGCTACGCCGCTTGCTGGGAAAAAACCGTCTGAAAAAATTCGCTGCTTACATTGAAAGTAATCTGGGCG